>Ga0189289_10381_pt1 | contig 20361 bp, 26 predicted proteins | sample UW106minimetaG_FD_130313 | JGI IMG/M metagenome (GOLD analysis project Ga0189289, IMG submission 130313) | Marine microbial communities from the Costa Rica Dome - UW106 mini metaG | ecosystem: Environmental > Aquatic > Marine > Oceanic > Photic zone | place: Costa Rica: the Eastern Pacific...
CTCGATCCCGGCATCCAACAACAGCCCAATGCGCTGCCTCCGCACCGGTCGCAAGGCCCACTCGCCCACGGCGAAACGATCGAGGCCGTAGCCCTCCACATAGTGAACGCGGGGATCGCTCCAATAGAGCGAAGCCCCATTCATCACATTGGGATGGGTGATCAAACAGCCGCTCGCTGCGGCCAACAACCGTGCTGACGGCAAGGCATCACCGGCATAGCCTCCGATGTCACAACCAATGCCCGTCGGCACTAGCATCAGCGTTGGCATCGGAGCCGAGCTCATGCGCTGGTCACCGCCTCCACCTGAATGGTTCGACCACCATCGGGGGCAGGATGCACTTCAGTGAGGGCAAAACGCAGCACATCACCCTCTAGCGCCAACTGCTGACGAATCCAGCTGCGCAGCTCAACCAGCGGCAAATCAGCGGGCCAGAGGAATTGGCGTTGCAGGCTGGTCAGCCTCACTTCTGATATTGCCCGAACTGGGCTTCATAGAGCGCATCTTCCTGGCCGGTTTTAAGGGTGAGATCGGCGCGCGGGAAGGCGACGCACAACAGGCTGTAGCCCTGCTCTTGAAGCTCGCCTTTCACGCCCATCGCGTCGGGCTGCTCAACACTGCCCTCGGTAATCACCGCGGCACAGGTGGTGCAGACCCCAGAGCAGCATGAGCTTGGGATCATCACGCCAGCAGCTTCCGCTGCATTGAGCACCGTCTGGTCGGCGCGGCAGGGAAAGGTACGGATCTCGCCTTCGAACTCGGCGCGGACGGTGTAGGTGGCCACGTCGGTCATGCCGGGTGTCAGAGGAGAAGAGGCCGCATTCTCTCAGGCAATGGGCTCATCCAGGGATGTCCAATGACGGGGGTGGGGTGCGAGGTACTCCGGAGGTCCACTCTGTTCTTGATCCGTCAGAACAAAATCAAAACTGATGGAACAACGCAGCTCATCCGGGTCGGCATTCGGCAAAACACTGTGCTGAAGACTCGAAGGGAAAAGCACGAGCAAACCTGGTCGTGGAGCTAGATCCCAATGGGATTGATTCAAAGGATGGTTTGGTGTAATCGGACCGCCATAACCCACCGCCAAGCCAGCCACCAACTCATTCGGTTGATGGGACGCATGCAGACGTAAAACCCCCTCCTCACCGGAGCCGGTGCCGGTGAGATAGAGGACAGCGCTGAGATGAGCATTGGGGTGATGGTGCCGTCCAACCGCCTGATCCCAGTCACTGATGACAGGCCAGCAGCGCTGCAGATGCAGGGCAACTTGGCTTCGGGCGAACCCAATTGAATCGAGGTAGCTCCACACCTGATCATTCACCTGTTGCACCAAGGCCTGAAAGCGGTCGTCTTGATGGAGCTGCCACACACCATTGAGGTCACCCGTCCAGGCGCAGCCCTCGCTGGGGTTTCCCTCTGCCTCGCCTCGTACGTCCAGCAGAGCCTGCATGCATGCGGCCTGCTGCAGTGGGTCCAGGGGGAGTTGGGTTGTGCCTACCACTGTGGGAAAGAGCTGATGCAGCTGAAGCACGCCGACAACCTCAAACCCCTCAGCTCAACCGTAAACAACGCTTGAAGTGGTGGCCTCTCTCCAAGCAGAGCCTTGACCAGTCGGAGAGACGCCAGCTTCAACAAACACAAAAAAGCCGGCCCAATGGACCGGCTTTCAAGGGTGGATTAATCGGAAAGATCAGCCGACCGCGGCGGCACCACCTGCCACTTCCAGAATCTCCTGGGTGATTGCAGCCTGACGGGCCTTGTTGTAATCCAGCGTCAAGGTCTTCGCCAATTCCTTGGCGTTGTCGCTGGCGTTGTTCATGGCCGTCATCCTGCTGGCCAGCTCAGACGCTGCCGATTCCTGCAGTGAACGCAGCATCTGGTTCTGCAGATACAGAGGAAGCAGTGCATTCAGCAACTGTTCAGGGGTCTGCTCAAACACGATGTCCGAAGGAATCTTCGGCTCGGTATTGGCAGGACCAGCACCGGGCTCAACTGTCAACAAACCGTCCTTGGTGGTGAGACGGAAAATCTCGTCCTCCGGATCAGCAATGTCTTGAGGATCCAAAGGCAAGAGGGTCTGAACCACAGGCTTGCAGCTCACCAGGTTGATGAACTTAGTGAAGATCAACTCCACTCGATCGGTGCTCTCCGCCAGGAATTCAGCCAAAAGATCCGTGGAGATCGTGTTGGCCTCATCAGCGGTGGGCACCTGTTCGAGACCGGAGAAGGTGGCCTGGATCGGATAGTTGCGGCGAGTGAAATAGCCGATGGCTTTTGTGCCAACCAGCAGAAGCTTCACATCAAAGCCTTTGCCCTTCAGTTCAGCGAAACGCTGTTCCGTGCGCTTAATGATGTTGGCGTTGTAGCCACCACACAGACCGCGATCACCAGTGATCGCTACCAGGGTGATGGTCTCCACATCGCGCTGCTGCATCAGGGGAGATGCCGCATCTTCGAAACGCATGCGGGACTGGAGATTTTCCAGAATTCGCGCCAGCCGATCCGCGAAGGGACGGCTGCGGAGCACTTGCTCCTGGGCGCGGCGCACCTTGGCCGCAGCCACCAGGCGCATGGCCTCAGTGATCTTGCGGGTGTTTTTGACCGACTTAATTCGGTCGCGGATTTCTTTGAGATTCGCCATTTCGGCAGCTCCGTCAGGCCGCAGAAGCGACCATGGTGGACACGACTTCGGTGATGGCATCCTTGAGGATGGCCTCAGCCTCAGGGCTCATCACCTTCTTCTCCTGGATTTCGGAGATGAACTCAGCCTTGTTGGACTTGAGGTACTCACGAAGTTCTCGGGAGAAGTCGACCACCTTGTCGACGGGGACCGCATCGATCAGGCCCTTCACACCCGCATAAACGATGGCGACCTGCTCAGCCAGGATCAGGGGGCTGAACTGAGGCTGCTTCAGCAGTTCACGCAAGCGCTTGCCACGCTCGAGCTGCTGCTGGGTGGAGGCATCCAGGTCAGAGGCGAACTGCGAGAAGGCAGCCAGCTCGTCGAACTGGGCAAGCTCCAGCTTCAGGGTGCCAGCAATCTTTTTGATGGCCTTGGTCTGGGCAGCACCACCCACCCGGCTGACGGAGATACCAACGTTGATAGCTGGGCGTAGACCGGAGTTGAACAGGTCAGAGCTGAGGAAGATCTGTCCGTCCGTGATTGAAATCACGTTGGTGGGGATGTAAGCCGAAACGTCGCCGGCCTGAGTCTCGATGATCGGCAGAGCGGTCATTGAACCCTTGCCCATCGCGTCAGACAACTTGGCAGCGCGTTCCAGCAAACGGCTGTGGCAGTAGAAGACGTCACCGGGGTAAGCCTCACGACCGGGCGGACGACGCAGCAAGAGCGACATCTGGCGATAGGCGGCAGCCTGCTTGGAAAGATCGTCGTAGATCACCAAGGTGGCCTTGCCCTTGTACATGAAGTACTCGGCAATGGTGGCACCTGTGTAAGGAGCCAGGTACTGCAGTGCAGCGGGCTCAGAAGCGTTCGCAGCCACGATCACGGTGTAGTCGAGGGCACCGCGCTCACGCAGCACCTCAACAACGTTGGCCACGGAGGCGGCCTTTTGCCCAACCGCGACGTAGACGCAGATCATGTCCTGATCCGACTGGTTCAGGATCGTGTCGATCGCGATGGCAGTTTTACCGGTCTGACGGTCACCAATGATCAGCTCGCGCTGACCTCGGCCAACGGGGATCATCGCGTCGATCGCGGTGATGCCGGTCTGCATCGGCTCGTGCACCGATTTGCGCTGAATGATGCCGGGCGCCATGGACTCGATCAGGCGCGTTTCGCTGGTGGCGATTTCACCCTTACCGTCGATAGCGCGACCCAGGGAGTTCACCACGCGGCCCAGCAGGGCTTCACCGACAGGGACAGAGGCAATCTTGCCGGTTGCCTTGACCGTACTGCCTTCCTGAATGCCGTATCCCTCACCCATCAGCACCGCGCCGACGTTGTCGTCTTCGAGGTTCAGGGCGATGCCTTCGGTGCCGTCCTCAAATTCAATGAGTTCGCCAGCCATGGCTTGCTGCAGGCCGTAGACGCGGGCGATGCCGTCGCCCACAGTCAGAACGGTACCGACATTGCTGACGGAAACCGACTTGTCATAGTCCTCAATTTGCTGTTTGAGGATGGCGCTGATCTCGTCAGGACGGATGGAAACCATGGCGTGTGATCCCAGGTGGGAGTTGGGGAGGAAGGAGCGGTGGAGGAAAGAGTGAGGTCAGCTCGCCTTGGCGAGTGCAAGACCAAGGCGACGAACCTGGCCAGACAAGCTGGCGTCGATCACCTGAGATCCGAGACTCACGACGAAGCCGCCAATTAAGGACGGATCCACACTGAGGTCGATGTCGACCTTGTTGGTGCCGGCCATGGCCTGCACCTTCTTGGACAGTGCCGCCTGTTGATCCTCGGTGAGGCTCTGAGCAGAACGGACCTGGGCCAGCGTGATGCCTTGCTGTTCGCGGTAGAGCTCGAGATAGCGGAGCATGACCGCATCAAAAGCAATGAGACGTTGGCGATCAGCCAGCACCTTCAGCAAATTGAAGACTGAAGGAGTGACATCCTCACCAACAAGAGCTTTGAGAGCTTTCTTTTTGGCGTCGGGCTCAAGAACCGGAGACACCATGGCGTCACGGAAGTCCTCGGAATCGTTCCAGATCTCAAGCAGTTGCTTGCATTGATCTGCAACGGTTTCAGACTCGCCACGGGCCTCTGTGACCTGAAGCAATGCTTCGGCATAAGGGGTGGCCAGGGAGTTAAGGAGAGGCATCAGGCGTTCTCCAGATTTTTGATGGTGGAATCGATCAACTTGGCCTGAGCTTTGGCATCGAGACGGCCGGGTAGTTCGGCAAGAACCTTGTCGATCGAAGCAAGAGCGGCCTCACGACGAAGGCTGTCCTTGATTCGAGCGGCATCAGCCTCAGCATCAGCATCGGCACCGGCCTTGATGGCAGCCATCACGGAGATGGTCCGCTTCTCGCCTTCGGCACGGATACCTGCGGCGCGGGCCTGACCATCGGCACGAATCTTTTCGGCTTTCTGCTGGGCAGCAGCCAATTCGGACTGGGCCTTACTCAGGTTTTCGCTGGCAGTCTTCAGGCGGGACTCAGCGTCCTGCAGGTCCTGAAGAATGTCAGCGCGGCGGCGTTCCAGGATTCCTCCCAGGAACCCACGTAGGAACCAAACCAGGACACCGATCACAATGACCAGGTTGACCAGATTGGTCTCAAGCGGATTGAAATTGAGAGTCATCACGCGGTCAGCAAACGGTTGATGATCGTGGTGCTCAGCTGATCCACCTGACCCTTCAATTGGGTTCGGGCGGATTCACGCTCGGCCTCGATGGCGCGACGGCTTTCCTCTTTTGTGCTGTTGGCTTCAGCTTCCGCCTGGGCCAGTGCTTCGCGGTAAAGCCGATCGACTTCTTGCTCCGCCTCAACGATCACGGCCTGAGCGGCCTGACGGGCACCTTTCAGCTGTTCAGCAAGATCAGCTTCCAGGCGTTCAACCTGGGCAAGCTTCTGCTTGGCGTCAGCACGACTGGTGGAGATGTAGCCCTCACGATCTTCCACGACCTTGCCGACCGGACGGAAGAAGAGAACATTGAGCAGGAAGGTGAGGAGAACCACCTGAACCGCCATCAGCGGAAGGGTGGCATCGAGGTCGAAAAGACCTCCCTCCGGAACACCTGCTTCAGCGAGCAGAAGCCAGGTCATGGAAAGGTGCGCTGGAAAGGAATCGAAACAAGGAGTTCAGAAGGGGGGATCAGAGATCCCCCGGCACTGATCAGCCGGCGAAGGGGTTGGCGAACAAGAGCACCAGAGCCACCACCAGGCCGTAGATGGTCAGCGATTCCATGAACGCCAGGGACAGCAGCAGGGTGCCGCGGATCTTGCCTTCGGCTTCGGGCTGACGGGCGATGCCCTCAACAGCGCCGCCGGACGCGGTGCCCTGACCGATACCAGGGCCGATGGCGGCGAGGCCGACTGCCAGGCCAGCGGCCACAACGGAAGCGGCGGAGGTGATGGAATCCATGTTGAGTGGTGTAAGGGGAAGCGCTGGTAAGCGCTGTACGGAATGGTCTTGGGGATCGGTTCCCCCCGCGCAGGGACATTCCCGAAGGAATGGGCCCGGGTGCATTGCCGGACCTGCGCGCGGATGTGTTTAGCAGATCGCCGATAGAAGGCGAAAGAGAAGGGGGGCGTTTAGTGGGCTTCGTGGAGACCTTCACCTATGTAGAAGGCGGTGAGGGTCGCAAAGATCAAAGCCTGAATGGCACTGGTGAACAGGCCAAGCAGCATCACGGGGAGAGGCACTAAAAGCGGAACCAGGTAGACCAGCACACCCACCGCCAATTCGTCGGCGAGGATGTTGCCGAACAAACGGAACGAGAGCGAAAGAGGCTTAGTGAATTCCTCGATGATCTTGAACGGGAGCATGATTGGAGTCGGCTCCACGTACAGCTCGAAGAAACGCAAACCCTTGCGGCTCAGGCCGGCATAGAAGTACGCCAGCGACACCAGCAGAGCCATCGCCACCGTGGTGTTGATGTCTGCGGTGGGGGCGCCGAGTTCACCCTCTGGTAGTTCGAAGATCTTCCATGGGATCAGGGCACCGCCCCAGTTGCTCACAAAGATGAACAGGAACAAGGTGCCAATGAATGGCAGCCAATCGCGGTAGTACTTCTCGCCGATGTTGTCGCGGGCGATGTCGCGGATGAAGTTCCAGAGGAACTCCATCAGGTTCTGCAGCCCCAAAGGGTCGCGCTGCATGTTGCGGGTGCCAGCCAGCACCAGGGCAAGCAGGATGCCAATCAGGATCCAAGAGCTCAGGAAAACCTGGCCATGGAGGTACAGATCACCGATCTGCCAATACAGGTGGTGGCCCACTTCCAGTTCAGCGAACGGAAGTGGTAGGGGCAGCAAAGCCATGGGTGCAGAGAAAAGTGCTCAGCTTCAGCGGTCGTCGAAAACGTGCTGAAGAATCAGGGCGGGCTTGTAGAGAAGGAATCCCAGGAAAGCCGGCAACAGATCGAGCTGGGGCAGCTTGGCCGAACCAACCACAAGCAAGGTCGGAACGATGAGCTGAAAACGCCCCAGTCCACGGGACTGGTCACTGAGCCGGGCCACACTGCGGGCAAGCAAGCGCACGTACAAAAGTCCGGCGCAGGAGCCCACAAAAACACTGCCAGCCACCGAAAGGTTCATGGTGAGAGCCACGATCGGAATCGTGACGACGGACACCAGAACGGTGGCCAACAGCAGACGACGCTGAAGACGGTAGAAATCCTCCAAGCGCTGCCTGAAATGGCGCGCGGAATCTATCACGCGCATTTCTTTAGCCCTTCAGCAGCACCAGCCGCCGATCCACCAGGCGGCGAATCACCGACGGCTCAGCCAGGGTTCCCAGCGGAGCATCGGGCTGTTCCTGCAGCCTCTGCAGCAACTCCCGCTCCTCATTCGACAGCTGCAGCGGTTCCATGTTGGTGCCAAGAATCGGATCCGGCTCCCCCCAGAGGCAGGGCTGGCGCAAACCATGGGCTTGAAGGAGAGCGTCATCAGAGAGCGACGCTGGCTCAATCGGCTGAGCGGAAAGGAAGAACTCGAAGTGGCTGATGTCGGGATCCAGCTGCTCCACAAGCTCCCATTGCTGAGAAAGGGGCAACGCTTGGGCACGCTCCAACAACTCCCCGTTCAACAGGCGTGCCAGATCCCAGACCTCCGGATTCGAGAAGCCGGCGAAATGCAGGCCTGCCGTGGCGATGTATTGGAACAGCCGCTCGAGGTTGTAGCTGGTCTCCTGCGGATGCAGATACATGTCCGCGAAGTTGGCATCCGCAGCACAGTCCACGGCCCAGCGTTCACGGTGATGACGGGCGAGACGATTGGTTTCGGGCAGGGTGTCGAAGAGATCCCTACCAAGGCGCAGCCCCTCCGCCCCGGTACCGGCCTGCAGAAGAGTGAGAGCTTTCTGGGTCCGGTGAATCTCCCAGCGCCCTGCATCGGCATAAAGAAAGAGATGGAGCAAACCATGGGGGGCCAACAAACCGCTCAAAGCGCGCAGGCCCGCTTCCGGCTGATCCAGGTGGTGCAACACCCCCACCGAATTGATGTAATCGAAGGGTGCTTCGTCAGCGAGATCCAAAAGACTGCGCTGCTCCTGACGCAGGGAGGTCACCTGCTGGGCCGCCCCGGAGCGCTGACACCGTTCCTGCGCCACCGCCAGGGCCCCATCACTGATATCCACCCCGAGCACATCCGCACCCGGATTGAGATGGCAGAGATAGTCAGTGCTGACGCCGGTGCCACAGCCGGCATCAAGAATCCGCGGCCGCTCCATCCCAGATGGGATCCGTCCGTGGACTGCGGCCAGAACGCTGCGGTGACACCACCGCCAGTTGTATCCCGGGGGCGGTCCGTCCTGAAGCGGGTCCCCCGGGAAAGGGAAGCGGTCATAGAACGCACTCACCACGGGGGTCGCAGCATCACTGGGCTTTGGGTGGGCCATGGAGTGCAGATTCGGCGCCTGCGAGCTTTTCACGTCACAGCCAGCGAGACACTGCGACACCGCAGGGCCTGCAAACATTTGTTCATGGGGCCGCGGAGCATCATCCCGACAGCCGTAACGTGGCGCGATCCGGCTTGCTTTCGTCGATGACAGTGACCGCCAGCAGCGGCAGCCCGCGCGTGTCTCCCCAACTGTTCGACACGCTGCCGCTCTCCAGCGTCCGTCAGGCAGAGCAGCAGGACCGTTTCCCTGACAACGGGGAACTGAACAGTCTTGTGACCTTCTTCCGAACTGGTCAAGACCGGATCGAGGCGTCCAGGATCATTGCGGCGAATGCCGAGGCCATCGTGGCCCGCGCCGCCAACAGAATTTTTGTGGGGGGCACGCCCCTCTCCTTTCTTGAATCGCCTCTAACAACGGGCGAGACCGGACTCAGCAGTGGTCAGGGGGGCACACCACTGGCAGCAGACCAAGCCGCTTTTGAACAGTCGGTACGCACCTTCACCGGCGACAGCGGCACCACAAAGAGAGGCAACTTTCTGACCCGTCTTTTGGAAGGGGCCGGTGGGGATGCTGATATTCGTGTGGTGCTTCCGACAGGCTTCAACGCCATCAGTGTGGCCAAGTACGGCCCTGCGTTCATGCGCAAGTCGGTGCGCGATATGGGCTGGTTCCTGCGTTATGTGGGTTACGCCCTGGTGGCTGGAGACCCCAGCATCCTCGCGGTGAACACCCGCGGCCTGCGGGACATCCTTCTGGAAAACTGCTCTCTGGCTGCCACCAACGTGGCCCTTCAAGAGATGCGGGCAGCCTCCGCCGAACTGCTACGGGACCGTCCTGAAGCCCGTCAGATGACCATCGACTGCTTCAACGTGCTGTTGCAGGAGCTGGCCATTCCCACCCCCAGCACCAAGCAGCGGCAGGGGAGTGCAGTTCAACAGGGCTTGCAACTCCCGGCGATCTACGCCCTTGCCTCAGAAGGCCGCCAGCTTTTTGAGATGCGACCGGGCCTCTCCGGAGCAGAAAAAGCTGAAATCATTCGCGCCGCTTACCGCCAGGTTTTTGAGCGCGACATCGCCAAGGGTTACTCCCAGACCCCCTGCGCAGACAAAGCCAGCGCGGTCGCCCAAGGCCAGATCTCGATGCGCGAATTCGTTCGCGCCCTCGGCCGCAGCAAGGAATATCGCCAGCAGTTCCACGACGGTTTCGTCAACAGCCGTGTTGTGGAACTGGCCTATCGCCACTTCCTCGGACGGGGCATCAGCTCCCTCGAGGAATTCCGAAAGTCGTTCGCCATCCTCAGTGACCAGGGCCTCAATGCCCTCGTGGATGTGCTGGTGAATTCCTCGGAATACGCCCAGGCCTTTGGTGAAGAAACAGTTCCCTACCTGCGGGATCTCGGCACGGAAGCCCAGGAAAGCGCCGGCTGGGGATCCAACCGAAAGCTCTTCAACTTCAGTGCCCCCTTCGATGGAGCACCGCAATACGTCACCCTCTACGCCTCCTACCGCCAACCGTTTGCCGACCAGCACGTCTACGGCGGTGGCAATGATCCGGTGGCCAACAAATTCGGAGCCATCTTCCCGAGCGGCACAGCTTCAGTGGCCACCCGACCGGCACCCTACGGCTACGACAGCCGCCGCTTGCTTGTGAGCAATGGGCTCAACAGCCCCGGCCAGCTGGACAGCGACAGTTTCCGCAAGAGCCGCCCACGCAAGAGTGGTCCGCGCGTCATGCGACTTCAACAGATCGCCACGGGTGGAACTGTGAATCCAGGCCGTGGCGGTCAGCCCAGCGTGCGCACGACTGAGGCCAGCACCCAAGCCGTGATCAAGGCGGTTTACGTGCAAGTGCTAGGCAACGGCGGCTATGCGGGAGAGCGAATGAGCTCTGATGAAGCCCGCCTCGAAAACGGGGATATTCCGCTCAAGGATTTTGTTCGGGCCGTGGCCAAATCCGATGCTTTCCGACGCCGCTACTGGAGCGGCCTTTACATCGTGAAGGCGATCGAAGTGATGCATCGCCGTTTGCTTGGCCGACCCACCTTCGGACGCTGGGAAATCGATGCCCTTTTCGATACAGCCGCACGACACGGTTTCTATGGAGTGGTGGACGCACTGATCGACAGCAAGGAATACAGCGAAGCGTTTGGAGCCGACACAGTCCCCTACGAACGTTTCATCACACCCGGTGATGTGACTGCTCGCCGTGCTCCCGGCTGGGCACGTCCTCTCAAGCTTGAAGTTGCCGCTGACCTGACCCTTGGCAGCCGTCCTGAAACTCAGCGATCCGAAGCATTCCGCAGCAGTGGCGACGTAACACCACGCAACCTGCCTGACACGCAAAAGGCAGCCACCCAAGACTTCACGACAACAACCAACGCAAACGCCGCAGGACCCAGTTGGCTGTCGGTGGTGCGTCGACAAGGTCTTGCTTCCAACAAGACTGGCTTCCCAATGCGTCGAGCCAGCAACTCAACGCCAACCAGCATCGGTGGTCGCACTTGGAGCGTTGAGCTCATTTCTTCCAACGCGCGGAGTGGACAGGCACTCCCACGCATGGGAATGGCCCTTGTCACGGAAGGAGCTTCAGGGTTCCGCTTGCGGGGTGGACTTCCCGCGATGCTCGAGCTGAAACAACCATGCAGCGAAGATGAGCTCCAGACGGTTCTCGATGCGACTTACAAGCAGCTGCTCAACCGTGTCCCCATCGGAAGTGAGCGTCTGATCAGCGCCGAGTCACGTCTGCGCAATCAGGACATCGAACTGGCTGATTTCATCGCTGAAGTAGCGATGAGCGAGGCGTTCCAGAACCGGATCTCCTCGATGGCACCGCTTCGGGCCGCTTCCGCTGCTGGTTTAGCCCTGCTGGGACGAGCGACCACACCTGCTGAGACCAGCCGCTTCCTGATCACACGAGCCCAGGCAGGCCATGGTGCTGCGGTGACCGAATTGCTGGCAGATCGCATCAGCACAGCGGTGCCTCGCGTTGATGGCATGAACACCAGCTCAGGGGTTCCACAGGCCACAATTCAGCGGACAGCATCGCTGTACAGAGGAAACGCCGGCATGAATCCCCCCTCGAGCGAGGCGATCTAAGCCGTACAGCCCATTTCAGTGACAAACAACCGCCACATTCGCGACGGTTGTTCTCATTCGATCCCGGTGAAGTAAAGCTTCCTCGGGATCATTTTGTGCGTCTTAGACGCATCCCGAGCGAAGTCGCAGATCGCAGTTATGCCAGTACTTTTCTGCGCAACAAATCAGCCATGAAGAACTGTTACCCGGTCAAAACTCCCCGGCCATGGTCAGCGCAGAATGCCTCAGCCGAATCCAACGGAGCGAGCTCACCTCAGTCAGTGTTGACCGATGTGAACAAGTCTCACTCCCGACGCTTCGACCCCCTGTCCCAGCCTTTAGTCTGAGACTCGATCCTTCGGGATCACCCCTTATTCACCGGATACCGGTCTCCTACGGGCGGCCGCTTGTTTCGAGGCAGAACTGCATGAGCATCGTCTCCAACTCGATCATCAACGCGGACGCCGAAGCCCGCTACCTCAGCCCTGGCGAACTCGACCAGATCAAAGCCTTCGTCACCGGCGGTCAACGCCGTCTGCGCGTGGCTCAGGTCTTGTGCGAGAGCCGCGAGCGCATCGTCAAGCAGGCTGGAGGTCAGCTGTTCCAGAAGCGTCCCGACGTCATCTCCCCTGGCGGTAACGCCTACGGCGAGGAGATGACCGCCACATGTCTGCGCGACATGGATTACTACCTCCGCCTTGTCACCTACGGCATCGTTGCCGGTGACGTAACTCCGATTGAAGAGATCGGTGTGATCGGCGCAAAAGAGCTCTATCGCTCCCTGGGAACCCCTCTGGAAGCTTTGGCTGAATCCGTGCGCGAGATGAAGATCGTCGCCATGGGCCTCCTCACAGGAGCCGACGCAGAGGAAGCCGGCACCTACTTCGACTACGTGGTTGGCGCCCTCGCCTGAACCGCTCGCTGATTTTCTCCCTCGTCTCCTCACGGATCCATGCAAGACGCCATCACCAACGTCATCAACAAGTCGGACGTCCAGGGCCTGTACCTGGATACGTCCTCGATGAGCAGCCTCGAGTCGTATTTCGCCAGTGGTGAACTGCGCGTGCGCGCTGCCGCCACCATCAGCGCCAACGCTTCAGCCATCATCCGTGATGCCGTTGCCAAGGCACTGCTGTATTCGGACATCACCCGTCCCGGCGGCAACATGTACACCACCCGCCGCTATGCCGCCTGCATTCGCGATCTGGACTACTACCTGCGGTATTCCACGTACGCCATGCTCGCCGGCGACACTTCCATCCTCGATGAGCGGGTGCTTAACGGCCTCAAGGAGACCTACAACTCCTTGGGAGTTCCCATCGGCGCCACTGTTCAGGCAATCCAAGCCATGAAAGAAGTCACCGCTGGACTGGTCGGCCCTGACGCCGGCAAGGAAATGGGCGTCTACTTCGACTACATCTGCTCCGGCCTCGGCAACTGAGCCCCATGCGGTTGTTCAAAGTCACAGCCTGCATCCCCAGCCCTGAAAAGGTTCGGACGCAGCGCGAATTGCAGAACACCTTCTTCACCAAATGGGTTCCCTATGACAGCTGGTTCGCTGAGCAACAGCGCATCCAGAAACAGGGGGGACGCATTATCAAGGTGGAACTCTGCACCGGGGGTCAGCAGGTCAACGTCGGCAACTGAACTCCGTTCCAATTCAAGGCTAAGCCCGGTTCAACACCGGGTTTTTTTATTGCCCATCAACCATTCAACGTCTTCGCCACCAGAAGCTCTAGATCCGGCAAATCAGCCGCGTCGGCCTCACCCAACCAGAGCACGTACTCGTGGTTGCCGGCGGGGCCTGTGAGCGGCGAGGCCACGAGGCCCTGCGGCTGCCAACCCGACTCGCCAGCTGCTGTGATCACGGATTCGATGGCATCACGGTGGGCCGCCGGATCACGAACCACGCCCCCCTTGCCGACCCTGTTCTTACCGACCTCAAACTGCGGCTTCACCAGCACCAGCGCCTCGGTACCTGGACCCTGCAACAGCCGGCGCAAGGCAGGAAGGATCAGACGCAGCGAAATGAACGACACATCGGTGACCGCAAGACTGGGCCAGGGGTCATCTGCCGTGTAGAGCACCTCGGGTTGGAGGTGGCGCAGATTGGTACGTTCACGCAGCACCACCCTGGGATCGGTGCGCAGGCTCCAAGCCGTCTGGCCATAGCCCACATCCACGCCATAGACACGGCTGGCTCCGTGCTGCAGCAGGCAATCGGTGAAGCCACCAGTGGAGATGCCGCCATCCAGGCAGACGCGATCCCCCACCCGTACAGAAAAGGCCTGCAATCCAGCCAACAGTTTTTCGCCGCCACGGGAGACGAAGCGAGGGGGCTGTTCCACCCGCAATTCACGCTCGGCCGTGACTTCCGTGCCGGGTTTGTCGAGCAGCATGCCGGCACCATCCCGAACCTTGCCAGCACGAATCAGCTGCTGCGCCTGTTGCCGTGAACTGACCAGGCCACGGGTCAGGAGTTCCAGATCCAGACGCTGTTTGGACGCCATTGCGACATAAAAGCAGAACGATCCCGAAGAAAACCGGCGATCCAGAGGCTGGAGCCGGTTCTGCCGTGAGGATTTCCTCCAATCTGCATCGAGGGACGTGTCCACCCACCGCCCCCAACCCGCCAACGTGGTGCCTCTGTTGCGGCCAGGCAGCTTTGTGCGGCTCGACAACCAGCCGTCCGACCTGCCTCCGTTCCAGGTGCTGCACTGCCGTGGGGGCCGCTGCTGGGTGCGCCAGCAATCCTGGGGGTCCCACGTGCAATGGGAAGTGGAGCACGAGCGCCTCAGTGCCGCCTGAACAACAGCATCTTTGCCTTGGCAAAGTCCGGCTTTCACGGCTCAATGGAGCATCGAGAGTCCCTCTGCCCAGTACCGGTGAACGCGACAGCGCCTAAGTCCATTTCTGCCAGGCGTGAAAAGACCGGGGGAGGTAACAACGGAGTGTTTCAAAGGCTGCTGCCCTTGCCCTGGCAGCTCTGGCCGGCAGAGGCCCGCCTACTGATGGGATTGGCCGGGTTTTGGAGTGTTGCAGGACTGGTGATCCTGGCCTCGGCCAGCTGGTGGGTAGCCCTGCGGGAAATGGGTGATGGCGCCTTCTACCTGAAACGGCAGGCGATCTGGCTGATGGCGAGCTGGAGCCTGCTCGGCATCACGATCTCCACCAGCCTTCGGCGCTGGCTGCGCTGGTCAGGCCCGGGGCTGTGGATGGGCTGCCTGCTGATCGCCGCCACCCTGGTGATGGGCACCACCGTGAACGGCGCCAGCCGCTGGCTGGTGCTGGGGCCCCTGCAGGTGCAGCCATCAGAACTTGTGAAACCCTTCGTGGTTCTGCAGGCCGCCAACCTTTTCGCTCCCTGGAGCCGGATGAGTCTCGACCAGAAGCTTCTCTGGCTCGGCAGCTTTGGCGGACTGCTGTTGATGATCCTGAAACAGCCCAACCTTTCCACCGCCGCCCTGATGGGACTCACCCTATGGATGGTGGCCATGGCGGCTGGCCTGCGCTGGCGCAGCCTGGTGGGCACCGCTCTAGCCGGATCGCTTCTGGGCACCGCGAGCATCCTGATTAACGAGTACCAACGCCTGCGGGTGGTGTCATTTCTGGATCCCTGGAACGATCCGATGGGGGATGGCTACCAACTGGTGCAGAGCCTGTTGGCGATCGGATCGGGAGGCTGGATGGGCCAGGGGTACGGCCTCTCCACCCAAAAGCTGCAGTATCTGCCGATCCAGAGCACCGACTTCATTTATGCGGTGTTCGCCGAAGAATTTGGATTTGTCGGCTCAGTGCTGCTGCTGTTGTTCCTCATGCTGGTGGCCTGGGTGGGGCTGCGAGTGGCCCTGCGCTGCCGCAGCCACCAGGCGCGGCTTGTGGCGATCGGTTGCACCACGATCCTTGTGGGCCAATCGATTCTGAACATTGCGGTGGCCTCTGGGGCCATGCCAACGACCGGTCTGCCGCTGCCCTTGATCAGCTATGGAGGCAACTCGCTGATGTCGAGCCTGGTGATCCTGGGGCTGCTGATCCGCTGTTCGCTGGAATCCACCGGCTTGATCGGCGGACGATCGAGCACGCGATCACGGCCAGTGCGCCAACGCTGAGCTTGACGAGCCAACCAGCTTGCCTGGATAGGCTTTGGAAACTCGTGGGCTTCTGTGGACCTGCTGCTGCTCTCCGATCTGGCCCAGAGCAGCGAACAGCTGCTGCAGCGTGCCCTGGCGGATCCCGGTCCGCTGACCCTGGCACTGGTGTTTGGTGGCGGCGCACTCACCAGCCTGGGGCCCTGTTCCCTGTCGTTGCTACCGGTGACCCTGGCCTATCTAGCGGGCTTTGAAGATGGCCAACCGGCCTGGCAGCGGAGCCTGGCCTTTTGCGGCGGCATCGTCGGTGCTCTGGTGGTGCTGGGCAGCGTCAGCGGGCTGCTGGGCCGAATTTACGGGCAGGTACCGGCACTGATTCCCACATTGGTGGCGATCCTGGCGGTTGCCATGGGGCTGAACCTACTGGGGGTGCTGCGGATTCCGCTGCCCAGTGGTCCGGATCCAGAGCTGTGGCGTCAAAAGGTCCCGGCCCCACTGGCACCCGTTGCGGCGGGACTGGCCTTTGGCCTGGCGGCCTCCCCCTGCACCACACCAGTGTTGGCGGTTCTGCTGGGATGGATCGCCCAAAGCGGACGTCCCCTGGTGGGAGTGGTCCTGCTCAGCAGCTTCGGCATCGGCCAGGTGCTGCCTCTGCTGCTGGCCGGCACATTTGCAGCAGCCATTCCCAAACTGCTGGCGTTGCGGGGCATCAGCCGCTGGGTGCCGCCGGCCAGTGGCGTCGTGCTGCTCACCACCGGCCTGCTCACTCTGCTGGCCCGCTGGAGCTGATGGCCATGGCGATGCTTAAACGCCTGGCGGCCTGGCTCAGCGATCTGCGGCTGGCGATCGTGCTTCTGCTGCTGATCGCCCTGGCCAGTGCAGTGGGAACCGCCATCCCCCAGGGGGATCCCCCCGCTAGCTACATCGATGCTTATGCCACGAGCCCCTGGCTAGGCCTGCTCCACGGCGAGCAAGTACTGCGACTACAGCTCGATCATGTGTATTCCAGCGGTTGGTTTTTGGCCTTGCTGGCCTGGCTCGGCCTCGCCCTGATCCTCTGCAGCTGGAGACGTCAATGGCCAGCCCTGGTGGCAGCCCGGCGCTGGATCGACTACCGAACCACGCGCCAACTGAGCAAATTGGCAATCGCCGAAAGCCAGGCCTGCCTGGACCCCAGCCAAGGGCTGACACAGCTGGAGAAGCTGCTGCGGGCCAGCGGATGGGAGGTACAACGCAAGTCACAACGGCTGGCGGCGCGGCGCGGCGCCATCGGTCGGGTGGGACCTTTGCTCGTGCACACCGGCCTTGTACTGCTGATGCTGGGCGCGGCCTGGGGGGCCCTGGCGGGGAACCGCCTGGAGCGCTTCCTGGCCCCAGGCCGCAGCCTCGATCTGCTGGATCGCGATGGCACCAGTCAGCTGACGATCACCCTTGACCGCTTCGCCATTGATCGGGACCCGGCCGGCCGCACCGAACAGTTCCGATCGGCGCTGCAGCTGCAGGGCGCCAATCAAACCTTGGATGCGGAGATCAGCGTCAATCACCCGCTGCGGCATCGGGGCATCACGATTTACCAGGCGGACTGGTCATTAGCGACGATCAGCCTGCAGATCGGGCGCAGCCCCGTTTTAGAGCTGCCGTTGCAGACCTATCCGGAGCTTGGAGATCAGGTGTGGGGACTGGTGCTGCCGACCCGCCCCGATGGGACGGAACCGGTGTTCCTGAGCCTGGACAGTGAACAAGGGCCCGCCACGGTGTTCGATGCGGACGGCCAACAGATCGCTCGGCTGCAGCCTGGCGGTCCAGCCGCTGAGGTGAAGGGATTACCAATGCGGGTGGACTCGGTTCTACCGGCCAGCGGCCTTCTGCTCAAACGGGATCCTGGAGTTCCACTGGTGTACTTGGGCTTCGCTGTACTGCTGGTGGGCGGTGGATTGAGCCTCGTGGCCACCCGTCAGCTCTGGGCCATCGCAACCGATGGAGCCCTCAGTGTGGGCGGCCTCTGCAACCGCAACCTGGCCGCCTTCGCCAATGAATTACCCCAGTTGGTGCAGCAGGTGGTGGCTGCATCGGCCGACCCTGGGCAACGACATCAGCAGGGCTGACGGGTGCCGTGACTGACCTTTACCACCGTATGAACGTTGCCACGGGGATTGAAGTCGGCTTCTAACTGCATCCAAATCGGATCGGTGGCCGAGACCAGATCGTCAAGGATCCGATTGGTCACCTCCTCATGGGAGATCGACTGGTCGCGGAAGCTGTTCACGTAGAGCTTGATGGCCTTGAGCTCCACTACGCGGGGCCCTGGTTGGTAGATCAAGCGCAGCACGGCGAAGTCGGGGTACCCGGAGAAAGGGCACTTACAGGTGAACTCGGGCAATTCAATCGATACCTCATAGGGTCGCCCGGGCCGGGGATTGTCGAAGCAGATCAGCTCGGCTTCCGCGATGGCGCGTTCGCCGTAGAGGGGGGTCTGGGTCAAAGGGCTCACGGGGCCAGTTCTGAGCAGTGACCCTAGGAAGTCAAGCTTCGGCAGCGTTCTGTAACAGCGGCCACGCACAGCTCTGAGAACCGCGGCATCCTTGAGACCAGATCAGTACTCCCCCCATGAAAAAGGTCGAAGCGATCATTCGTCCTTTCAAGCTGGAAGACGTAAAGGTGGCGTTGGTTGAAGCAGGAATCATCGGCATGACCGTGAGCGAGGTCCGCGGATTCGGTCGCCAAAAAGGGCAGGTAGAGCGTTACCGCGGTTCGGAATTCACCGTTGAGTTTCTGCAGAAACTGAAGATCGAAGTTGTGGTCGAAGACGACCGAGTGGAAGAGGTGGTCAAATCGATCGCCGATGCCGCCCGTACCGGCGAAATCGGCGACGGCAAGATCTTCATCAGCCCCGTTGAATCGGTGGTGCGCATCCGCACCGGCGACCGCGACAGCACAGCGCTCTGAGCACGAAGGCCAGAACAGTTCCTATCCGCCGCGGCGTTCTCCAAGCCTGAGCGGATCAAAACTGACGGAAATACCGAATTCTTCGGCAAGTTCCACCACCCGACACCAGGCCCGATCCCCATCGGTTTCGGGTCGAAGAATGCCTCGAAGAATCACCGGGGCTGAACCGCTCTGAAGCGACATCTCAAACAACGGCCAGCCCACCTCAGCCTGAACACCGTCCTCCCGGAAGGTCGGGCTGACATCCATGGCACCGATCAGAACCCGACGGTGGCTTGCATCCCAAGCGAAAGGCAGCTCATAACGTTCCAGCAAGTCAGAGGCCAAGGCCCAGGAGCGACCCAAGGCATCCAACTGAACCGAGACTCATAACCTCGGGCCTCAATGGTCGTAGTTCCACGGAAGGCAAGCGGCTCTTTCTCAGGTCGCGCATCCGACGCCCGGAACAGCGCCTGAATTCGGCTCCTCAGCTGCTCCCCGCCATCTGTGGATCCGTTCTTGTCCAATTGCAGAAGATCCCAGCGCTCCCCCGTCCCGCCCCAGATCACCGGTCCGTAGTTGTCGTGCATCCAACGACCGTCGCGGTTGGAGGCCGCCTCGGCCATGGGTCATCACCCGCTCCACCGTGATCTGATCCGCTCCCCAGCCCAGCTGCGGGCAACGGCAGCGGCCTCAGCACAGAGGCTGTTGATCTGAGCATCCGTGGGGGGCTGAGTCCAGGGGTCAGGCACACCCCCCATGCAGGCACAGGAGAGGGCGACGCTGTTGCGGTTGCGGCCGTAGGTGTGGGCTGGAAGGTCCACGTTGTAATCGTGCAACCGGTGCACACGGCCATCACCGCTGATGATCGAGTGATAGTGCCCAGGACGAATCCAGTCGTAGGGGGTCGCCGTCCAGTGCAGGTAAAACGTTGGTCTCATCGCCTCAGGATGGCGGTGATCCGGAGATGGCACGACGGCAAAGAGGCTCGGCCAGCCGCGCGGAGGCGGCCCCATAGATTTGTTGGGTTGTTCAACCGTGCGCGCCGGTGATTGAGCGTTACACCCTCCCTGAGATGGGAGCCGTCTGGAGTGAGCAGGCGAAATTCCAGAGCTGGCTTGATGTGGAAATCGCCGCCACCGAAGCCAACTGCAGGCTCGGCCGGGTGCCCCAGGAGGCCCTTGACACCATCAAGGCCAAGGCCAGCTTTGAGGTGGAACGCATCCTCGAGATTGAAGCCGAGGTGCGCCACGACGTGATCGCCTTCCTCACCAACGTGAACGAGCACGTAGGTGATGCCGGCCGCCACATCCATGTGGGCATGACCAGCAGCGACGTGCTCGATACGGGCGTGGCCCTGCAACTCAAACGCTCCGTGGCCCTGCTACGAGATGAACTCGATCTACTGGCGGAGGCTCTGCGCGAACTGGCCAGGGCCCATAAAGGCACCGAAATGATCGGCCGCTCCCATGCCATACACGGCGAACCGATCACCTTCGGGTTCAAGGTGGCCGGCTGGCTGGCGGAAACCGAGCGCAACCGCACCCGCCTGGAACGGCTTGAGCAGGATGTGGCCGTTGGCCAGGTCAGTGGCGCCATGGGCACCTATGCCAACACCGATCCCCAGGTGGAAGCGATCGCCTGCGAGATCCTCGGGCTCACCCCCGACACCGCCAGCACCCAGGTGATCTCCCGTGATCGCCATGCCGACTACGTGCAGACCCTCGCGCTGGTGGGCGCCTCCCTGGAGCGC
>Ga0189289_10383_pt1 | contig 19995 bp, 17 predicted proteins | sample UW106minimetaG_FD_130313 | JGI IMG/M metagenome (GOLD analysis project Ga0189289, IMG submission 130313) | Marine microbial communities from the Costa Rica Dome - UW106 mini metaG | ecosystem: Environmental > Aquatic > Marine > Oceanic > Photic zone | place: Costa Rica: the Eastern Pacific...
CGACACCACCGTGATCACGGTGATGCAGTAATCAGCGCAGCCAGCTGAACACGGTTCCAACCTGCCAGCAAAGCCAACAACACCAACACCCGAGCTTTCTGGGGATTCAGGCTCCCTGCCGCCAGCAGCCCAAGCCGTTCATCCTCAGGGCACCCGTGCACGGGCCCCGACCCGCAGCGGTTAGCCCGCAGCATCAGCGGCCGTGGTCCAGCCCACGCCTCCAACACACGGCATTCGCCCGCCGACAACTGGCCGGCGCCCGTGCCGGTGAGCACCAAGCCCGAAACACCGGCGTTGAGGCAGGCGGTGAGCAGGAGTGGCCCGGGCTCCACACACCCGTAAACGATGGGCACCTGGGGCCATTGCTCGGGTAACGCGAGCCCTGCGAAGGGCACCTGCCGGGATCCGCTCGCCGTCGGCAGATGAACGCCAACGCCATCCACCCAACCCAGCGGCCCGCTGCCGAGACTGGCAAAGGCCCCGACCCCCTGGGTAGCCACCTTGGTGACAGCGCGAGCGCCATGGATCTGGCCATCCATCACCACCAAAACGCCGTGGCCGCGGGCTTCGCTGCTCAACGCCACCTGCACGCCTTGAAACAGGTTGAGCGGTCCATCGGCACTGAGGGCCGTGGCTGGCCGCATCGCCCCCACCAGCACCACGGGCCGGGGATCGTCGATCAACAGTTGCAGCAACCAGGCGGTCTCCTCCAACGTGTTGGTGCCATGGGTGATCACCACCCCGGCCAGCACCGGGTCCGCCGCAAAGGCATCACGAATGCGATCCACCAGCGCGCGCCAATGCTCAAACAGCAGATCGGCGCTATCGACATTGGCGACCTGCTCGACGCTGATCGTGGCCAGGTCTTGCAGAGCCGGCACCGCAGCCAGCAGGGCATCACCCCCCAGCACGCCAGCGGTGTAGTCGTTCAGCGTTGCACTGTCGGAGGCACAACCGGCGATGGTGCCGCCGGTGGCCAGCAGCAGCAAACGGTTCATCGCTCCATAGGGAGGAACGCCTCCATGAAGCGCTGCATCTGGCTGGTGGTGCCGATGCTCACCCGAAAACAACCATCAATCAGGGGCTTGCCCGTCATCGAGCGCACCAAGATTCCAGCCAGCCTCAGCGCCGCATCCACCTCAACCACAGGGCGCTGGGGCCAAATCAGCAGATAGTTGCCGCCGTCGCAGTGGTGCCGTACCCCCGCGTCCCGCAGGGCCTGCAGGGTCCAATCACGGGCCCGCAGCACTTCAGCCACATAGGCATCCACATACGACTGATCCGCTAAAGCGGCGAACGCCGCGGCCACGGCCACGCTGTTCACGTCGTAGGGGCCCGTGACGCGGCTTACCCGATCGACCACATCGGCGTGGCCAATGGCAAAGCCAATCCGCAGGCCCGCCAAACCAGCCGTTTTGGCCAAAGAGCGGAACACCAACAGATTTGGTGTGGCCGTGAAATCTGCACTCGGCAGCACGCTGTCTCCGGTGAAAGCCTCGTAAAGCTCATCCACTACCACCAGCGTGCCCGGCGCTGAGGCCGCCAAGGCGATCACCTCTTCCGCCGCCAAACGCGTGCCGGTGGGATTGTTGGGGTTGCAGATCAACAGCAACCGCGGCGCACGAGCCGCCAATGCCTCCTGAATAGCCGTCAGGGGAAAATCGAATGTCTCGCCTTGGTAGGGGATCGCCTCGATCGTCATGCCCTGCATCCCGGCGCAGGGGCTGTAGTACCCGAAGGTGGGTACTGTCGTCAGCAACGTCTCACCGGCATCGCCATAGGCCTGAAACACCGCATGGATAGCGGCATCCACACCGTTGAACAGGCCCACCTGATCAAGCCTCAATCCCGGCCGGCAGCCGGTTTCCAACAGGTTCTGAAGTAACGCTTCCCGCAGGCCGGCGTACTCCGGATAAACGGCAATCTCCTCGGTGCTGAAGTTACGCAACGCCTGGGCTACCAGGGGGCTGGGACCAATCGTGTTCTCGTTGAAATCCAGCCGCAGCATCGTCCGGCGCCCCTCCAGCGGCGCGCTGTAGGGCTTGAGCTGCTCAACGGCGGCACGGGCCGCGGGAGCGCCACTGGGTGTGAACGGTTGGGTGTTGTCGTTCACATGCGGTCCAGGGTGGCGATGCCCAGCAGTCCGAGCCCCAGTCTGAGGGTGTCAGCCGTTAATCGACAGAGGGCCAGGCGGGATACCAGAGCTTCAGGATCTGCCTTGAGCACCGGCACCTGGTCGTAGAAGCGGTTGAACACCTGGCTGAGCTCGAACAGATAGCTGCACAAACGGTTGGGCAGCAGCTCCTCCTCCACCTCAGCGATCACGGCGTCGAACTTAAGCAGCTCCCGCACCAGGGCCCACTCCTGGGGCTCGCTGAACTGCAGTTGGGCATTGGTGGCCGCAAGGTCGCCCCCCTTGCGGGCGATGCCGGCGATGCGCACCACGGCATAAAGGAGATACGGCGCGGTGTTGCCCTGCAACGCCAGCATCCGATCGAAGGAGAACTGGTAATTGGTGATCCGGTTCTGGCTGAGGTCGGCGTATTTCACCGCCGCCAAACCCACGGTACCCGCCACATGCTGGATGAACTCCTCCGACTCGCTGCGCTCCTCCTCCTTCAGGCGAGACCGCAGATCGGTCTCGGCGCGCTCGACGGCTTCATCGAGCAGATCCCGCAGACGCACGGTGTCGCCTGCGCGGGTCTTGAGCTTCTTGCCGTCTTCCCCCTGCACCAGGCCAAAGGGCACGTGCTCGAGGCGCGCACCGTCCGGGATCCAACCGGCCCGTTCCGCCACCTGGAACACCCCGGCGAAATGGTTCGCCTGGCCGGCATCGGTGACGTACACCACACGGCGGGCACCATCCTCCTCCGGAGCAGCACCAAAGCGGTAGCGGATTGCCGCCAGATCGGTGGTGGCGTAGTTAAAGCCGCCATCGCTCTTCTGCACGATCACCGGCAGGGGGTTGCCGTCCTTGCCCTGCACGCCTTCGAGGAAGACGCACTGGGCTCCGTCATCGGTGACCAACAGCTCAGCATCCTTCAACCCATCAATCACCGCCGGCAGGAAGGGGTTGTAAAACGATTCACCGCGCTCACTCAGGCGAATGTCAAGCCGGTCGTAGATCTTCTGGAACTCACGCCGCGACTGATCGCAGAGCAGGCCCCAGGCCTTGAGCGACACCGGATCACCCCCCTGCAGCTTCACCACCTCATCGCGGGAAGTGGATTGGAAGGCTTCATCGTCATCGAAGCGCTTCTTGGCCTCGCGGTAGAAGGCCACCAGGTCTCCGAGATCCACCGCATCGGCGGTCTCCAGTGCTTCGGGCGCCACCTGCTTGAGATGGGTAATCAACATGCCGAACTGGGTGCCCCAGTCGCCCACATGATTGAGGCGCAACACGGGATGGCCGCGGAACTCCAGCACCCGCGCCAGCGAATCGCCAATGATCGTGGAGCGCAGATGCCCCACATGCATCTCTTTGGCGATGTTGGGGCTCGAGAAGTCGACCACCACCGGCGCCTTGTTCATCACCGCCGGCACGCCGAGCCGCTCATCCCCCAGCCGAGCCGACAGCTCCGCCGCCAACCGCTCCGGGCGAATCGTGAGGTTGATGAAACCAGGCCCGGCGATCTGGGGCTCCAGGCACAGTTCCGTGAAGGCCGTATCGGCCTGCAGCTGCTCCACGATCGCCGTAGCGATCTGTCGTGGGGCCTGCTTCAAGGGCTTGGCCAGGGGCAGCGCACCGTTGGCCTGAAAGTCGCCGAATTCCGGCTTACTGGCCGGTGCGAGCTGGGGATCCAGCACCGCTTCCGCCTCAGGGAAGGCCCGTTGCATCGCCGCCCGCAGCTGGGCATCCAGGGTCTGGGACAGGCTGAGCATGGGCAGTGCGTGGCCGGGGGAATCCGGCTCTGATCATCCCTCTTCAGGTGAAGCGCATGCTCAGATCGAGCCAGCGGCTGCGGGTAACCGGCGCACTGGTGGAGATCAGATCGATACCGGTAGCGGCGTAGGCCTGCAGCTGTTCGGGCTGAATGCCCGAGGCCTCAAGCACCACCCCACTGGCGCTGCAGTCACGCAGGCGAGGCACCAGAGCACTGAGCTGCTGGGGAGTGAACTCATCAAGGAGCACTCCATTGGCGCCCGCCTGCACCGCTTCCAGCGCCTGGGCGTCGGTCTCTGCTTCCACAATCACGGACGTGGGCCAGGGCGCCTGCTCGCGCACGGCCGCAATGGCCGCCGTGATGCCCCCCGCCCAGGCGATGTGGTTCTCCTTGAGCATGGCCGCGTCATCGAGCCCCATGCGGTGGTTGATGCCGCCGCCGCAACGCACTGCGTATTTCTCCAGCAGGCGAAGCCCAGGCGTGGTCTTGCGGGTGTCGGCAAGACGCACACCCGTGCCCTGGAGTTGGGCCACCAGCTCAGCGGTGGCTGTGGCAATGCCCGACAGCCGCATGGCCAGATTCAAGGCAGTGCGTTCTCCTGCCACCAAAGCCGTTGCAGGGCCCTGCAGCTCCAGCAGGCATTCGCCCGCCTCGACGGCGGCGCCGTCCTGCCGCAGCAAATTCACGCTCACCCCAGGATCAAGGTGCTGAAACAAGCGCTGCACCAACGGGCCACCGCAAAACCGCCCCGCCTGTTTGGCGACCCAATGGGCTTGACCTTGCTGGCCCTGCAACGCAGCAGCCGTCAGATCACCGCGACCGATGTCTTCCTCCAGCCAGGTCTCCAACGCAGCGGTGAATGCCGGGGATTGCCAGTCCAAACGGTTCCTGAAGTCCGATGCATCTATTTTCCGATGCAGAAGCGCGAAAACACCCGATCCAGCACCGCTTCGGTGAGCTCTTCCCCGGTGATCTCCCCCAACGATCGGATTGCCTCCCGCAGGTCGATGGTCCAGAAGTCCCAGGGAAGTTGCTGCGCTTCCACCTCTTGGCTGCGGGCCAGGGCCTCGGCAGCCCGGGCGGCGAGATCGCGTTGACGTTGGTTCAGCGCCACCAACATGCCGTCGGTTCCTGCAGCACCACAACGCTCAAGCAGGGCCAGCACCAGGGCCGCTTCACCCGTGCCCTCCAAGGCGGACAGCTGAACATCCACCGGCTGGGGGAACGAACCCGCAGGGAGATCCGCCTTGTTGGCGACAAGGATCCTGGGGATCTGCTCGGGGATGCGCGCCAGCAAGGCTGCATCTTCGGCGGTCCAGCCCGCATGGCCATCCAGCACCAACAGCACCACATCAGCCGTGGCCAGCGCTTCCTCGCTGCGAGCAATTCCCAGCTGCTCCACCGCATCATCGGTGCTGCGGATGCCGGCGGTGTCGAGCAGGGTGATCGGGACCCCCTCCAGCACGATCTCGCTCTCCAGCAGATCCCGGGTGGTACCTGGCAGATCGGTCACGATCGCCCGCTCGCGGCGGCTGAGCCGGTTGAGCAGGGAACTCTTGCCCACGTTAGGGCGACCCACCAAGGCCACCCGCAGGCCCTGGCGCAGGGCATCTCCCCGCTCTCCGTCACGAACCAGCTGCTGAAGCTCCAGGCGCACGGCTTGCAGCTGCTGCAGCAAGGCATCGCCATCCAAAGGGGGTAAATCCTCCTCGAAATCCACCCGAGCCTCCAGCTCGGTGAGCTGGTCGAGCAGCCGTTCGCGCAGATCTGTGATCTGGGCCTGGATCCCGCCGTCAAGGCCCGCCATCGCCAACTCGGCCGCCCGGCGGCTGCGGGCCGCCACCAGCTCACTCACCGCCTCCGCACGGGTGAGATCGAGCCGGCCGTTGAGCACGGCCCGCTGGCTGAACTCGCCAGGCAGAGCCCGACGAACACCCGGCTGCCGCAGCACCTGTTCGAGCACCCGCTGAACAGCGATCACCCCGCCGTGGCAATGGATCTCCACCACGTCTTCGCCGGTGAAACTGCGGGGCCCGCGCATCAGCAGCAGCAGCACTTCATCGAGACGCCGACCCTCTCCATCGATCACGTGGCCATACACCACCCGATGCGATCCCCACTCCTGACGGCCCGGGCAATGCACAACAGTGCGCCCCGCCGCTTCCGCCGCAGGCCCGGAGAGACGAATCACAGCGATCCCGCCCTGGCCTGGAGCCACTGCGGTGGCCACCGCCGCAATCGTGTCGGTGCTGGGCACAGCAGTCGTCGCTGGTGATCCATACCTAGGATCCAGCCGACATTTACTGGGCTCATGCGCCGGTTGCTGCGCCTCAGTCGCCTCCGGATACGCCGCGGGGTTCTCTGGTTGTGGAGACAGGAGGGAACCCCAGGACAACGGGCCCGCGGCCTTGCCGCCGGCGTGTTCTGCGGCTGTTACCCCTTCTTCGGGCTGCAGATCTTTCTCAGCGTGGGCGTCGCCACCGTGGTGCGTGGCAACCACCTGCTCGCCGCAGCAGGCACCCTGGTCAGCAACCCCATCACCTATCTGCCCCTCTACTGGTTCAACTACCTGGTGGGCTGTCAGCTCCTGGGCCCCGGGCGAGGCGGGATCAACCTGGCGGGGGTCAATCGCAGCAGCCTGTGGTCCCAGGGATGGGACTTCACCGAGCGCATCCTGCTGGGCTCGACCGTTGTGGGGATGGTGCTGGCCATCGCCAGCGGCTGGACGGCCTACCGCCTGTTTCTGCGGCGCGGGGCCCGTCCTGTTGTGAGCCGGAATCGCTAGCCCGTGCCCACCCGCGCAATTCCGATCACATCCGCCATCGAGCGGATCTGGTGCATGGTGCGGCTGAGCTGATCCGCACCATCCAACTCAACTCGCAGATCAATGCGGGCCGGCCGGCCCGCTGCGGTGGTCACCCTGGCATCACTGACGTTGATGGCGCCATCGGAGAGACGCATGAGGATGTCCTTGAGGATGCCGACGCGATCGATCACTTCGATCCGCAGCTGCACCGGGAAGCGTTGTTTCTCCCGTTGGGCATGGGTGGTGTTCCAGCGCACGGGCAGACGGCGTTCCCGCGGAATCGTCTCCACGTTGGAGCAGTCCTGCCGGTGAATGGTGATGCCGTGGTTGCCGAGAGCAACAGTGCCCACGATCAACTCGCCCGGCAGCGGGCTGCAGCAGCCTCCTAGGCGGTAGTCCAATCCCTCCAGCCCAAGGATCGCCCCTTCTCCCCCAGACCGATCCGGCGCCACATCCCGCGATGGCACCAGAGCCATCGCGACCTCTTCATTGCTGGGCGGCGCCTGCTGCTGTTCCGCCAGCAGGCGCATCTCCTCCCGCAGACGATTGAGCGCTTGCTGCAGCGTGACATCACCGAACCCCAGTGACGCCAACAGATCCTCGGTGGTGGGCACATTGCAACGTTGCGCCACCCGCTGCATCGCCTCACTGTTCAGCAGGGCATCGAAGCCATCACGCCCCAGCTCCCGCTCCAACAGATCCTTGCCCCGCTCAATCGTTTCGTCACGGTGGCTGCGCTTGTACCACTGGCGAATGCGATTACGCGCCGTCGGCGTGGCCACAAAGTTCAACCAATCCAGGCTGGGGTGAGCCGTCTTGCTGGTGAGCACCTGAACGAAATCGCCGTTTTGCAGCGGTGTGGCCAGGGGGCAGAGCCGATCATTGATGCGGACGCCATGGCAGTGGTCGCCCACTTCGGAGTGGATGCGATAGGCGAAGTCGACAGCGGTTGCCCCTTTGCGCAAACCGAGCAGATCACCCTTCGGTGTGAACACAAACACCTCTTCATCAAACAGGTCTTCCTTGATCGACGAGAGGTAGTCGTTGTGATCGTCATTTCCTCCTTCCTGTTGCCAATACACCAGCTGACGCAGCCAGTTGAACCGCTCCGCATCACTGCTGCTGCTGGCCGGCGACCCTCCTTCTTTGTATTTCCAGTGGGCCGCAATCCCGAATTCGGCCACATGGTGCATCTCAAGGGTGCGGATCTGCACTTCGATCGGGCGATGCCGACCGATTACCGCCGTATGGAGGGATTGATACCCATTGGGTTTCGGCAAGCCGATGTAGTCCTTAAACCGACCAGGAATCGGACGAAAGGTGTCGTGAACCACCGCCAGCGCGCGGTAACAGCTTTCGACATTGGTGGTGAGAATCCGCAACGCCGCCACGTCGTAGATCTCGTTGAACTCCTTCTGCTGACGCTGCATCTTGCTCCAGATGCCATAGAGATGCTTGGGGCGACCCGTCACCTCGCAGTGCTCTAAGCCGGCCCGTTCCAGCCGCTCATTCAGCAGCCCCACCGTGACACCGAGCCGCTCCTCCCGCTCACTGCGCTTGGTAGCCACCTCCTCTTGAATCTCACGGAAGGCCTCCGGTTCCAGCAATTTGAACGCCAGATCCTCCAGCTCCCACTTGAAGCGGCCGATGCCGAGCCGGTTGGCGAGGGGTGCATAGATCTCGCGCGTTTCGCGGGCGATCCGCTGGCGCTTCTCCTCCTTCAGAGCACCAAGGGTGCGCATGTTGTGCAACCGGTCCGCCAGCTTCACCAACACCACGCGGATGTCGCTGGCCATCGCCAGGAACATCCGCCGCAGGTTCTCCGCCTGCGCTTCCGTGCGGTCGTTGAAGTGAATTCCGCCGAGCTTGGTGACACCCTCCACCAGTTCACGCACCTCTGAACCGAAGTACTGCTCGATCTGATCGGGGGTGACGTCGGTGTCCTCGACCACGTCATGGAGGAACCCAGCAGCAATCACGGGGGCACTGGCGCCGATATCCCGCAACAGATCCGCCACCGCCACCGGATGAACGATGTAAGGGTCCCCACTGGCCCGGAACTGTCCCTCGTGGAGCTGAAAACCGAAATCGAAGGCCGACACCAGCAGCGCCTCGGAATCCGTAGGGCAGCTCTGACCGATGCCGGGCGGCACATTGGCGATGCACTCCCTCAACCAGTCCGGCAGAGAGATGTCGTAGTCATCCGGATGGCGGATGGGATGGCGCCGAACTTCTGGCAACACACACGCCACCGCAGCCGAACCAGTGCTGGTTTGGGGCTCTTTGTGTGTTGAAGCGGCGTTGAGCATCCGACCCAGCGGATCATTCCATGGTATTCAGTGCAGGACCTCCCGTCTTTCCTGCCGCACTGTTCATGGGCCGGCCTGTTCTGGAACTCGAACAGCTGCGACTGCGCTACCCCGGCAGTGAGTGCTGGACGCTGGATGGGCTGAATTTGAGCCTCGAGCCAGGGGAGACCGTGGCCTTGGTGGGATCTTCCGGATGCGGCAAAAGCACCGTGGCCCGCGCCGTGATGCAGCTGCTGCCACGGGGAACAGTCTGTGAAGGTCGGCTGGACTTAACCGGCCAAGATCCACGCCAGCTCAGGCGACCGCAGTTGCGACAGCTGCGCGGTGAGGCGGTGGGTCTGGTGTTCCAAGACCCGATGACCCGGATGAATCCGCTGATGACCGTGGGGGGACATCTGATCGACACCCTCAAGGCCCACCGGCCTGACACCAGGAAAACAGCCCACCAAGAACGGGCCCGAGAGCTGCTGGAACGGGTGGGCATCGGTGCCAACCGCTTCCGCGCCTACCCCCATGAGCTCAGCGGTGGCATGCGACAACGCCTGGCCATTGCCCTGGCGATTGCCCTGGAACCGCCGCTGCTGATCGCCGATGAACCCACCACCAGCCTGGATGTGGCTGTAGCAGGGCAGGTGATGGCCGAGCTCAGCGGTCTCTGCCAAGAACTGGGCAGTGCCTTGCTGCTGATCAGCCATGACCTGGCCATGGCCGCCCGCTGGTGCGACCGCATGGCCATGCTCGACAACGGACGCAAGGTGGAGGACGGCCCCAGCCATCAGATGCTCACCAGGCCGAAGTCGTCCGTGGGGCAACGCCTGGTCGCCGCAGCACAGGCCCGGGAAGGTGGGAGGTCGCCGGCACGTCCCGACAACAGCAGCGTGCTGAAGGTGGAGGAACTGCGCTGCTGGCATGCCGTGGGTGGCGCGCCTTGGTCTCCTGTCTGGCTTAAAGCAGTGGATGGAGTGAGTTTCGAGCTCAGGGCCGGGGAAAGTCTTGGAGTTGTCGGAGCATCCGGCTGTGGTAAAAGCACCCTCTGCCGGGCGTTGATGGGGCTCAATCCCATCCGCGGCGGACGGGTCGACCTGCTCGGCCAGGTTCTGCTGAGCCTCCGCGGAGAAGCGCTGCGGTCAGCCCGTCGGGCCCTTCAGATGGTGTTTCAGGACCCTCTGGCCTGTCTGAACCCCGCCCTACAGGTGGCTGATGCCATCGCCGATCCATTGCTGATCCATGGGATCTGCTCCAAGGCTGCAGCCCGGGAGGAAGCCCGACGCCTACTGGAACGGGTCGGACTCAGCCCGGCAGAGCAGTTTCAGGAGCGCCTGCCAAAGCAGCTCTCCGGTGGCCAGCAACAACGGGTGGCCATCGCGCGCGCCCTGGCCTTGAAGCCCAAGGTGCTGATCTGCGATGAAAGCGTCAGCATGCTTGATGCAGAAGTGCAGGCGGATGTTCTGGGCCTACTGAGGGAGCTGCAGCAGGAGCTGGGCCTCGCGATCGTGTTCATCACCCACGACCTCTCGGTGGCCAGTGGCTTCTGCCACCGGGTGATGGTGCTGGACAAGGGGAAGGTGGTTGAGGAGGGCCCAGGGGACCGGATCTTCAGCGCGCCTCAGGCACCGATCAGCCAGACCCTGGTGGAGGCCTGCCCAAGGCTGCCCCGCTGAACTCAGGCAGTCTGTGAAAGGTCAACCACAATCAGGTGCCGTCGCAAGGCAGCAGGAAGCACCTCACGGCGCACGGAACGGATCAAAGCGGAGACCCAAGTTCTGTTGCAACGAACCCGTATGACCATCGATCGGCCTGTGGATTATTCACCATCAAAAAGCGGATTCAGCACTTGTCCAGTGCGCCACTGAACCTGCAACTCTCCCCATCAACCCGACGCGGCGCGCCGCCGCAACACCCCCAATAACTTCTCCATCACAGGTGGAAGGGGTGCCTCAAACACCATCCGTTCGCAACTGATTGGATGGTCCAGCCCCAACTGCACGGCATGCAGTGCTTGGCCGGGCAGTTCGATCGGCAATTTGCGGCAGCGGCTGTAGGTGGGATCCCCCACCACGGGGTGATGGATGTGGGCGCAGTGAACGCGAATCTGATGGGTCCGTCCGGTGTCGAGCTTGAACCGCAAAAGGGAGTAGTCCCCGAGACGCTCCACCAGGGTCCAGTGGGTGCAGGCGTAACGACCGTTTTCAGTGCTCACCACGGCGTACTTCTTGCGATCCATCGGATGACGACCGATAGCGCCGACGATCGAGCCGGAGTCGCCGTCGGGCACACCGTGGACAACGGCGAAGTACTCACGGGAAGCGATCCGTTTCTGGATCTGAACCTGCAGCCGCACCAAGGCCTCCTGGCTCTTGGCGATCACGATGCAGCCGGTGGTGTCTTTGTCGAGACGGTGGACAATCCCCGGGCGCAGCTTGCCGCTGATCCCAGGCAGATCCGGGCAGTGATGCAGCAGACCGTTGACCAAGGTGCCGTCCTTGTTGCCCGGTGCCGGGTGCACCGTCAGACCTGCGGGCTTGTTGAGCACGATCAGATGATCGTCTTCAAACAGCACATCCAGATCCATCGGCTCTGGCTTGAGATAAGGCAACGGTTCCGGGGGCGGCATCCACAGCTGCACTTCGTCGCCCTGACGCAACGGTGTTTTGGCCTTGCCGGTCTTGCCGTTGACGCGCACATACCCCGCGTCGATGAATTTCTGAATCCGGGCCCGGCTCTGCTCCGTGCGCTGACTGACCAGCCAACGGTCCAGCCGCATCGGCAACGGTTTGGGATACGTCAGCGTGAGCAGCTCTCCCTCACCCTCCCCAAAGCGGTCGGTAAAAGTCTCTTCCGGCAGCGGAGGACGCTTCCACTGCGGACTCATGCCGGTAGCTCCAGAGCGATGCTGCCGAGGGCCGATTTACGGAAATCATCCAGCAGCCGCTGGGCCATGCGCGCAGTTTCCCCAGAGGTGTGGCGGGACGCTGCGGCCTCAAGCCAAAGGGCGGGGTCCGCCGTTTCACCACTCAGGGGAATGCCATAACGCTCCTGCAGGAGCGGGAGCGTCACTCCAGCTGCGGCCTGCGATTCGGCATCGATCAACAGCTGCAGAAAGGCCTGAGCCACCAGTTCACCGTCGTAGGCGGCCTGGCCGATGTCGTCACACAAGGCGAGCCGCAGGGCCGCTTGCTGATCATCAAGGCGGGGGGGCAGGACCCCAGGTGCATCGAGGAGATCCAGGTCTTGCCCCAGACGCACCCAGCGCAGGGTTCGCGTCACCCCAGCCCGACGGGCACTGGCAACCACCTTCTGCCTCACCAAACGATTGATCAGGGCGGACTTACCCACGTTGGGAAATCCGAGCGTGAGGGCCCGCACCGGCCTGGGCCGCATGCCCCGGCTGCGACGGCGTTCGTTGAGCTGATCTCCGGCACGGATCGCGGCCTGCTGAACCTGCTTCACCCCAGTACCGGCCTTGGCATCACACCAAACGGTGCGTTGACCTTGGGCCTTAAACCAGGCCTCCCAAGCCTCCTTGGCGGCGGCTGTGACCATGTCACGCCGATTGATCACCAAGAGGTGCTGCTTGCCCTTCAGCCAGCGGTTGAGATGGGGGTGACCTGTGGCGAGAGGAATGCGGGCATCGCGGACCTCAATCACCAGATCCACCTTGTCGAGATGGCGTTTGAGCTGCTGCTCCGCCTTCGCGATGTGGCCGGGGTACCACTGAATCGTTGGGGTGCTCACAAACGCAAACGCACAGAACAGGTGGCCCGCTGAAACACATTCACATTGAACTCGCCGGCGCTATCGCCCTTCACACGGGTTAATGTCACCCCGTTTTCTTACCGCACGAGACAACCCTATGGCGAAGCGTTCCCTGGCCAGCCTCCAAGCCGGCGACCTGAGCGGCAAACGCGTTCTCGTGCGGGTTGACTTCAACGTGCCCCTGAACGATGCCGGTGCGATCACCGACGACACCCGCATCCGTGCCGCCCTGCCCACGATCAACGACCTGATCAGCAAGGGCGCCAAGGTGATCCTTTCTGCTCACTTCGGCCGTCCTAAGGGCCAGGTCAATGACGCCATGCGCCTGACCCCCGTGGCGGCTCGCCTGAGCGAACTGCTGGGCAAGTCTGTAACCAAGACCGACAGCTGCATCGGTCCTGACGCCGAAGCCAAGGTGGGCGCCATGGCCAACGGCGATGTGGTGCTGCTGGAGAACGTTCGCTTCTTCGCTGAGGAAGAGAAGAACGAAGCAGGCTTCGCCGAGAAACTGGCTGGTCTGGCTGAGGTGTACGTGAACGACGCCTTCGGCGCCGCCCACCGTGCCCATGCCTCCACCGAAGGCGTGACCAAGTTCCTCAAGCCCTCCGTCGCCGGCTTCTTGATGGAGAAGGAGCTTCAGTACCTGCAGGGTGCTGTGGATGAGCCCAAGCGTCCCTTGGCCGCCATAGTCGGTGGCTCCAAGGTGAGCTCCAAGATCGGCGTGCTCGAGGCCCTGATCGACAAGTGCGACAAGGTGCTGATCGGCGGCGGCATGATCTTCACCTTCTACAAGGCCCGCGGCCTCGCAGTGGGCAAGAGCCTGGTGGAAGAGGACAAGCTGGAACTAGCCAAGGAGCTGGAAGCCAAGGCCAAGGCCAAGGGCGTGCAGCTGCTGCTTCCTACCGATGTGATGCTGGCCGACAACTTCGCCCCCGACGCCAACAGTCAGATCGCTGATATCAACGCCATCCCTGATGGCTGGATGGGCCTCGACATTGGCCCCGACTCGATCAAGGTGTTCCAGGACGCCCTGGCGGATTGCCAGACCGTGATCTGGAACGGCCCCATGGGCGTGTTCGAGTTCGACAAGTTCGCTGCTGGCACCAACGCGATCGCCACCACCCTGGCGGACCTGAGCGGCAAGGGCTGCTGCACGATCATCGGCGGCGGTGATTCCGTTGCAGCTGTTGAGAAGGCTGGCCTGGCCGAGAAGATGTCTCACATCTCCACCGGTGGCGGCGCCAGCCTTGAACTGCTGGAAGGCAAGGTGCTGCCCGGTGTGGCTGCCCTCGACGCCGCCTGATCAGACGTTCAAGCCTGAAGCTTCCGGCCTTTGGCATCGCGCTTCTTGCCGGTGCGCGCCGGAAGCCCCAGCTGATTCCGCACTTTGTTCACGTATGCCCGGTAGTCCTGCTTGAGGGACTTCCGGGCTTTTTTCATGTCCTTACGGCACGTCTTGATCGCATTCGCGGATGCTGCCGCATCAACACAGAGCTGATGGCTCTGCAGGAGATCCAGTCGACGCTGGTAGTTGTCTTTGAACCAGGTCTTACGGGCCTGGAACAGAACCTGGCTCTGCTCGGGGGACTGATCCCGCCCAGCCATTGCCGATGGGGCCATCGTCATGACCGGTGCTGCCATCAGTGCAGCCAGAGCCAGAGAAGCGTTGGAGATGCGCATGGATGAAGCCTTCGCAATGCATACATTCTGGTGACACTTATCAATCAGGATCTGAATGGTCTGCCATGAGTCATGACCAGATGTGACTTAAGCCTGGGCTTCGTGGGGCTAGGAGCTCTCGGCTTGCCGATGGCAATCAACCTGCACCGCGCCGGCTTGCGGCTGAGGGTGCACACCCGCAGCCGCAAAGCCGAAACCAGGCCAGAGCTCGAGAGTGCAACTCGATGTTCCAGCCCAGCCGAGGCCAGCGCCGGCGTTGACGTTCTTCTTCTGTGCGTCAGCGACGACGCAGCCGTTGAGGAGGTCTTGTTCGGACCCCACGGAGCTGCGTCACAACTCACCACCGGCAGCGTGGTGCTGGATTGCTCCACCATTGCTCCCGCCACAGCCGAACGCTGTGCGGAGCGCCTAGCACGCCAGAACGTCCATTACCTGGATGCCCCGGTCACCGGCGGCACGGAGGGCGCCAAACGCGGCAGCCTCACAGTGCTGGTTGGAGGAGCCACCGAGCCGCTCGAGCGTGTTCGGCCGATTCTCGAGGTGATCGGCTCCTCCATCCACCACTTCGGCAGCGTGGGACGAGGGCAGCAGGTGAAGGCGGTGAACCAGGTGCTGGTGGCCGGCAGCTATGCCGCCGTGGCTGAGGCAGTGGCCCTGGGCCAGCGCCTGGATCTACCCATGCCAATGGTGGTCGACGCCCTCAAAAACGGAGCAGCCGGGTCCTGGGCTCTGGAGCATCGCAGCACCGCCATGCTTGAAGGCACCTACCCCCTTGGATTCCGGCTCAGCCTGCATCGCAAGGATCTCGGTATCGCCCTTCATACAGCCAAAGCAGTCAAACTGGATCTCCCTGTGACGACGCTGGTGGAACAGCTGGAACTCGATCTGATCAACGGCGGCCATGGCGATGAGGACGTGTCCGCTCTGCATCGCTGGAACCCTGCGATAGGAGAGAGCTAATTGCTACTGACCACGCGCACCCGCTTGGTGGCCGTCACCACCCCATCGGGATGCACCAGCATCACAGCCCAGGTTTGAGAACCGGGTTGCTGTGGTGCCTGGACGCTCTTGAACAAGCCACCACCCCCCAGAGGTGCCAGCGGCAGATTGGGGCGAATCTGAGCCGACAGCTGCTCATCGGTGAGGTCGAGCAAGCCGCCCGCCACCAGTGCCTGGCCCAGCGGCTCTTCAACCACCAGATCAATGTCGTAGCGACTGCCGGTCAGCACCACATCGGGAATCGAGACGTTGACGGCCAACGGGCGTTCACCGCTGCGCAGCAACGACTGCTGGGCCAACAGTTCCTGCTCCACCAGCTGCCCCCCCTCCAGACGAATCGCAATCTGCTCCGAGGCTTCCAAGGCGTAGTTCAACCCCTCGGATTCAGCTGCACCACGCACCCTCAAGGTGAGGGTCTGACGGCCATCCGGCGTTGGCTCTGCAGGCTCCACCTGCCAGGTGACCTCAGGGAAATCCTGACGGAATCGCTGATAGCGCTGGGCCAATACGGGCTGCAGCTCAATACTGGCCACCGTGTCGAACGCCGTAGGGCCACCACTCGAAGGACCGCTGCTGTTCAACACCGTTTGCAGGCGCGAGCTGAAGCTCTCCGCCACACTGCCCTCACGACCAGGCTGCTCGAGGGCATGGACCGGAGATAGCACCAGCGCCATGGCCGACACCAGCGTGGCTCCCAGGAAACGACGCACGGGCCGGAACGCAACAACCCAATTAAGTTAGGCGTGGTGAGCGGAGACGGCCGACGCGATGACCCGGCTTCTGATCGCTGCCAGCGGCACCGGCGGCCATCTCTTCCCAGCTCTGGCTGTTTCAGAAGCCGTTGAAGAGCAGTGGCCCGTGCGCTGGCTGGGGGTGCCCGATCGACTCGAAACGCGCCTGGTGCCTGAACGCTTTGGCTTGGTGTGCGTGAACGCCGGCGGCCTGCAGGGGCGTGGGCTGACCAAATTGCTGCAGCTACTGCGTCTATTGCTTGCCAGCGTCAGCGTGCGGCGGGTGATCCGCCGGAACGCAATCGATGTGGTGTTCACCACCGGCGGCTACATCGCCGCCCCCGCAATCCTGGCGGCGCGCTGGTGCGGCATTCCCGTGGTGCTGCATGAATCCAATGCCATCCCGGGGCGCGTCACGCGGTTGCTGGGTCGCTTCTGCAGCGCCGTGGCCATTGGCCTCCCCGCGGCCGCCAAGCGCATCCCCGGCAGCCAGCCGGTACTGACAGGCACACCGGTGCGTTCCAGCTTCCTGGCGGCGCAACCCCTACCGGCCTGGGTCCCCTCGGGCGAAGGCCCACTGTTGGTGGTGATGGGCGGCAGTCAAGGCGCGGTGGGCTTGAACCGCATGGTGCGTGCTGCGGTGCCAGCCCTGTTGGAGCAGGGCTGCCGGGTGGTGCACCTGACCGGCGACAACGATCCCGACATCGAGCAACTGCGGCACCCACAGCTGGTGGAACGCCGCTTCAGCGATGAGATTCCAGGGCTGCTGCAGCATGCCGACCTGGCCATAAGCCGCGCGGGGGCCGGCAGCCTCAGTGAACTAGCGGTCTGTGGGACTCCCAGCGTGCTGGTGCCGTTCCCGCAGGCGGCAGATCAGCATCAAGAGGCCAATGCCGCCTGCGCCGCGTCTCTGGGTGCTGCGGTGATCGTGCATCAACACGAACCAGACCAGCCCGTGTTGTTGAACACTGCTCAACGGCTCCTGGCAGCACGGCTGGGGCAGGTCACGGCTGCAGCCGATCCCCTCGCCCAGATGCGTGAAGGCATGCAGGCGCTGGCGGAACGGGATGCCGAGCGGCAACTGGCTGCCTTGCTTCAGACGCTGGTGGACTGAGTCAAGTCAGAGGGTTGCGCTGCAGCTCCTCACGCAACGTCCTCACGATGCGGCGGTTGTTGCGGCGAGATTGCAAACCGATCCGTAGCCAGGTTTCACCCAAGCCCTCGAAAGAGCGGCAATCGCGCAGAAGGATGCGATGCCGCTGCTCCATCGCTTCCCGCAATGGCACCAGGGAGCTGTTCGCACGAATCAGCAGGTAATTCACCGCCGACGGCATGGGGGTGATGCCAGGCAGCGCCGCTAACTGCTGCTGCATCCAGGCGCCTTCTATGGCCACCCAACGCTGCACCCGTGAACACCAACGGCGGTAACGCTCTGGCGATGCCAACAAGCGCTCGCCGACAGCCAAAGCGATGCCATTCACGGGCCAGGGATCCCGCCACTCAGACCAACGCTGCAATCGCTGGGGCTGCGCAACGGCATAGCCCAATCGCAACCCGGCGATGCCATAGAGCTTGGTGAGGCTGCGGATCACCACAAGATTGGGGTGGTGCTCAACCAGCGGAATCATCGATTGCTGCTCCCCACCAGGCACCAAAGGCAGGAAGGCCTCATCACAGATCACCAGCCCATGAGTCGCGAGCAGAAGCTCCAACGAGGCACGGGACCAGAGCTGCCCTGTGGGGTTGTGGGGATTGCAGATCCACAACACAGCCCCAGGGTCCTGCTCGGGGAAGGGTTGCGGGAACGCCTCACTCCAAACGAGGGGTAGCTGCTGCTGGCGGGATGACGCTGACCAACAGCGGAGGGCACGCCCGTAATCAGCAAAACCCGGTGCGAGCAGCACACTTTCACCCGAGCCCGAGGCATCGCGCGCCACCCAGGTAAATAATTCGGCGGCTCCATTCCCGGGCAGTACAAATGAAGATTGAACGCCATGAAGAGCAGCCAGGTGCTGGCGAAGCAATGCCTGACTGCGGTCGGGGTAATCGCGACAGGCACTTCGGCCCAGACGCTGCAACCGAGGAGTCCAGGGCACCAGGGACGCACTGGCATCAAGAAAAGCTTGAGGCCTCAACCCGGCCCGTTGCGCCGCCTGCAGAACTTCACCGCCATGAACAGGCAGCACCCGACCGATGCAAGTTCTGCAAGTGTGCCCGCTGACTCGTGTTGACAACTGATTTCAGAGCCAAGATCATGAAATCAGTGTTTTCACTTTCAATGAGCCTTCTTCAGGCCTATCTGCAAAGCCCCAGTACCCGTCGGGTGCTCAAACGCAAACCAGGTGAGAAGGGCTTCTCCTTGATCGAACTGGTGGTGGTGATTGCCGTGCTCGCCGTGCTGACCGCCATCGCATTGCCGAACTTCCTTGGGGTAAGCGATGACGCGGCAGTGCGCTCCGCTCAACAGGGCGTAATTACAGCCTTCAAGGAATGCCAAGTACAAAAGGCTAGGGGCAATGTCACTGCAACTGCTGCATTTGAGCCTGTTGAACTCAATGATTTCACGATCACAGCACTCGGAAACACGGTAACTACTGTTGCGGCTGCAGTACCTGCCGCAGGCGCGTCTGCACTTTGCTTCACAGTGAATGCGACCACAGGCGTCGCGAGCATGAACAACTTTTACTCAATTCCTACAGAAACAGGCAAATTTCCAAAATTCGGAGTGGCATCAACCGGCACAAAAGATTGCGCATCTGGCGATGGAGCTACAGCAGCCTATGCCGACACCCACTCCGTAGGCTGCGATGGAGTAGCTGGAGCTGCAGGAGGATATGGCGCCACAGCGGGTGACTGGAGATAGGATTTAAAAGTGAGAAAATCGTATTTCGATAAAGATAATGGTTTTTCTCTCATAGAGCTAATTGTCGTCCTTGCTGGGCTTGGCATTTTGTCAAGCCTTGCAATTCCTAAAGTTATAAATTACCTTAATTACGCCCGTGTTGACGAGGCAAAAGCACTACTGAATAGCGCTGCAGCAGATTGCCTTCAAGATTTTCGCAGAAAAGGGAGAGAAAGCCTAGAGGACAGTGTTGACGAGAATATCCTCAGCAAGGATCGACTTGAAAGTACAGGTTATAAATTCCTGGACATTGAAAGCACCAGCAATTGCGGGAACACTCTGATCAGAGCCATCTCCCCCAAAGACCAAGAGCACATGCCCGATCTTGGCTTCACAATTAGCTCAGAAGGCAGACTAACAAAAGTAGCGAGTACAGAATATGTTGACACCAGTCATGCAGCTATTACTGCCAAAGGATGGGCTGGGATAAACGTCACAAAATCAGAAGACCTTAAAGACCTGATGGATTACAACTTAGAAATTCAAGATGCCAAGGCAAGTTGCCTGAATACATTCGACACTTGGCTGAAGAACACTGGTGATGGGAGTTTCAATACCTGGAACGACGCTGCAAACAGTGGGTGCCCCACAAAGCCACCAAAGGTTGTGAATAACAACTGCACAACAAACGGCTGCAATAAAAAAATGTTTTATCTAGACGGGGAGTTTTGCGGAACAGAACCAGAAGATCACGAAAAGTGCATAAAGGACAAGCTTGGAGCAATATGCGCAGAAAAGCTACAGCAACACAAAATAGACCAGACAACAAGCTCATCATCACGACCCACAACAATTACTGAGTGCGGCAATAAAGAGTATTGGTTCTGCAAAGGTGTCAACAAGGGATCAAAGGCAGGCCTAGAAACCTGCCTTCGAGAAGACGAAGAAGCATTATGCGTCTCAAAGCAAGAGGAAGCGAGAGAGACAG
>Ga0189289_10385_pt1 | contig 19744 bp, 13 predicted proteins | sample UW106minimetaG_FD_130313 | JGI IMG/M metagenome (GOLD analysis project Ga0189289, IMG submission 130313) | Marine microbial communities from the Costa Rica Dome - UW106 mini metaG | ecosystem: Environmental > Aquatic > Marine > Oceanic > Photic zone | place: Costa Rica: the Eastern Pacific...
AAACCTATATTATTCTAAAATCCGATAGCAAACTAGTACTATTAGACGAACCCTTTTCTCATATTGCACCCATATATGTTGAATATATTAAGAAACTAATTTTTAAGGAAAAAAAGCAAAAAGCAATTATTATAACTGATCATTTATATGAACATATTATAGAGGCTGCAGATCGTATTTACCTACTTAAAAACGGAACGACAAAAAAAATAGAAGCCCTTGAAGAGTTAGAAGACTATAAGTATATCCGTCAAATTTAAGGAGACCCGTCTGACTTATTCATAATGGTATCTAAGTCTACAACTACACCAACACCAAGCAGCTGTTTCCATTGAAGTTTAGGACCCTTAACAACCACTTCCTCGTTGGTCATTTCATTCTGTTCTACCTCAACTTTTATATCGTTATCATATCTGAGGTGAGATCCAAATGTGGCTTGAACATATTTATTGACTTTCATGTCTAAATTAACCTCCCAATCCAAATCAATATTACCAAAGCTATTAAGATAATCTGTATATAATCGCAATCGTGTAATAAGATTCATATTTTCGAAAACCTCATCTTCAAATTGACCTGTTAAAAGAATACCTAGCTCTTGTCTTATTTTTTTTCCTTCACTTATAATATTCCCGTCCAAATCATAAATCGCAGGATCTACACCAAACGCACCTTGATTTGCCAGGTTTTTATCTAATACAAAGGTCGTTTTTAGAGTAAATGGCGAGCCGTAAATAGATAATCTATTTATATACCTACCATACTCCATACCAATTCCCATAAACACATAACCTGGAGCCATAAATCTAGACACTGGATCCTCTGCTTCTGGATTGCTAAATCCATTAGCAAACTGCGAATTAAAACTAAATCTAGCCGAATAAAACCAATTACTTTTCTTGTCCTTTTCTAATCCGAAATTGGATACCACTTCAATTACATCTTCTGTCTTAAAAATAGGCTGTTGTGCTTGCTTATTAAGACCATATCTCAATGTTAAAGATGAATTCCAGAATAGATTCTCTTTCTTATACTTTGCGGAGGCTTTTCCACTTATAATGGCAGAAATTGAATTAGTACCACCAGCATTCCAATTAGAAAAAGATACCTGGTTTAGATAAAAGCCGATTTCCTTTTTTGTTTGCCACCCTAAATTAACTATGCTTTCCTTTTGCTTGTTATTTAAGAATAAGGAATCTGGCTGCGCACCAACCTCATATACTGAAAACAAACAAACAATAATATAGGCTAACCAATAGCGTTTCATTTGATATAAAATTAGTAGGTAAAAACACCATATTCACTTGTAATGGTAAGTTTTTTAGTATTTGAAGCTTCAACTCTTCCGATAACTTGCGCCTCTACATTAAACGACCTGGATACAGCAATAATATCTTCCGCAATTTCTGGTTTTACATATAATTCCATACGGTGCCCACAATTAAATACTTGATACATTTCTTTCCAATCCGTTTTTGATTGCTCTTGAATGAGCTTAAATAACGGAGGTATTGCAAACATATTATCTTTAATCACATGAAGATTGTCTATAAAATGAAGAATTTTCGTCTGAGCACCACCACTGCAATGCACGATACCATGAACTGCATCGCTTTTATATTTTTCTAATATGGCTTTTATAATAGGTGCATATGTTCGTGTTGGTGATAAAACTAGTTTCCCCGCATCGATTGGTGCATCTTTAACAGAATCTGTTAATTTAGTTTGCCCCGAATAAACTAATTCTTCAGGGACTGCTGCATCATAACTTTCTGGGTACTTATCTGCTAAATACTTAGAAAAGACATCATGTCTCGCAGAAGTTAATCCATTACTACCCATTCCACCATTGTATTCAGTCTCATATGAAGCTTTACCAAAAGATTCTAGTCCAACGATAACATCTCCTTCTTTGATATTAGCATTATCAATTACATCGGATCGCTTCATTCTTGCTGTTACCGTAGAATCTACTATAATAGTTCGCACTAAATCACCCACATCTGCTGTCTCACCACCCGTAGAATGTATTGCTACTCCAAACGAATTTAAATCACTAATTAGTTCCTCGGTACCATTTATTATTGCAGAAATAACTTCGCCTGGAATAAGGTTTTTATTTCTTCCTATGGTTGAAGATAACATAATATTGTCTGTCGCCCCAACACAAAGAAGATCATCTATATTCATAATTAAGGCATCTTGTGCTATTCCTTTCCATACAGAAATATCACCTGTTTCTTTCCAATACATATAGGCTAAAGATGATTTTGTTCCAGCACCATCCGCATGCATTATCAGACAATAGTCATCATCGTTAGTTAAATAATCTGGAACGATTTTACAAAAGGCATTAGGGAATAAACCTTTGTCAATATTTTGAATAGCATTATGGACATCTTCCTTAGAAGCTGAAACACCCCTTTGCGAATACCTTTTGCTTACTGAATTACTCATTGAAGTATTTTAATTAAGTAACACAAAAGTAAGAATTGCTAATTATTATTTAATAATATTTGATTTAATTACGGTGTCTACCTCTTCTAAAAGCCTCTCTTTTGTTTTTTGACCACCAAAATAGAGGTTTAGACCTAAACCAAGCCTTAAAAAACTTATACTATTTTCTTCTTGAATAATGGGGCTTGTTTTTTTTGAAAACACATAATTGTATTCTCCGAATATCTTAAGACCAACTTTTTTAAAAACAATGAACTCAACTCCTAATCCTCCTTGAACTTTTGGACCTGTGGTTTGAAAGTCAGAAGATGCGTTATAACTATAACCACCGTAAGCATAAGGAGATATATTACTAAACGGGGCCATCAAATACTCTAAATTAAAATCAAAAGAAACAAATCCTTCATTAAAAGTTTCATTAAAAGCAAGGTTATATTTATTAAAGGCAATACTTACCCCAAGATGTTCTGTAATGAATCTTTTATATCCTAAACGAAAATAAACTTTAAATTCTGGCTCTGGAAAATCGCCTGTGATCAAGGTTGAACCAGCAGCAATATCAACAGAATTAGTGCCTCGGATATCATAAAATCCTAATTTCTTATATAGTCTTTTATTATCTTGATTAGATTCTACATCTTTTTGAGCACTTAGATTGGATAAGCCAATAGATGATATGGCTAACAATAGTAAAACGGACTTCAATTTAATCAACATAAATACCTTAATTACAAAATAGGTTGATTTAATTATGATTGAGGAGCCCCGCAATATATTAAAATAATCTACAAAACATAAAATTATTAAAGATTATCAATAATAGAAAAGGATAAATCTATAGAAATAAATTTATCCTTTTCTTTTGGTGTAAGTTACTCACCAATATCACTTAATCTTTTTAAGATTCTGTTTGTAGCTCAGGCTGAATATTAACAACTTCGTCATTCACAACATCGTTCATGTTTTCTGACTTGTCTTGAGACAAAATTAAAGTTGCTCCCACGAGAATAGCTACACTTAATAGTAACTTCTTCATTTTAACAAAATATTGATTAATAGCACCTCAAAAATACTAATAAATCTTCGTGCTTAAATGACTCAAAGTAGTTTTTTAACATCATTACTATACCTTTTCGATGACTAGTAAATTGAAATCGACGAATTACATAAATGGGACATGAAGGACTTAAAAAACTACGTATCAATACTTACATTTCAATAAAGCCATCCTGATGTTAATCGGAATTTTATGTGTTTCATAGAATACAGTTATTTATTTAGTAAATAATAGTTCTCTATATTTCGTTAATGGCCACAATTCGTCATCGATCATCAATTCAAGTTTATCACAATGGTATCTAATTTTCTCAAAAATAGGTTTAACCTTATTACAATATCCTGTTGCTTTTTTATAAAGATCGACATACTTATTGCAGGATTTACGAGCTTCGGTCATTTCCGTCACCAAAAAATTAATAGCTTCAATATGATTTGAAATTTCTTCAATAAGAGATAATTGACCCGTTGCTAGCTTTTTGAATTTATCACCATAAATAGTTTTTAATCCTGTGACATTTTCAATTAAAATATTTTGATATCTTACTGCAGTAGGAACCACATGATTTCGCGCTATATCACCAAGCACACGACTTTCTATCTGAACATGCAGAATATACTCTTCCATTTCAATACCATATCTCGCTTCAGATTCTACCTTATTTAACACTCCTAAAGACTCAAATAACTTAACAGTTTTATCAGAAATCTTTACCTGTAATGCTTCTGGTGTTGTTTTATTATTACTTAAACCTCTTTTTTTAGCCTCTTTTTGCCAGGCTTCACTATATCCGTTACCTTCAAATAAAATTCTTTTGGACGTTTTTATATATTCTCGTAATACATTAAATATAGCGTCGTCTTTTTTCATATCCTTATTATTAATAAGGTCATCAACTTCATATTTGAATGCAATTAACTGTTTTGCAACTATAGAGTTTAATACTATCATAGGGTTAGCACAATTAGCTTTAGATCCTACTGCTCTAAACTCAAATTTGTTTCCGGTGAATGCAAAAGGAGAAGTTCTATTTCTATCTGTGTTGTCCAATAATATTTCTGGAATTTTACCAACCACATTAAGTTTTAAATCTGTTTTTTCTTGTGGAGATAATTTTCCTTTAGTTACTGTTTCTAACTCATTCAAAACATTAGTTAGTTGATTACCAATAAACACAGAAATAATTGCTGGTGGTGCCTCATTTGCTCCTAATCTATGATCATTGCTTACAGATGCTATAGCTGCGCGTAACAATTCTTCATATTCATCGACAGCTTTAATGGTATTTATAAAAAAAGTAAGAAACTGGAGACTGCTCATTGGAGTTTTACCTGGAGATAACAAGTTAACACCTGTATCGGTGCGCAAACTCCAATTATTATGCTTACCAGATCCATTGACTCCCGCAAAGGGTTTTTCGTGTAATAATACCTTAAAGTGATGGCGTTTCGCTACTTTTTGCATAACATCCATTAATAAGGAGTTATGATCCACAGCCAGATTAGCCTCTTCAAAAATAGGCGCTAACTCAAACTGATTTGGAGCAACTTCATTATGCCTAGTTTTAACAGGAATCCCTAACAACACACATTCATTTTCCAAATCTCTCATATAAGCCATTGCTCTTGTTGGGATAGTTCCAAAATAATGATCATCTAATTGTTGGCCTTTCGCGGGTGAATGACCTAAAAGTGTGCGGCCTGCTAAAACTATATCGGGTCTTGATGTTGCCAAACCATTATCAATAAGAAAATATTCTTGTTCCCATCCAAGTGATGCACTAACCTTTCGTACGTTTTTATCAAAATACTTACACACGGCAGCAGCAGCAGAATCAACAGCTTGTAGAGCCCTCAATAATGGGGTCTTATAATCTAGGGCCTCACCTGTGTAAGACACAAAAACAGTTGGTATACAAAGCGTAGTACCATAAATAAAGGCAGGCGAAGTTGGATCCCATGCTGTGTAACCCCTGGCCTCAAAGGTGTTTCGAATACCGCCATGCGGAAAACTTGATGCATCTGGTTCTTGTTGAACCAATTGGCTACCGTCAAATTTTTCAATAGCAAGTCCATGACCCACAGTTTCAAAAAAGGCATCATGTTTTTCAGCAGTTGCTCCAGTTAATGGCTGAAACCAATGCGTGTAATGTGTTGCACCCTTGGATATAGCCCATTCTTTCATTCCCACAGAAATATGATCGGCCATTAGCCGATCAATCTTTGTTCCTTTATTTATAGATTCAACGATACCATCCAACGCACTCTTCGTAAGGTATTGCCTCATGCTGGCTTCATTAAATACATTCGAGCCAAAAGCTTCAGAGCGTCTTTTTGGTTCTTCTATATTTAGGGGACTACGCTTTAATGATTCTTTTACAGCATTAAATCTCAGTGTTGACATATTCGTAATTATTTCCTGCAAAAATAAGAATTTATCAATGTAAAATTAATACACCCCTTAAAAAATAGGGTTATCAACAATTATTAATAACATTTCACCTAAAATACCCCATTTTTTTTGACTGATTAGAAAAAAATACAATATTTGCATTGTCAATTTGTAAAATAATATTGAGATGAGTAAATCTAAACTAGAGTACATTTGGCTTGACGGATATAAGCCAACTCAAAACATGAGAAGTAAGACTAAAGTAGAGGAAAACTTTAGTGGAAAATTAGAAGATTGCCCTATATGGTCTTTTGATGGCAGTTCAACAAGACAAGCTACGGGTGATTCTTCAGATTGTCTTTTAAAGCCTGTGGCTATTTATCCAGATCCAGCTAGAAAGAACGGCTATTTGGTAATGACTGAGGTTTTAAATGCAGATGGCACGCCTCATGAATCTAATGGAAGAGCAACAATCGATGATGATGATAATGATTTTTGGTTCGGGTTTGAGCAAGAGTATTTTATCATGGACACTCAAACTCAATTACCACTTGGCTTTCCAATAGGCGGCTATCCTGCACCTCAAGGCATGTACTATTGTTCGGTTGGAGGAAAAAATACTCATGGTAGAGATTTAGTTGAAGAGCACGCAGATTTATGTATTGCTGCTGGATTAAACTTTGAAGGTATTAACCAAGAAGTTGCCTCTGGACAGTGGGAGTTTCAATTATTTGCGAAAGGTGCTAAAAAAGCTGGGGACGAAATTTGGGTAGCTAGATATTTACTTGATCGTTTAACTGAGCAATACGGCTACTATATAGAATATCACCCTAAACCATTAGGGAAAGATATGGACTGGAATGGTTCTGGTATGCACGCCAATTTCTCCAATACTACTTTGAGAACTTGTGGAAGTAAAGAAACTTATGAAAAAATATGCGAGGCTTTTAGACCTGTTGTTAAAGAACATATTGAAGTTTATGGTGAGTTTAACGAGCAACGCTTAACTGGAGATCACGAAACAGCTTCCATAGATGACTTCAGTTATGGAATTTCAGATAGAGGTGCTTCAATCCGCATTCCGATTATCACTGTTGAGAAAGGTTGGAAAGGATGGTTAGAAGATCGTCGTCCTGCTTCTAATGGTGATCCATACAAAATTGCAGGAAGAATTATCAAAACTGTAAAAAGTGCTGACGCCTAAACAATAACAATATAAAGCTAAGAAGCCTGCTCTATGCAGGCTTTTTTTTATCTAAGTGCTAAAAAAATAAATACCATGTAGGCACCAAATAGTAACATACCTTTATAACGACCTATAATAAATTGCTTTGGTATTAGCATTAAAGGGATAAGAACAGCTGAGAACGCGATCATCCAGAAAATATTAGTTGACAAAATTTCTGGTGTCTCTGGATTAACAACAATTGGTTTTATAATAGCCGTTAATCCTAAAACAGAAGTTATATTAAAAATATTTGAACCAATAAGGTTACCCAAAGAAATAGCCTTTTCCTTCTTTAATGCAGCAATGACTGAAGCTGCAAGTTCAGGCACACTAGTACCAATAGCGATAACTGTCACAGAAATGACATAGTCACTAATACCAACTGCCATGGCTAGTTGCTTGGCTCCTTCCACTAACCATTCAGATCCGTAATACAGACCAGCTGCACCAATTAGCAACCAAGCTGCTATTTTAAAATTGGATACTTCTGCTAACGCATCATCAACCTCTTCAAGATTTACTTGAGTGGTCTTCCTTGAACTTCTAATCAATAAAAACAAGAAAACCACTAAGGAAGAAAATAAAATAACACCTTCTATTGCTGATAAAAATTCATCATTCTTTAAAAAATAATAGAGTGCAAATGAAGCCAACATCATCATTGGCCAATTGTACTTGTAAAAATCCTTATCTACTGCTAAAGGTGAAATTATAGCTGTAATTCCCAAGACCAAGCCTATATTGGCAATGTTGGAACCTATTACATTACCAAGAGCAATATCAGTAATACCATCAAAAGCGGCCTGTAAACTCACAAGCAATTCTGGGGCCGATGTCGCAAAGGACACTACTGTCATACCTATTACAAGCTTAGATATTTTTAATTTAAAAGACAATCCAACTGAAGCTCTAACAAGAAAATCACCACCAACAACTAAAAGTGTTAGACCAACAAGAACAAGAATTACACTCATTTACTATTATAAATTAAACTTGGATTATGTTAAGGAGCGAAGATAACACTTCATTTTCAAAGCGAAGTAAAACTAAATATTTCGTTAAATAACTATTAAATTAGTTTTATAACTATAAAAATAGTTATATTTGAAAACAAACAAATTAAAAGAAGTACTATGCAGAAACTAACCAATAAAGAAGAAGAAATCATGCACATCTTATGGAGATTGCAAAAAGCTTTTGTAAAAGATGTTTTGGCAGAAGTCAAAAATGACAAACCGCATTACAACACCTTGTCCACTATAATAAGAAACTTAGAGGAAAAAGGCTATGTCGGCTATAATGCCTATGGCAAAACACATCAATACTTCCCTATTGTAACTAAAGAGGATTACAAGAAGAAATTCATGAACACTGCAATAGAAAATTACTTTAACAACTCCTATAAGAATGTCGTTTCTTTTTTTGCGAAGGAAGAAAAAATTAGTGTAGATGAATTAAAAGAAATAATTGCTTTAATAGAAAAAAACAAATAATCATGGAATACCTATTAAAGGCATCTGCCGTACTATGCTTATTCTATTTTTTGTATAAATTATTTCTACAGCGGGAGACATTTTTCCAAGCGAATCGCGTGTTCTTACTTATTGGAATGCTTTCTACCATTTTATACCGTTGATTGTAATTCCTGTTTATGTTGAATATAATCCAACAGTTATTGAGACTATTAATACTGAAGTCAATGGTTTTGAAGTTGCATCTAAAGATGCTGGTAGCACTATAAACGGGGAGCAATGGCTCTACCTTATCTATGGTTTTGGTTTAACTCTATTTTTAGGTAAGCTCATCATTGAATTGACTTCATTATCACTTTTATTCAAACAGCATAAGTACTATAGAAATGGAAAATATATTTTTATAGAAACAGAAAAGGACATCTCTCCTTTCTCATTCTTTAATTGGATAATTTTCAACCCAAAAAAATATGGTAGAAATGAGCTTCAAGATATCTTACATCACGAAAAAGCGCATGCAAAGGATTGGCACTCTTTAGATATTATCCTAGCACAAATAATATGTGTCATATTTTGGTTTAATCCACTCACCTGGCTCTATAAAAAAGAAATTGAACAGAACCTAGAGTTTATTGCCGATAAGAAAGCTCAAGAAATTGCAAAATGCGAAAAGAGCTATCAACTATTATTATTGAAATCTAGTGTTCCAAATCATAAATTTATAATTACAAACAACTTCTACAATTCACAAATCAAAAAAAGAATAATTATGTTACACAAATCAAAATCAAGTAAAATCAAACTCTGGAAATTTGGATTATTAATTCCCACTCTGAGCCTTTTTCTGATGAGTTTTAACACCAAAACTATTTTCATTGAAAAAGAAAAGACTGAACGTTTAATTGACACACCTCAAATTGAAGCATCAGCGCAGCTCAATCACTTTTACAATGTCATTGAAAATAAGGAAAAGACAAAAAACAATGCAAAGACTACAAAAACAAAATTAAAAGCTAATTCTGCTGTTATAGCTGAATCTAAGATTGTTTTTCCAATATCTAACCAAAAATTTCACATTACTGTAATAGAAAAAAATACGAGTGATGCCGAACTCGACAAAATTAAGTCCGACCTGAAAAAAGAAGGTATAACTTTAAAAGTTAAAGGCGTAAAACGAAATAGTGAAAGAGAAATTACCGCTATTAAAATAAATGCAAAATCAAGTAATTCTAATGCAAGTTATAATGTTAATTCTGATGTAGCCATAAATGTTATTAAAATTATTTACGACGAAGAGAAAGATTTAATTGTTATAGGAACCAGCCATAATAACCATGCAGAACCTGTATATGTTTTTGAATCTGATGAAGGAGACGGAACTAAATATAAATTTCAAAAATCATTGAACGGAAATAATATTATCGTTATTACCGAAGAACAGGACGACGATAAAAATGAAGATGAAAAAACAAAAATCATTGTTAAAGGCCGTGCCGATAAAGAAAAAACAACAATGGTTAAGAGTTCTAAATATATGGAAGTTATTTCTGGTGATGAAGAAAGGGTTGAGATTACTATTGAAGAAGATAAAGACAATGATAGCAAAGTAATTATCGTTAATGGTAAACGCACTAATATCGATACGTCAGGAGATAATAACGTAATGATTAAAGGTTATAATACTTGGAAAAGCAAAGATGGTGATAAGAAAGATATCATGGCCATTCAAAATGAAAATAATAACAATATTTTTATTTCTGAGGGTTCAGATAAAAAACCGTTATTTATTGTAGATGGCAACGAAATAGACCCTAACAAAATCCAGGATATTAACCCAAAAAATATTGAATCAGTTACTATTCTAAAAGATGAGAGTGCCGCGGAAAAATACGGCGATAAAGGCAAAAACGGTGTTGTGATCATAAAGACTAAAAAAAACTAGACGTCTTTCATCAATCAAAACGAAAAAGCCAAACTTAAAATAAGTTTGGCTTTTAATATTTTTTATTTCATTCATATCTAATTGATGATAATTTTTCGAAACGTCACTGAATTTTCCTGAGTAATCTTAAGCAGGTACAAACCAGAAGCCAATTCTATATCAATGTAAGTTTCTACATTACTGTAACGTTTTAAAGCTTTACCTTCAAGAGAAAGAAGTTCAATGTCAACTAGCTTAGAAGTCTTTACATAAAATCTTCCATCAGAAGGATTTGGATACACAAATACATTCTGTAATTCACTATCATTGAAACCAAGGGATTGATTCCAAACATCACCAACATTATTACCCCAAATGTACTCCACTAAAAGCGGTTGATCTATAAAAGGATTTCGATTTCTCTGCCAATTATAAACAGTATTATTACGATGCATTTCAAAATCATCTGGTGGATCATTTCTATGCCAATCAAGTAAAGTTACCAAATCTCCTAACTGACCCGCTGTACTAGGAAACCCATTAACAACTTCGAGTCCATTGTATCTAATTTCCATGTATAGGACACTGCGCGCCACATCTCCTCTAAAACTACCTAAAGTACCAGTTGGTCCCGTATATTGCCCATAATGTTGGTTTCCTCTAGCGCTGTTTTCGGAAGCATCAGCTGCTCTAAGCGCATGTGCATCTGAATTACCATGACGTAAAGAATCTGCTTCGGTAGTCCAAAACACGTCTATTCCATCGGCAATTTGATCTTCTTCTATATCATCAAAGCCACCTCTGGACCTCGGAAAGGTATGCTCACGATTCCACTTCCCTGTATTACTACTCCCAGTTTGCAGGTCTAATTTTGCTCGACCTTCCTCTGTATATAATAACCACACCTGATTACTATTTTCTGGATTTTGATCCGCCTCCTTTAAAATATTAATTACATCTGCATAAGTCTGTGCTCTGACATTATTTGGATCAGCAATAATATCTTGTATCGCCTGTCTAAGGGCAAGATCAGATAATCCATCTAAGCTATCGTAATAGCCTTGCGGCTGTGTACTTTGCACAATCCCAGTTGTAGGATTTAATGGGGTTCCCCATGCAGCCGTTGTGAAATCATTATCTACTACTCTAACTTCAACAAAATTATTTGAGGGCACGATCGGCTCAACCAAATCTGTAAATCGAATTTTAACAACCTCGTCACCTTCATCGTCTGGATCATCGATTAGGGTAATAGTAGTACTTGTTGAATTTGCACCACTCGGCATTATAAGATTAATATTACCTGTATAATCGGAAGTATTAAAGCCAAAATTATCCAAACTTATCGTAAAATTCAAGTCTGAAGTCACATTAGATTCGGCTAAAAACATAATATTAAAACTTGAACCCTCATCATATTGAGTTTGAGACGTAGAAATTGAAATTGGATTTATAGCATTTCCAGAACCATCATTTTCACGCCTTGGAGTTGGGGATGCAGTTGTGTATGATTCTAACCCCATACCATCAACGAAACGCTGAATTGATCTTGCATTAGCGTTTGTACCATTATCGTTATATTGGACCGTCTCCCCCATCAAACTTAATAGAACGGTATCTTCTGAATCATTGGTACCATAAACTATCGCATCAATAAGATTATCTTGAGTAGCTAAGGTTCCTTCTGGGAAATCAGCAACAGTTGCTTGATAGATTCCAACAGCATCTGCCCCGTTCTGAATTACATTATCTGAAATTAAAAACTGTGGAAAAGGGGATACCCCAGAGCTCCCAACAACAAGCAAACCATTATTATCTGTTGCATAACCATCCAAGTCAATTACCATGTAACTCGAATCGCCTCCATTAGTTGATCCATTAAAAAACACTAGAATATATCCATCTGTTGAAAAATTAGGTGTCACAGACTTTAATTCAATAAATTCTTCCGTATCGATGCTTGGTGAATCTGGATCTAACTCATTTATCACCAAAACTTGAGACCAAGTTAAATTAATAAGAAGGATTACACTTAGTGGTAAAAATCGTTTCATATCTAAAATTTAGGCAAAGATAGGTTTAAATTCAGCAATTGAGTCAAAAAACTAGTTGATATAATTACACTAATTCACCTCAAAATAAACTCTGATTTTGATCATACTATTGATGAGCTGAAAAGATGAAAACTCAAAATATCGGGATTTTAAAGATCAAATTCCTCTACGATTTTAAAATCAGACCTAAAAACACCCTACAATTGTTTTATATTATAACACTTAACACTATTTAAGCTTACATTTATTATTTTAAATGAAGACAAGTAGCATTAATTAGTAACTCTTTTCATTTTTTTACTTATATATTTAAATTCAATTTCACCAATTTTCATTAAAATGTTTGGAAGAACATTTGTTACCATTATATATTGAAAACTCAATCAAGAAAGTAAAACAATTTATTAACCTCTAAACCAAAAAAATATGATGACTTTAGCTAAACTAATTATTGATATTATTTTTTCAATTTTCTAAATTTAAAATCACTAAAAAATCAATCAAAACGAACCAATCAATCAAAACGAACTAATCAATCAAAGGAAGGTCAATCAATGTAACCAATTATAAAGTAAAACTTAGTTCTAGAATAAGTTTTACTATTTTTGCACTAATCACGCAAAAATGAGCACAAGACAACCACAACTTTTGCTTTTATACACCAATGAAAACATCTATTTTTAAGGCTATTGCAAAACTTAATAAGATTATTCTTCCAAGTTATTCTAAAAGGCAGTTAGATCTTAGTAAAGCTACTAAGATCCAACTCGCTATTATTGCTTGGCGCACATACGTTACTAAAAAGGCATTAAACTAAACAAGACTGCCAAATCTAGGCCTTTTAAAAAATCAATTTAATCTATCGTTTAAGCGGTAAAAGTTCTTGTGATTAAAGGTCGAGAATCCCTAACAGTCCAACCTCGCTGTGTCCATCCAGCAGGTCATCTCAGAAAATAAAGTTTGGAGTCTAAAGCCTTTCTGGTGTTCCAAACCAAACGCGCTACTGGACGTTTTCATTATTTGCACCAAATTCATCCGTTGCTGGATTAAATAATAAGGTACTTACTTCAAAAAACTGAAGAAAAACAACACCAGAAAAGATATCGGTACTGGAGCATTGTCCGTTCACAATTATCGAAACCTTACATACACAATTTGAACCTAAGGATTCTGATCCGTTAAGGTTTAAAGGTAATTTCGAGGGAGAAAGCATTTTATCATCATTGTCACTAATACAACGATAGCGCTGAGAAACTTAATTTCATTAACCCTAAAACTATCTTTTTATGATCATTCGGTATGTCAAAGTTGTGGTATAAAAATTTAGCAAAATCATAAGCCTAAATGCAAGAACTCTTACAATTATAAACTAATATAATTTACGAAATAGCGCAAGGAATCAGAAATCGTCGTTATCTCATTATCACTTCAGTAAAATATTATAGTCTAAACAAATTCTAGGTATTTGGCACATAATTTGTTCAAAAGATAAAAATAGATAACTTTAACATGCTATTAATTCCAAATAATCATGAAATATTTCCTAACACTATTACTGGTTTCGACTTCTCTATTAACAGCAAATGCACAAGATCAAAAAATTATTGAATACCCTTTTAATGAACCCGGTTCAGAACCCTCAAGAGGAGTCTTTGGTAAAGACGATCGCAAAGAAATTAAAGATGCCGAAGGCTTTAAACAATTTGCGCGAGCCACAGCAGCAATGGTCACAAAAAGTAATGCTTACGATGACGACTTCTATTCTTGGTCATTAAGAGATCGGTTATCTTTTCAATTTAACACAGATAACTTTGATAATAATGTCAAATTTTTAGACCAGCCTACAGTTGCAAGTTGCACTGGTTTTTTAATTGCGCCTGACATTCTAGTTACAGCAGGCCACTGTATTAACTCTATGGAAGAAGCAAATAATGTCGTTTGGATATTTGATTATACAAGTGAGTCTAATTTTATAGATGGTAAACGCCTAAATTTTAAAAACGAAAATATTTATGAAGTTGAAGAAATTCTAGCCTCGAAATTCGATGATGAAACTTCAGAAGACTATGCTGTACTAAAACTTAAAAGGGCTTCAGAAAGAACACCTTACAGATTTAGAACCAGTGGCACTGTATTAGAAAATGGCCCAATTTATACAATAGGAACACCAACCGGGCTTCCTCTTAAATTTTCTACAAATGCTATGGTTGTTGATACTAGCCCAGAGTATTGGTTTAAATCTGATATCGATGCATTTCCCGGTAACTCTGGCGGACCTGTATTTGATAAAAACGGTTTTATCGAAGGAATTCTTGTGCGAGGTGCTGTTACTTATAACGAAGGCAGATATACTGGCGATTATAAATATGATTCTACCTGTAATTGTGTTAAAACCGTGCAGTGGGATGACGTCAAATATACAGCAGGTTGTCAGGCTCACAAAATCAATACCTTACCTACTGAAGTCCTTTTAAATGCTATCTACTCCAACATAGCGTATGCTATAGTAAATAACCTAATAGAACGCTTTGAATCTTGGGAAATCTATAGTTGGATTTTTAACCACACCTATACCACAGCTAGAGGAAGATTTGAAAACCTTGCATTAGAAAGTAATAACATTCAGGCCTTAGAAAAGATTTTAAAGTATTCTGCAGAAAATTTATCCGATGATTATGCAAGAGCTCTAATTGATATTGCTATAAGCAAAAACAATTTAGAACTTTTAGAATTACTATTAAATAACGATCTGCTTGCTGATGCAGGTATAACTACAGGATATACCGCCCTTCAAAATGCACTAGATGATAAGAACATTGCTGTAGCAGAATTATTAATAGCCTTTGGGGCCGACGTTAAAACACTTACAAATAAGCAAGTTAGAGTCTTACTTGATGCGGCCATACGCAATGAGACAACCGAATCTTTAGAAACATATCTCAATACAGGCATCTCACCTGATGCATCTGCTCCTGGGATGCTCAGCGCACTTCAGATTGCTGTAAAAGAAGAACAAATTGACATTGTAGAAACACTCATTTCTTATGGTGCTGATGTAGATATAAAAACTTCCGATAATGATAATCTTTTGCATCTGGCAGCAAAAACTGGAAACATGAATTTGGCAAAACTACTGATTAAAAACAATGTCAGTACTAAATCAAAAAACAAAGACAAGATGAGACCTGAGAAAATAGCAAAAAAGGCTGGGTATAAGTCATTAGCGAAGTACTTAAGAAAAGTTAGAAAAAGTTAGATATTAATGACTAAAATTATTACTCAAATGTATTTTATGTCAAATATTTATGCAATGTTAAATAGAAAAGCCTTACGCAATAACATTATTGCGATAGTTGTTATTCTATTCTCTGCATCTGTAAAGGCCCAAAACAATGAATACATCAAGCTTCTTGATGATGCCATTACCATCTCAGATTCATGCCTTACCAATAGAAGTGATTATTCTCGATTTAAATTACAATTACTGGATAATTCTATTACAATTTTTAATCTAAAAATTCAGACTGAAGCAAACTACAAAAACAAAGAATTCTACTCCGTTGATAGGTTTAACCAATTCGATTTTAAATTCTGGCTGCTATCAAATGACAGTTATAAAACTTATGGTAATTTTAAATTGAGGTTATCATATTATGTCAATAATGAGTTCATAGAACAGTACTACTTAATATGTTTAAACTATATAGATCCTAATCAAAAAGACAGAGGCTCATCTACTTCTCCTGATTATGTAACCTTACCGGTGTACTTTGGAACTGATAGAAATCATACGAAATCAGGCAACCTTAATGATGCATTTGGCACTAAACGCTCCTCATTAAAATATGGAATTGTAGAAGTGAGTATACCTCACGACCACAGAGTAGGTGAAATTGAAAGTCCTAAAGTGTGGAAGTTCGAATTTTCAGAAGATCCTAAAAAGCATATGATGCTTCAAGAGATCTCATTACTAGATAAAAATAATTTTTTCGATAAACTATCAAAAGATATTCAAGAGTCAGAGAAAAAGAGTACCTTTTTATTTGTACATGGTTACAACACATCCTTCAGTGAAGCTGCCAAACGCACTGCTCAAATATCTTATGATTTAAAATTTGAAGGCAAACCGGTATTTTACAGCTGGCCATCGCAAGCTTCAACGTTTAGATATGGTAAAGATGAAGAAAACATAGCCTGGTCACAATCAAATATGCAACGCTTTTTAGAGGATTATCTCTCTAAATCTAAAGCAGAAGACATCTATCTTGTAGCTCACAGTATGGGTAATAGAGGACTAACGAGAGCCATTGTTGCGGTTATGAAAGAGCATCCAGAGCTGAAGTCTAAAATTAAAGAAATCATTCTCGCTGCACCAGATATTGATGCTGACGTTTTTAAAAATGAGATAGCACCTCAAATGGTTTCTGAAACAAAAAAGCCAATTACACTATATGTTTCCGCAGATGATATGGCCTTAAAAGCTTCAAAGCTTTTGCATGGTAATCCAAGAGCTGGGGATGCTGGCGAAAAAATGGTCATTGTAGAAGGCATTGAAACTATTGATGCCTCAGGCATTGACACGAGTTTTTTAAGCCATTCTTACTTTGCAGATACAAATTCTATAATTTCAGACATATTTGATATTATAAAATCCGGACAGCGTGCTCTGGACAGAAAGCGTTTATCCTTAATTGAACTAAAAGACAATATTTTTTACTGGAAAGTAACACAGTAAAAAAAATACACAAAATCAGTTATTATGAAAATGAAGTACATTAAAACAATCAGTATACTAACCTTACTGCTCACCTCTAGTTTATCACTTGCTCAAGAGCGTTATAGAATTACGTATGACTATGCAACAGATAAAATCAACTACCTCCATGTAGATAAAAACAATAAGGTTATCGATACCTTAGATAAACCCCAAATTAAACGAAATAGTCTTATAGAGTTAAAATTATCTAACGTTAATCCATTTGCTGTACAAGTACAAACCGATGTTAAAGAAGAAGATCTCATAAGTACTGGACAAGGTTTTAATTTTAGTTCTCTGCTAGGAAGTATCAATTCATTTACTGGTGGCAACATGGATTTAAACACATCTAATCTTCCAGACTCAAATATGTTTAAATCTGAGAGAGGTTCGAGGGGAAGTACCTCTGCCAGAGGCAGTGTAGATGATTTAAACAATCAAATCACTAATGTAGCCGCCTTAAAATCAACTTTAATTTCAAACCTTTTAAACCCAAATTTAAACAAGAAAACCATTATTGAGAACCTAATTAAAACCGCAGATGCAGAATTAGATGCGCGGCTCCCAAGTGCCCAAGACAATTTTTTCATGTACTTAGCAAAAGTTGAAAAATCAATTAAGGACAGTAAATCGCGACTTGAAAGTAATATTAACGTTATGTCGCAAGAGATTGAAAATTCGAGAGATTCAGAAGATGGAGTGGTTTCTAGAGGTGAATTAGTGTCACGAAATATTGCCTTGGCTGACTTACAACGTTTAATGACAAATCTCAATAATTCTACAGGAAAGAGTCTTCAAAATTTAGATGAATTACGTTCGCTTTACACCATTTTAGAAGCCTCTAACTTTGAGCAAACCTACGATTACGAACTAGCTGCCGATAAGGTAAACATAGAACTCAAGTTTGTACAAAGTGATTTTTCTAATGACATTGATAATGACGACACCTCAACAACCCTTAAAACGAGAAACATTAAAATGTTTTCAAAAGGTGGTTTCAAAATAAACACAAGTGTTGCCATGACCTTAAACAATTTCGGCAATAACTCCAAAGATTATTTCATCGACGAATCTGGTATTATTGGAGCAGATAATAATGACTTTTTTACACCTAACCTCAGCACCATGATTAACTTTTACCCATATATGGGGGATAACTTTAATATCGGCGGAAGCTTTGGACTATCTATACCTATCTCTGGAAACAACAGTATCTCTGGTGTTAATTTCTTATTAGGTCCATCCCTATTCTTCGGTAGTAAAAGTAGACTAGCACTTTCGGGCGGTATTGCTTATGGACCTGTAAAGCGTCTTACCAATGGATTAGAAATTGGAGATACGACTAACTTTACCAGTGTAGATAATTTCACCAAAAATGTCTACGATTTTGGATATTACTTTGGTATCTCATTTAGTCTATTTGACTTAAATTAAAACTTAAAATTAAATCTAAAATGATGAAAAAAATTAGTTTACTCATCCTTGCATTAGCATTCAGCTTACAGGCAATAGCAGAAAAACATGCCCTTATCATTGCGGTTGGTGATTATTTGCCAAAAACGGGCTGGTCAACCATAAGTTCGGCTAATGATGTGCCATTAATAAAAAACACCTTATTACATCAAGCCTTTAAGGAAGAGAATATAGTAGTACTCAAAAATGAAATGGCTACTAGAACAGGAATCCTAGATGCTATTAAAGCTCTTCAAGCTAAAATAAAACCTGGAGATATTGTGGTTATCCACTACTCTGGCCATGGACAACAAATCTTTGATGATAATGGTGAAGAAATTGATGATAAAGATGAATCTATTGTGCCTTATGATGCTTTGGTGCGCTTTATTCCAAACAAATACGAAGGTCAAAACCACATTAGAGATGATGAGTTAGGTAACATAATTGCAACGTTTAGAAATACATTAGGTAGTGAAGGGCAATTATTAATGTTATTAGACAGTTGCCATTCTGGTTCTGCAACTCGTGGTGGAAAAGCTCGTGGTGGTGAAGCGACGTTTGCACCACCAGGTTGGAAAGCTAATTCAAGTAATAACAACAAAGGCAGCGGATTATTAGAACCTGTAAAAGCAGGCCCAAATGCTGCACCTTTTGTAATGCTATCTGGTGCTTCTGCAGACGAATTAAACTACGAATATGAAGGTTATGGCTCATTGAGTTTTGCATTCTCAAAAGCCATGAACGATTTAGGTTCTGATGTGACTTACAGAAAATTATTCTCAGCTATATCGGCTAACATGAATGTGATTTCACCTAATCAAACACCAACGGCTGAAGGTGACTTGGATTATAAATTATTTGGTGGTGAATATGTAAAACAACAACCCTATTACCCAATTACTAAAATATCTAGAGCTGATATTATTAAAATAAATGCAGGAAAGTTACAAAGC
>Ga0189289_10386_pt1 | contig 19736 bp, 19 predicted proteins | sample UW106minimetaG_FD_130313 | JGI IMG/M metagenome (GOLD analysis project Ga0189289, IMG submission 130313) | Marine microbial communities from the Costa Rica Dome - UW106 mini metaG | ecosystem: Environmental > Aquatic > Marine > Oceanic > Photic zone | place: Costa Rica: the Eastern Pacific...
GCCGTCGATCACCGCCACAGCCGACCAAATGGCGGAAGAAATGCCCGGGGAACTGCTCGACGATGTAAACCACAAACTTGCCGAACGGGGCTGCCGCTATCGGGTCAACCCGCGCTCACTTCACGCCAGCCGTTAATCGGCCCGGCGACGGCTGGAGCGCGGCAGTGCCCTTCTTGCGGAAGTCGGATTGGGAGCCGCTTCGGGCTCCGGACGGGGGATCGCCTGCGCCGACCGTGACCAACGCTGAACTCGAAAGCTGTCATCCTCCGGCCAATCCTGCTGATCTGATTTGAACTCCTGAGCCACAGGCGGCGTTGACGTTGGCACTGGTGCCGGCCCAGAACGGCGGCCCCGGCGTGAGATTGCATCGAGGGGTCGCCTGGTGGAACGCGAAGGACGGGCTGACTCCGGGCGGACGCGCCCCGACTCCTGCCAGGGCTCCTGCCAATCGTCGTCCTCTTCCAACAGCCATTCGACTTTTTCCCCAACCCAGCGGCCCACTGAATCGAGGTCCAAACCGGAACGCCGCTGCCCGGGTCGTTGTCCAGGCCGCCGGCCGGAGACGCCATCGACGAGCTGACGTCCGGTTTCCAAAAATTGGTCAAGACGGCGGTCCCGCTGATCACGGAACCGGTCCAACCGATCGAATCGCTCCTCCATCCCCTGACGTTACCGACGGCGGCGGCGCAACCACTGTTCCCGCCGCAATCCCAACAACACAATCACCACACCACCGCATTCAAGGGACAGCCAGAACACCTCCATCTAGCCCTCCGCCTCCACATAACTGAGCACACAGCTGGCATCCCAGCGGCCGAGAAAGTGCTCGACGCAACAGGCGCGGCAGGCGGCATTGCGCGTGCGTCTCCGGCAAGGAGTGCGACGCCCGCAGCGGGGACAGACCGCCAGCCAGCGGGGCGGCCGGGGCGGCACCGGATAGCTGTGGCGGATGCTCACCTGAAAGCGACTCTGGGCCGCATTGATCGCTGCCATCCGAGACCGGAACAGCGGTCCATGGCTTTCCCGGCGGCGCTGCACCAGATCGACCCATGCGTGGATCATCTCGTGACAAAGCGTGCTTTCCGTGGCGGTCTGCGGCAGCGGTTCCAAGACGGGTCGCGACAGAACGATCTCGCTGCCGCGCCCCTCGCCCACCCCTGGGCCACGCCGATAAAACCCCGCGGTGCGGCTCATCCGCCCATCACTCCAACGCACAGCCGTCAGCGGCTGCCCTCCATCCACCAGAACACCTCCGAAATGCTCCCGGTTGAGGCGGTGAAACAACGGCAGCAGGGGCTGCAAAGGCACAGAGCAGGGGGGAGGAGATCCGAATCAGCGCCATCTTGCCGTGGTCAGTCAGACTCGGCCCTGCTTTGACAGCTGGTGATGGAACTAGGACTGGTGCGCGACATCGGCAGCAAAGCTTTGCTGGCGGGAGGAGTCACCCTGCTGGGGTACTGGATCTACAACGCCGTCAAGTTGGTGCTTGACGCCCGCGGGATCAACCCCCTGATCAAGCAGTTCTTCACGCAGGTTGCTGCCGGCCGCATCGATGCCGCTTACCTGCTCACCACCAAGGCCTATCGGCAGCACGTGAGCCGACAGCAGTTCATCCGCTTCCTGGCCGACCTCAAGCTGAACAAGTTCCGCAATCTCAAGTCCGGACGCCCCCGCGTGCAGGAAGGCAACTTGCTCCTCACCGTGAAATTGAAGTCCGAAGGTGACGAGGAGCTGCCCCTCGACTTCACCTTCACCAAGGTGGAGGACAACTGGCGCATTGCCCGCATCAACCGGGTCAATGCCTGATCCGCACGAGCAGGCCGCGGAACTGCGGCAACTGCTCAACCGTGCCGGCCACGCCTATTACGTTCTCGATGCTCCGGTGATGGAGGACGCGGTCTACGACCGCCTCTATCGCGAGCTGCTCGAGCTGGAACAGAGCCATCCTGATCTGCAACGTCCCGACAGCCCCACCCAGCGGGTGGGTGGGGCTCCAGCGGAAGGGTTCAGCAGCGTTGAGCACCGTGTGGGCCTGCTCAGCCTCGACAACGCCTTCAACCGCGACGACCTACAGGCCTGGCATGAGCGGCTGCTCAAGGTGCTGGACCGACCCAACGACACCCAGCTGCCCCTGGTGGGGGAACTGAAAATTGATGGCAACGCCCTCGCCCTGAGCTACCGCAACGGCGTGCTGGAGCGGGCCGCCACCCGTGGCGACGGCAGCCGCGGTGAAGAGATCACCGCCAACGTGCGCACGATCAGCTCGATTCCCCTTCGCCTGCAGATCGACAATCCACCGGAATGGGTTGAGGTGAGAGGGGAGGCCTTCATCCCCGATGCCACCTTCGCGGCGATCAATGCCGAACGCGAACAACGGGGCGAAGCCCTGTTCGCCAATCCCCGCAACGCCTGCGCCGGAACCCTGCGCCAACTGGACCCAAAAGTGGTGGCCACACGCCGGCTCGACTTCTTCGCCTACACCCTGCATCTGCCGGGTGACGCCCAACCCCCCAGCCAATGGGCTGCTCTGGAGTGGCTCAACCAGGCCGGTTTCCGCGTGAACCCGAACCGGGAGCTCTGTGCAGACCTGGCCGGCATCAACCGCTTCTGCGACCACTGGGAGCAGGGTCGCCATGACCTCCCCTATGCCACCGACGGCGTGGTGGTGAAACTGAACGACCTACTGCTGCAGGACGAAGCCGGTTTCACCCAGAAGGCACCGCGCTGGGCAATCGCCCTCAAATACCCCGCCGAAGAAGCCCCCACCCGTCTGCTGCGCGTTGGCGCGCAGGTGGGCCGCACCGGTGCCATCACCCCCGTCGCCGAATTCGAACCGGTGGCCCTAGCCGGCACCAGCGTCAGCCGCGCCACCCTCCACAACGCCGATCGGATTGCTGAGCTGGATCTGCATCTGGGCGACACCATCGTGGTGCGCAAAGCCGGAGAGATCATTCCCGAAGTGGTGCGGGTGCTGCCGGACCTCAGGCCCAGCGACGCCACTCCGGTACAACTGCCGCAGCACTGCCCCGAATGTGGCTCCAGCCTGGTGCGGGAGGGCGATGAAGCCGCCACCCGCTGCGTGAACAGCAGCTGCCCGGCGATCCTGCGGGGTGGCCTGCGGCACTGGGTGAGCAAAGGCGCCCTGGATGTGGATGGCCTCGGCAGCAAGTTGATCGAACAGCTGGTGGACCGCGGTCTGGTGGGCTCGCTGGCCGATCTCTACCGGCTGGATGCCGCCCTGCTCGCCAGCCTGGATCGGATGGGGGACAAATCGGCCACCAACCTGGTGGCCGCCCTGGAGGCCTCCAAACAGCAGCCCTGGCACCGCCAGCTCTACGGCCTGGGAATACGCCACATCGGCGAGGTCAACGCCAAGGCTCTCGCCGCCGATTTTTTCAGCATCGACAGCCTCGCGGCAGCCGCTCTGGATGCCCCGGAGCGGATCGCCGAACTGCACGGCATCGGCTCGGAAATCAGCGCCAGCCTTGGCCAATGGCTGCGCACGCCCGCTAACCAACAGCTGCTCCATGACTTGCGCAGCATCGGGATTTCCCTTGAAGCAAGTGCCTCTGAGCAGGAAGCCGCGAGCCAAGCCGGAGCTGACACCGACGGTGTGCTGCAGGGCAAGACCCTGGTTCTCACAGGAACACTCCCCAGCCTGAGCCGCAGCGACGCCAAAGCGCTGATCGAAGCGGCCGGCGGCAAGGTGAGCGGCAGCGTCAGCAAAAAGACCAGCTATCTGGTGGCGGGAGAAGCCGCCGGCAGCAAACTGACCAAAGCCGAGAGCCTCGGGGTGACAGTGCTCAGCGAAGTCGACCTCACCGCCATGCTTGAGCCATGAGCCAACCCACCCCTGCGCTGCATCGCTGGATCAAGACCGACTGCGGACGAGCCAAGCTGGCTCAGCTGCAGCAGCTCACCGGCCCGACCGCCCGCGCGCGCCTGGCCTGGTTCATCCTGATCGCGGCTCTGCGGGACTGGCCGTTGCCGACGCCAGACGAGGACACGACAATGCCATGAACCGCCGCCAACTGCTCGGCCGCAGTGCCGCCGCCCTGGTGACAGCACTCGGCCTCCCCTTGCTGAAGCAACCCGGGGCACGGGCCGGTGGCGTTGCCAACCGCCTGGAGAAGGCAGGCCGTGCACTGCGTCAACAACTGGGCGAGCGCCTGATCACACCGCAGCTGCCCTGGGCGAACCTGAGGCCGGATCAGCCCGTAGCGGCCCGGCTGAAGAACCCCTGGTATCTGGTGAGCCAGCCCGGCGGCACCCAGTCCACTGGCATGGCCGGCGCCTGGAGTGCCCAGGCCAGCGGCCTGGCGGTGCGGGCCGCCAGCGCCAACGACGTGGCAGCCGCGGTGAACGTGGCCCGCGAGCAGCGCCTGCGACTGGTGGTGAGGGGCGCCGGCGGCGACTACTTCGGCCGCTCCAGCGGTCAGGCCGATTCGCTGCTGATCTGGACCCACGACCTCAACCAGATCCGCGTGCAGCGGGCCTTCCGGCCCGAGGGGGCCCCGGCAGATCTGCCGGCCGTGACGGCCCTGGAGGTGAGTGCCGGCAACACCTGGCTGCAGGCCTATCAGGCCGCCACCGCCGCCAAGCTCTACGTGCAGGGGGGGGGCTGCACCACCGTGGGTGCCTGCGGTGGCTTCACCCAGGGCGGCGGTTTCGGCAACTTTTCGAAGCGCTTCGGCAGCGGCGCCGGCAACGTGCTGCAGCTGGAGCTGATCACGGCCGATGGGCAGCTGCGCACGGTGAACGCCTACCGCCATCCCGACCTCTACTGGGCTCTCAAAGGTGGCGGGGGCGGCACCTTCGGCGTGGTGGTGCGCCAGACGCTACTGGCCCATCCGATGCCCCGCCTCGACGGTTGGCTCTCAGGCTCGATTGAAGCTGCGGATGATGCGCTTTTTGAGGAGGTGCTGCAGCGCTACCTCGAACTGGTGCGCGATGCGCTGGTGAATCCCTCCTGGGGCGAGGGCGTTGTGATCGAACCGGGCCAGCGCCGCCTGCAGCTGGGCACCGCCTTTCTGGATCTGGACGCCGAGGCGGCCGAAGCGATCTGGCAACCCCTGCTCGAACCCCTGCGCCGCCGCCCCAACGACTTCCGCGTGACAGCGCGCTTCCGCACTCAGCCATTCGAACGCAAATGGCAGCCCTCAGGAGAAAGCGTGTTCTGGGACCAGCGTCCAGATGCGCCAGCAGGACAGTTCTGGTGGAAGGGCAATCAGAACGAGGTGGGCGCGTTCTGGGGCGGCTATCAGGGGCGCGGCATCCCGCTCGATGCCCTGGAGGCCGGGCGCGTGGCAGAGCTGGCCCGTGCCTTTGCGGCCGCCAGCCGCCAGAGCTTCCTGCTGTTCCAAACCAACAAAGGCCTGGCGGGCATGGACCCCAGCGGCCTGGAACGGGAGCGGGCAACCGCAATGAACCCGGCTGTGCTGAACAACGCCGGCTTCGTAACCCTGGCCCGCTGGGTTCAGTACCGCTACCCGGGTATCCCTGGCCATGAGCCGGATGCGGCGGAGGGTGCACAGCAGCGCCATGCCGTGGAGGCCTCCATGGCACCGATCCGGGCCGCCACCCCCGGCGCCGGCTCCTATGTGAACGAAGGGGATTTCTTCGAGCCCAACTGGCGCGAGGAGTTCTGGGGGCCGCATTACCCGCGGCTGCTGGCGATCAAACGCCGGGTGGATCCCACCAACCTGTTCCGCGTGCACCACGGCGTTGGCAGTGAAAACAGTGGCAGCGATCAGGCCGGAGGCTCAACATCCTGAAGCGCCCGCCGGGCCGCCCGGCTCACCAACCAGACCACGGCCAGCGTGGCGAGCACCCCGACCACCCGCAGCACCCAGGTGCCTGCATCCGCCTCACCCCCCAGCACCTCACCGAAACGGGCCACATCACCGGCCAATGCCCCCAACCCGCAAAACAGCACCGTGCCGGGGAGGATGCCGATCAAACCGATGCTGTAATCCCGCAGGCTCACTTCACTGAGGCCATAGGCCAGGTTGAGCAGGGAAAAGGGAAAGGCGGGTGAGAGGCGCGTCAGCAACACAAGCTTCAGCCCCTCCTTGCTGACGGCCCGCTCCACCGCCTGCAGCTTGGGGAACTGCTCCAAACGGCGCTGGGCCCAGTCGCGCAGGACCGAACGCCCCAGCAGGAAGACCACCACCGCCCCGAGGCAGGCCCCCACAAACACCAGACCACTGCCAAGCCAGGTGCCATAGAGCACCCCGGCCAGCATCGACGCCCACACCCCCGGCAGCAGCAGCGTCACCCAGAGGGCATAGAGCGGCATGAACAGCAGCGCCCCAGCGGGGGAGCGCAGCAGCTCCAACACATCCGGCAGCCAATGCTGAACCAAGGAGATCAAGCGAACTCACCCACGCATGGCGTGGAGCATTGCACTAACTGGAAGCTGAGGTGTAGAAGCGCAGGGCGAAAAGCCAAAAGGCCCGCGCCGCCGCAAAGAACAGCACCGCCAAAGCCAAGCCCGCCAGCAACATCGGTGCAGCAGCGTCTCCAAGCAGCACCTGAGCGGGAACCGTGGTGAGGAAGGCCACCGGCAACACCAGGGTGAACACCAGGCGCAGGGCCGGTGGGTAGGCATTCAGGGGATAACGGCCGGAGGCCAGCAACGCCCGCAACACCTCGGTGGCATTCCAGGTTTTGACAAACCAGATGCTGGTGGCGGCAATCAGGAACCAGAGCGAATAGAGGATCAAGCCACCGGCCAGCAGCATCACCAGCACGGTGAACAGGGAAGACAGACTGAGCACCACGCCGGCCTGATGGCTGCCCCAGGCCAGAAGCCCCAGGCCCAGGCCAATTTCCGGCAGCCCCGCCGGCGAGAGCGTGCGCAAGGACAACCAGAACTGACTGTCGATCGGCTTGAGCAGCACGAAATCCAGAGTGCCCTCGCGCACATGGGTGACGATCGCCCCAAGATTCGGGCGCAAACAGGTGCTGGCCATGCCGTCGAACACGGTGTAGAGCCCCTGCACCATCAGGGCCTGGGCCCAGCTCCAGCCCCCCAGGGTCTGATCGGGGCCATAGAACAGCGAGAGCAGAAACAGGCTGCCGCTGAGGCTCATCGCCACCGCCAGCAGCTCGATCAACACATTGGCCTGATACTCCAGCTGTACCGCCACGGCGGTGCTCCAGAAACGACGCAAGGTTCGCCAGTACCGCCCCATCAGGCCCCCATGGCGCTGTAGCGCCGCACGCCGGCCCACCAGAGCAGCAGCACCAGCGGCAACAACAGGGCGATCCAAGCGAGTTGCGCCCCGAAGCCCGCGATCAGATCCACCGGCTGGCCCGCCAGCACCCGAGCCGGAAAATCGATCAGATAAGGGAAGGGGGTCCACTGGGCCACCGCCCGCACCGCGGGGGGGAACGCCGTGAGCGGCGCCAGCAGGCCGGAGAAAAACACAAAGGGAATGAACTGGAGCCGCTCCAGGGCACTGGCCTTCTCACTCCAGAAGCAGAGGGCGGCGATCAAGCTCTGGAACAGGAAAGCAATGGCAAAGGCCATCCAAGTGGCCAGCCAGGCCATAAAAAAGCCCCCCAAGGACGGCAACCAGAAGGCCTGGGGCTGCACCACAAAAAACACCGCAGCGATGAGGGCCGCAAAGGGCAGGCGGGTGAGCTGCTCACCGAGGTGGGCCGCCACATAACGCCAGAGCGGGTGCAGCGGCTGCAGCAGATAGGGCGATAGCCGGCCCAGCAGGGCGTCCTCCTCGAAGGCATACACCACCCACACCACCGAGAACTGGCGCACCAGAAAGGCGCTGAGGAAGTAGCGATCCAGGGCCACACCATCGAGGCCAAGGCCCGACCGCGCGTCGCTGCCGCTCCAAACGCTGAGCATGATGAACGGCAGCACACCGGAGAGCGCCCAGAGGGCGATCTCGGCGCGGTACTCGAGCATGTGGGCGTACTGGGAACCCAGCAGCACCCGAATGATTCGCCGGTTCAGCCCGAAGATCCGCATCAGACGCGCCCTTGGCGAAACAGCCCCCCGATCAATTCCTCGATCGGTGGATCGGTCACATCCAGATCGCGCACGGGGAAGCGGTCCAGCAGCTGCGCCACCACCGCGGTGAGCTGGTCGCGGGGCACCAGCAGCCGCACGTCACAACCCTCCAGCTGCTCCACACGTCCCAACCCCGCCAAGGCATCCGCTGCAATGGGCGTCTCCAACTCCAACCGCACCTCCCGCTCCGGCGCCAATTGATCGGCCAGGGCCTCGAGGGGGCCGTCGTGGAACAAGCGCCCCTGGTGAATCAGCAGCACCCGGGGGCATAGGGCGGTGATGTCGGCCATGTAGTGGCTGGTGAGCAGCACCGTTGCCCCCGTGCGGCGGTTGTACTCCGCCAGGAACTGGCGCACCCTGGCCTGAGCATTCACATCCAGCCCAAGAGTCGGTTCATCGAGGAACAGCACCTCCGGCTCGTGCAGCAGGGCCGCCAGCAGTTCGGCCTTCATCCGCTGGCCAAGGGAGAGCTTGCGCACCGGCCTCGTGAGCTCCTCCCCCAGCTCCAGCAGATCGGCCAGCTCGCTGATCCGCCGCCGGGCCACAGCCTCGGGAATGCCGTACACAGCTGCATTCACCCGCAGGGAATCCATCGGCGGAAGGTCCCAGAGCAGCTGCTGCTTCTGCCCCATCACCAGGGTGATCCGGCGCAGGAACTCCGCTTGGCGTCGCTGCGGCCGGTGCCCCGCCACCTGCACCTCCCCGGCGCTGGGGTGGATCAAACCGCAGAGCATCTTCAAGGTGGTGGTTTTGCCGGCGCCGTTGGCGCCGAGAAAGCCCACCATCTCGCCGGGTTCAATCCGGAAGGAGACGTTCTGAACCGCCGTGACGTCCCGCGTGCGGCGGCGGATGAAATGGCGCAGGGTGCCAGCGAAACCAGGCTGCTTCTCGGCAACCCGGTAGATCTTGCTCAGCCCCTCAACCTGAATCACCGAATCAGCTCAGATCCGCCAGGCGCTTGCGCGCCAGATCGGCCTGGGCCTGCTTCTCATCCAGGTTGGCCTGGCATTCCGCCACAACCTCCGGCGGTGCCTTGTCGGCGAAGTTGGGATTCCCCAGCCGGCCCGCCAGGCCCTTGATCTCCTTCTCGGCCTTGGCGATGTCTTTCTCCAGGCGGCCCTTGAGCGCATCCAGATCGACGAGGCCTTCGATCGGCAGCAACACCTGCAGCTCACCGCTCACCCCCGCCAGGGCCTTGGCCACTGGAGCCGCATCGGCCGCCGCCGGCGCCATCACCGCCACCGACTCCGCCCGGGTCAGCGCCGTGATGTCGGCCGTGCCCTTGGTCAGCACATCCGCCAGCTCGCCGCGGCCGGTGACGAAACGCACCGGCACCGATTGGGAGGGCTTGAGGCCCGCCACCGCGCGCAGGTTGCGCACCACACGGATGGCACCGATCAGCTCAGCGAAGGAGGCTTCCAACGCATCATCCAGGGCGCTCCCATCCAGCGCCGGCCAGGGCTGCAGGGCCAGGAAGGTGGTCTCCGGCTCGCCCGTGACGCTGTGCCAGAGCTCCTCGGTGAGGTGGGGCATCAACGGATGCAGCATCAGGTGCATCTGGCTGATCACCTTGGCCAGCACCTGCTTGGCCAGCCGCTGATCGGCAAGGGCCTCGGCTGAGGGGTTCTCACCAGGATTGAGCCGGCGCTTGCTCAGCTCCAGATACCAGTCGCAGACGTCGTTCCAGGCGAACTCGTAGAGGCCCTTGGCCGCTTCACCCAGGCCGTAATTGCTGTAGCGCTCGGCGGTTTCTCGGTTCACCCGGGCCAGGCGCGACAGGATCCAGCGGTCCGCCAGCTGCAGGGCCGCGGGATCGGGATCCCCAAGCTGGGCCGGCGTTTCACCGCCCAGGTTCATCAGGGCGAAGCGGGTGGCGTTCCACAGCTTGTTGGCGAAGTTGCGTGACGCCTCCACCGTGGCGGAGGTGTCCTTCTTGCGGTCGTAATCCAGGCGGATGTCCTGACCCGCCCCAGCCACTTCCCGCACCAGGGCGAAGCGCAGGGCATCGGTGCCGTAACGGTCGATCAGCAGCAGCGGATCGATGCCGTTGCCGGCGCTCTTGCTCATCTTGCGGTTCTGCTCGTCGCGCACCAGGCCGTGGATGTAGACGTCCTGGAAGGGCATCTCACCGGTGAAGGCGCCAGCCATCATCGTCATCCGGGCCACCCAGAAAAAGATGATGTCGAAGCCCGTCACCAGGGTGCTGGTGGGGTACCAACGCTGCAGATCAGCGCTATCGGCAGCGGGCCAACCCAGGGTGGAGAAGGGCCAGAGGCCACTGGAGAACCAGGTATCGAGAACGTCTTCGTCCTGCTCGATCTCCGCCGCCGCGCCGTACTCCGCCTTGGCCTTCTCCAGGGCTTCGGCTTCGTTGCGGGCCACCACGTAGGGCGTGGTGTCGGTGTACTGACCGCCGGTCTCGCTGATGACGAACCAGGCGGGGATGCGATGGCCCCACCAGAGCTGACGACTGATGCACCAGTCGCGGATGTCGGTGAGCCAATCGCGGTAGACCTTCTCCCAACGCTCGGGGATGAAGCGGGGATCCTGCTTCTCCAGAGCTTCGCGGCAACGGGCGGCCAAAGGCTCGGTTTTGACAAACCACTGGGTGGAAAGCAGCGGCTCCACGGGCACCTTGCCGCGGTCGGAATAGGGAACGCTGTGGCGGTAGTCGTCCACCTTCACCAGCAGCCCCAGCTCCTCCAAGCCGGCCACCACGGCCTTGCGGGCCTCAAAGCGATCCAGCCCCTCGAACTGGCCGGCCTCCTTGTTCATGGTGCCGTTCTTGCGCATCACCGTGATCTGGGGCAGACCGTGGCGCTGGCCGATGGCGAAATCGTTGGGGTCGTGGGCCGGCGTCACCTTGACGCAACCGGTGCCGAAGTCCTTCTCCACGTGGTCGTCGGCCACGATCGGAATCTCGCGCCCCACAAACGGCAGGGTGAGGGTCTGGCCCACCAGATGGGCATAGCGCTCATCGGTGGGGTTCACCGCCACCGCCGTATCGCCCAGCATTGTTTCGGGCCGGGTGGTGGCCACCTCCAGATGACCTTCGCCGCTGCTGAGCGGATAACGGAAGTGCCAAAGGTGGCCGTCCACCTCCTTCATCTCCACCTCCAGATCGCTCACCGCCGAACCGGAGGCAGGGCACCAGTTCACCAGGTATTCACCGCGATAGATCAGCCCCTGCTCGTGCAGCCGCACGAAGGCCTCCTTCACCGCCTCACTCAAGCCCTCATCCAGAGTGAAGCGCTGACGTTTCCAATCCACCGAATAGCCCAGCCGCCGCAGCTGACCCACGATGCGGCCACCGCTTTCGGCCTTCCATTCCCAAGCCCGCTTCAAGAACGCGTCGCGGCCGAGGTCGTGGCGGGTCTTGCCCTCTTCCTTGAGCTGCTTCTCGAGGATCGTCTGCACCGCGATCGAGGCGTGGTCGGTGCCGGGCAGGCAGAGCACGTTCTTCCCAGCCAAGCGCTGATAGCGAACGATCGTGTCGATCAGGGCCGTGTTGAAGGCATGGCCCATATGGAGGCTGCCCGTCACATTCGGCGGCGGGATCACCACCGAGAACGGTTCACCGGGGGCCTTCGGGTCGGGATGGAAGGCTCCTTGGTCGTCCCAGGCCTGTTGCCATCGGGCCTCCGTGCCAACCGGGTCGTAGGTCTTGGCCAGTTCGGGCACGGAATGCTCAGCGTTTCAGCAGAACATGCTCGCAAAGCCCTGCCCACTCCGGCCAACATCCCTAACATCGGCCCACCGAAGTGTTGGCATGGGGCTAATCCGGATCCAGCATCTGGCCCTGGGCATCGCGCTGACGGCCCTTACAGCAGGTTGCAGCAGTTGGCGCCCACCGGTCGTGATCAAGGTGGTTCGCACGATCAATAACTCAGAAACGATCTCCAGCAAGGACTACGAACAGCTGCGGGAGGTCACTGAAGACGCCATTGATCACATCAGAAGTGTGGATCCCACCATCCGCCCTCAACTAACCCTGTCCTCCCAGAAAAATTTTGTTGATGAGATTGAAGATCAAACCCGAAGCGGCTTTGGCCCGGATCTGCTGATCACCGATAGCGACACAGCCCTCGAGTTGTACAAGCGCAACTTGGTCGATCCGATTGCCATCTCTCGTGAAGATCGTGCTGATACTCCGAGCTATCTGTTCGACCTCGTCACAGCCAAGGACGGGCAACTGGTGGGCCGTCCGGTGAATCAGTTTGTGCAGTTGGCCTGCTTCAACAAGGAGCGATTGCCCTCTCCTCCCCAGACCCTTGAGCAGATGGAACAAGCCAGCGAAGAAAACAACTTCGGCATGGCACTTCAGTTGAAGGATCTGTTCTGGAGTGCTGAGTCTTTTGATGCTGGCGAAGCCATGGAAGCCGCGCTCGCGAAGCTCCCTCCGGATGCTGATCGCCAGGCCAACGTGACGGCTTGGTTGCACTGGCTGGAAAACGCGAGCTATCAGCAAAACATTCGCTTTCTGAACGATCAGCGCACCCTCCGCGACGCCTTGGTGGCTGGAGAGCTGGATTGGATCACTTGCTGGAGCAGCAGCCTGCGGGAATTGAGAGAGCAAATGAAAGACAAACTTGCGCTCGCTCCTCTCCCCAAAGGGCCTTCAACAAAGCTCAAAGCCGCCACCAAACTGCAGGTATGGGCGCTTGGACGCAACTCCAGCCCAACGCAGCGAGAGAAAGCCTTAGTGATGATCGATTTCATCACTAAACCCTGGGCGCAAAAAACTTATGCACTGGCAGGGCGCAATTCATTGCCCGTGAACCGCAAAGCCGCGAAGATCGTTGCTGCCAAAATCCCCGGCGGCACAGAAGCCTTGGTGATGTATGCACAGGAGTCGCTGAAGGCAAATGCCGCCAAAGGGCAATCCAAAGCGCGCGTGTTTCGCGATCCAGAGCGTTATGAAACCATCTCAGATGCTCTGCTCGACACCATCTACGACGTCAGCTCCCCAGAGGAATCCAGTCAAAAAATCCTGAAAAGTTTGCGGGAGAGCGATTCATGATCACCGAAATCACCTCTGAAACCACGACCTGGCTGGGCTATCTGCAGCGGGGTTCCGTGCTTCTCCAGGTGGGATTGTTCGTCGCCGCCATCACCAGCGAATCACGGGTGAAGCGAAAACTCAGGAGTCCCCTGATCGCCAGCCTGATCCATCTCCTAGTGCCGGCGGCACTGTTTCTCATCGCCACCACGTTGACCCTCGTTGGAGTCACAGCGGGCTACTTGCAGTATCTGGCGCTGCTCTGGCTGATCTGGCGCTGCGTGGAACCCACCAAGCAACTCATTCTCAGCCGCTTTCCAAAAGTACCGGTCGAAGAAATCGATAAATCGTTCTTCCGGCCAATTCTGTTGGTCATTTCAATCCTCACCTTCTTCCAGATGCTTGGAAGCCGGGAATCGCTGTCGCTGATTTCCCTGGGAGATGTGTTCGGGGTGACGCTCACCATCGGCAAATTGTGCACAGCCCTGGTGATCGTTTATCTGGTTATCACCCTGGCCAGCCGTCCGGCAGCCTTCGCCGCCTGGCTTGGGGGTGGATTCTTCGGCATTAAGCCCCAGGGCCGCAAAGCGCTCGAAGTGATTCTTCGCTACTCGGTGATCGGCATTGGCGTCATGGGGGTGGCGTATTACATCGGAATCAATGGCACCGCCTTAGTAGCTGTAGCCGGAGGCCTTTCCGTGGGCATCGGCTTTGGCATCAAAGAGATCATTTCCAATTTCATCAGCAGCCTCTGGCTGCTGTTTGAAGGCTCCGTGCGCCCCGGAGAAATCCTGATGATCAACGGCGACCCCTGCACCGTGAGAAAGCTGGGGCTGCGCGCCACCCAATTGCGCCGCGGCCGCGATGGCGCCGAACTGCTGATTCCAAATCAAAATTTCTTCACCCAAGAGGCTGAGTCGTACACCGCCGAAGAAACCTCCCGCCGCGACGTGGTGGTGGTGGGAGCGGCCTATCACCACGAACCCAGTCAGGTGATCGCTGTTCTCGAGGAGGTCGCCCGCCAACACGAGAAGGTGCTGCAGTACCCACCCCCGGCAGCCTTCACCGTCGATTTCGCGGATTCATCGATCAACTACAAGCTGCTGTTCTGGGTGCGCAACCCGCTGGAAGCTTTTGGTGTGGGGAGTGATTTACGCCAGGCCATTTGGACGGCTTTTGAAAAGAACGGCATCGGCATCCCCTTCCCGCAGCGTCAGGTGTATCCCATGGAATGGCCACCATCAAAAGACCAAACCCTGCGCATGGGTGCTGCCGCCAATCAATTGCAAGTGGAAGACGCCAACCCAGAGGACCTGCCCAGCTCAACGGGCGAGACGACTTAAGTAGTCCTCCTGGCGTCCGGCATTGATCCAACCGGTGGCGATCAGCTTGCTTGCGCTCTCACTCACCCGTCCCCGGTGAATGTGGGACGGACCCGCCGGGAAGATCACCAGCTTGCCTCGCTCCGCCGGTTCGTGGTGGTCCTGCCAATGAAACTCGGTGCCCGCCTCATCCACGTCGTTGCAGTAAAGAATCCAGGCCAGCACTCGGTGCACCGGTTCGGTGGCCTCATCGCTAATAGTCCAATCACAGTGCCAACGCTTGAACCCTTCCCCCGGGGCGTAGTGCTGAAGATTAAAAATCGGATTGACGAACAGGCTCTGCTGAGGGCAGCACTGACGGAACAGCGGTCGCTCCTGCAAATAGCGATCCAACCCTGCCGTCACCCCACGAAAGATCAGTTGTGAAAGGGCGAAGGATTCGGGTTCTGAGCGATCAATCGCCACCAGGCTGATGTCGGTGCTCTGTTTCGCCGGTTCGCCTGTACCCTCCGGCCCAAAGGCCACGCCAGGACGCTGCAAGTCCAAGCGGCGCGGGAAGAACTCACTCACGGCATCAGCCACCGACTCGAATCCGGCATTGCGGTAACGGCCGATCAAGTTCATGCCGTTGCCACCATTCTGGGAATCGCCACCACAGCATCCAGGGCCTGCCAGCGACCACGATCCGCCACCACCTGATCCTGAAGCTTCACCTGGTCAATCACCGCCGCGGCCCGTTCGAGATCCAGAGGAACACCAGGGCCCATCGGCAGCACCAGCACCTGCTGCTCAGCCGGATCCGCCATCACCTGAAGATCGAGATCCTCCAGTTCCCGTTCAAAGAACACCCGCCGCATCCGGGTGGTGAGGCTTGGACCAAGCGCCTCGACGAAACGGGCCATGCCGGCTTCATCCCCGGAGCTGCCGCAATTCAGCGACAACCAGATCAACAACTTCACCCAACTTTCTGCCGTCCAGAGGGGTTGGAAGCTCTCCCGGTGTTGCCGCACCAACTCAGCAATCGAGAAATCAAACAGCGTGGCCTGGAGGCCAGTGGCATCAGCGGAATCCATGCTGTTCATCCTCTCCTGTGAAAGGTCAGACTGGGGCGACTGGCTATTCGCACCATGGCCCTGGACCTGAACGATCCCGAACTCGAGTTCTCCGATCTGGTCTACGCCTACCAGAGCTGGGTGATGGCGGTGATCAACGACGAAAAGCTGGACAGCGAGGACAAGCTGCTCACCGATGACATCGCTGAGGACGCTCTGAACTCGATGCGCTTCCTGCCCGGCGAGGTGACCAGCGCCATCGAAACCAGCCTGGCCCGCGTCTACGACGTCGACGCCGACGAACTGGCCGAATTGCTGTTCCCGGAAGACTGAAGCTGGGTTCGGACGCCGCACCACCAAGGGACCCCTACCTATTGGGAACCCACACCGAGGAGCTGGAACGCCTGCGTTTCCAGCACTCTCTGTGGCGACCGACGGCCCAAGCCGCCTGGCAGCGCGCCGGCCTCCATTTGGGGCAGAGCGTGCTCGACCTGGGTGCGGGGCCAGGGTTCGCTGCAGCAGATCTGGCGAACGCTGTGGGTACCCAAGGTCGCGTCCTGGGGTTGGAACGCAGTGAGGTTTACGTCGCATCGGGTCGCCGCATGGCGGAACAAGCTGGCTTGCATCAACTGGAACTCCGCCAACAGGATCTGTTCAAAGATCCCTGGCCAAGGGAATTCTTCGATCTGGTGTGGTGCCGCTGGGTGGCCATGTTTTTGCCCCAGCTGGAGCCCCTCTTGGCTGGGGTCGATCAGTGCATCCAACCGGGCGGACGCTTGCTGATCCATGAATACGTTCACTGGGACACCTTCGGGCTGCATCCCCACGGACGAGCGATACAGCGCTTTGGCCGGGCCTGTCAGAGCAGTTTTCGTGAAGACGGCGGCGATCCCGACGTCAACCGGAAACTCCCCGGTTTGCTCCACCAGCGCGGATGGCAGATCGAGCACCTAAAGCCAATCCCCGTATTGGGCGATGCCGGATCCATGGCCGGGCAATGGATGGAGCGGTTTGTCCTGGTGTTCGGCAGGCGACTTCAACAATTGGGGCACTGGAGTGCCGACGACGCACTGGAGGCTCAGGACGAAATCGCTCGCGCCCACGCTGAACCGGGTTGCTACTGGGTCGGACCAACCGTGTTGGAGGTCTTGGCGCGACGACCCTGAAAGCGAACTCGGCACAATGCACTCACTCTTCCTCGAGACATGGGTTGGTCCGCTGCTGACATCCCGAACCAGCAGGGGCGCGTTGCCCTGATCACCGGAGCCAATAGCGGTCTGGGCCTCGAAACTGCGCGCGCCTTGAAGCGTCGTGGGGCAACCGTGGTGCTGGCCTGCCGCAGCCCCCGCAAAGCGGAGACGGCCAAACAAGATTTGCTGCAGGAGCGGGATGGAGGTGCGGTGGATCTGGTGGATTTGGATCTGGCGGACCTGGCCAGCGTCCAACGGGCGGCGAACAGCATCGGCGAGCGCTACGGCTGCCTCGATCTACTGATCAACAACGCTGGAGTGATGGCGCCGCCACGCCGGAGCACCGCCCAGGGGCATGAACTGCAGTTCGGTGTGAATCACCTAGGGCACATGGCCCTGACCCAGGCGCTGCTGCCGCTGATGCAGAACCGGCCCGACCCCCGGGTAGTGACGGTGACCTCCGGCGCCCAGTACTTCGGCAAGATCCGCTGGGATGACCCCAGTTGGAGCAAGGGCTACGACCGCTATGGGGCCTATGGCCAAAGCAAACTCGCCAATGTGATGTTTGCCCTCGAACTGGATGCACGCCTGCGCGAGCAGGGCAGCCCCATCGGCTCACTGGCCGCCCATCCGGGCATCGCACGCACCGAACTGCAACCCACGGCGATCGCCAGCGTTGGCAATCGCTTGGAAGCCCTGACCTACCGGCTGATGGATCCCTTGTTTCAAAGCGCCAGCATGGGTGCCCTGCCGCAACTGCATGCCGCCACCGCAGCGACAGCCCAGGGTGGCGAGCACTACGGCCCTGAGCAGTTCGGTGGATTGCGGTTTGCACCCGCGCTCTGCCGTGTTGCCCCAGCAGCGAATCAACCTGCCGAACGGCAGCGGCTCTGGAGCTTGAGCGAGCAGTTGATCGGTGGCTGAATCCAGCGCTGGGTTGCAGCGGTTGGCCCCCTTCGTTCTGGGCCGGGCCCGACGTGGCGTCGTGGGATCCAGTCGCTATGCCCAACGGCTGCGCAGTGCTGTGCTCGAGGCCGCCAGAGACCCGCAACGCCAGCCAGTACTGATCAGCGGTGAGCCCGGCCTGGAAAAAGACAATCTCGCCGCCCTGGTGCACTACGGATCAGCGGAACGACGCCGGCTGCTGGTGCGACTGGATGCCAGTGATCTGCAGGGCAGCACGCTCAACCTGCTGAATGAGCTCGGATCCAGCACCCTGTTGGTGAGCGGCATGGACCGCATCGATAACGAGCTCCAGCAACGCTTGATCGCGATGGCCCGTGGCGAAGTGCCCGGGTTCCAAGGTCGTGTGCTGTTCACCAGCGAAGCCGCCATCCCGGCCCTCGATGGCCTGGTGCGAACCATCCGCGTACCTCCCTTACGCGTGCGCCGAACCGACCTGGGGGACTGGCTGCGTTACCGGCTGAGACTGCAGAGCCCTGGACTCGGTTGGAACCAACCACCAGCCCTGCCCGACAGCGTGGTGCGACGGCTTCAGAACCACGATTTCGCCAACAACCTGCGCGAACTCGAAGCGATGGTCGATCGCGCCCTGCGTCAGGCGCGTCAGCAAAGCCAAGGCGAGCTTCCACCATTGCTTCCCGAAGAGGTCTTCTGGACCGAAGACAAATCACGACGCACCCGTTTTGACGTCTGGCGCTGGAAACCACAGTTGCGGGAGTGGATGCGCGCACCGGCGCTCTGGAACACGCTGCTGTTCGGCCTGGTGAGCTGGCTGTTCGTGGCTGTGAACCTGGCGCTCTGGCTTGGCCCCCAGGAGCGCGCAGCCAATCCAATGCTGACCCTGTTCTGGGCTTGGTGGTGGCCTTTGATCCTGCTGAGCTACCCACTGGTGGGTCGACTCTGGTGCTCGATCTGTCCATTCATGGTGTGGGGACAGATCGCCCAACGGATCACTCCATGGCAAAAAAGGAGTTGGCCCCATGGAGACCTGGACCGCTGGGGAGCTCCTGCTCTAGCCGCCGGATTTGCCGCGATTCTCCTCTGGGAAGAGGTCTGGAACCTTGAAGACACCGCCTGGCTGAGCAGCTGCCTGCTGTTACTGATCACGGCAGGGGCCGTGATCAGCTCAATGGTTTTCGAAAAACGCTTCTGGTGCCGATACCTCTGTCCCGTCGGAGGCATGAACGGACTATTCGCCAAACTCTCGATCCTTGAATTGCGGGCTGAAGTCGGCACCTGCAGCGGCAGCTGCAGCAGCTACGCCTGTTTCAAGGGAGGACCCGCCGACGGCGAGGGCCTGGCAACCGAAGGCTGTCCCCTGGGCACCCACCCCGCCCACTTGAGCGACAACCGCAACTGCGTGCTCTGCATGACCTGCACCCAGGCCTGTCCCAACCGCTCTGTGCAGTTGCGACTGCGCCCGCCTGCCGCCGATCTGCAACGCAACATGCAGGCCCCCGATGGAGAGCGCGGACTGATCCTGGTGCTGGCTGGCGGACTCTGCCTGCACAACTGGCAGCGCCTGCTCAGCTGGCTGCCGCTTGCACCGTCTTCCTTGCATGAAGGCCCCCTGCTGGCTCGGCTCAGCTTTGCGGCGCTGGCCCTCGCTCTTCCAGCAGCAGCGGGTTTGTGGCTCAAACGCCGTTGGCTGTATGCCGGATTGCCATTGCTCTGGGCCCTACTCCTGGCACGCCATCTGCCCATCGGAATGTCCGAAGCGGGCACGGTTCTGCCGGTTGGTTGGCCGCAATGGTCCGCCGACCTCCATGTGATCGGCTTCTGCCAGACCGTAGTGGTGTTGTTCGGGTGGATTGGTGCTGTGATTTTGAGCCGCCGCTTGCTGGATCTCAACCGTCGGGCCTGGGTCACAGGCAGCATGGTGCTGCTCCTGGTCAGCCTCAGCGGCCGCTGGTTGGTCGCTCTCTAAAACCATGGCCACTCGTCGCCCCTCAACGGAAATCAATGCCCGCCAGAAGGTGTTGCTGGCGAGCCTCCAGGCCTGTGGCGATGAGATGAGCGGTCAGCAACTGCACCGCAACCTCGCTCCCGAGCAAACCATGGGACTGGCCACGGTGTATCGGAATCTGCGTCAGCTGCAGCAACGGGGCCTGGTGCGCTGCCGTCACCTGCCCAACGGCGAAGCGCTCTACGCACCACTGGAGCGGGATCGCCACC
>Ga0189289_10387_pt1 | contig 19716 bp, 14 predicted proteins | sample UW106minimetaG_FD_130313 | JGI IMG/M metagenome (GOLD analysis project Ga0189289, IMG submission 130313) | Marine microbial communities from the Costa Rica Dome - UW106 mini metaG | ecosystem: Environmental > Aquatic > Marine > Oceanic > Photic zone | place: Costa Rica: the Eastern Pacific...
AAGCATTAGAGTAACTGCATCTACTTTTGATAGAGAAGGGGTGTTGTGGTCCTTATCTGCGCGTGCCCCTAATCCTTTAAAATCGTATGATCCAAGTACAGGAAATTGGCAAGGCTATGATTTTTCTGCTATTATAGAAGACGCCTTTAGTGATGAGTTTGGCTTTTTTGATATTGCTGTTGATAATAATGGCACTAAGTGGATTGGAGGTTATTCCAATGGATTATACGCTTTTAATGAAAATATAGGACCAGATCCATTAAAGAATATTACGTCAGAAGAACAAAACTTACCTTTTCCAAGGGTGACTTCCTTAGAGGTTGATAGTAGAAATCAATTGTGGGTAGGGACATTTAATGGCCTAAGAGTTTTATTTAATACTTCAGGATTTTTTGATGATCCAAATCCAACGCTCAGTTCAATTATAATATTGGAAGATGGTATACCTAAAGAATTATTAGAAGGTCAAACAATTTCTGATATAGAAGCAGATGGTTCTAATAATAAATGGGTGGGAACGGTTGATTCTGGGGTTTTTTATTTTTCACCTGATGGACAAAACACGATTTATCATTTTACAGCTGAAAATTCACCATTGCCCTCCAATCGCATTAATGATATTTCTATTGATCCAAATAATGGAATTGTTTACATTGCCACAGTTAAAGGAATGTTATCCTTTAGAGCAGGTGGATCTAAGCCTGAAGAAACGTTAGAAAATGCATTTGTATATCCAAATCCCGTTAGACCAGAATATGATTTGTTAGGATATAATGATTTAAATGATATTAATAAAGGAATAAAAGTAAGTGGGTTAACAGAACGTGTTAATATTAAAATTACTGATGTAGAAGGTAATTTGGTTACCGAAGCTCAATCAAATGTAAATTTACGATCTTCTAATTCAAATTATAATTTTGCAATTGACGGAGGAACTGCAATTTGGAACGGTAAAAATTTGGCAAATCAAGTCGTAAGATCTGGGGTTTACCTCATTATGATTTCAGATTTAGATTCATTTGAGACGAAGGTACTTAAGGTCTTGATCGTTCGATAAATTATGCTTGCAAAGAATAATGGTATTGTCCTTTCAAAAATTAAATATAAAGATTACGATCTCATTGTAAAATGTTATACACAAAATCGAGGTGTAGTAAGCTATATTTTAAGAGGGATTTTGAAATCAAAAAAGCGCCAGAGTAAGGTTGTCTACTTCCAGCCGTTATCTCAAATTCAAATTGAAGAAAACTATAGACCTAATTCTGAACTTCATTCAATAAAAGAAGTAAAGTCAAACTATATTTATAAAAGTCTTCATTCTAATATTTATAAAAGTGCCATTGTACTTTTTTTAGCAGAGGTACTGTCAAGTGTTTTTAAGGAGGAAGATAAGAATGAAGATTTGTATCATTTTATAGAAACAGCTTTACAATATCTTGACAATGAAGAAAATTTTGCCAATTTCCATCTTCTTTTTTTATTAAAACTAACCAGATATATAGGATTTCAACCAACAAATTTAAGGCAAAATCAATCTTATTTTAATCTTCAATCTGGAGTATTTGAAACCACTGAAACCAGCATTTATTCTGTGTCAGGAAAAAATTTAACAATATTAAAGGACCTATTGGGCATAAATTTTGATGATTTAAAAACTATAAAAATTAATGCAAGTCAAAGACAAGACTTTTTAAATATGTTATTGCATTATTTTGAATTACATTTGGATGGTTTTAAAAAGCCAAAATCATTACAAGTGCTTAATGATGTTTTTCATTAAGCTATTTTTTATGAAGCGATTTTAATGAAGATGCAAATTAGAGCGAAGTGTAATATTGTCTTTACAATTTTCTTATTTCTATTTATACAGTTCGCCTATACCCAGACTATAACTGTATTAGAAAAGGAAAGTGATGATCCTATTCCCGGCATAGCCTTATATAATCTAAAAAAAACTAAATATGTTGTAACAGACATTAATGGTCAAGCAAAGCTGGACAGCTTTAATGATCGAGAAATCATTTATTTTCAAAATTTACTCTATCAAAAATTACAATTAAGAAAGGTTGAAATAGCTGATTTAGAGTTTAGGATTTACTTAACTCCAAAAGTAGAGGGACTGAAGCAGATTGTTATTTCAGTCTCAAAGTTTGAACAGAGCAAAAGAGACATACCACAATCTATAGTTAGTATCAATGCTAAAGAAATCGCCTTAGCCAACCCTCAGACAAGTGCGGATTTATTGAATAATACGGGAAATGTATTTATTCAGAAAAGTCAATTAGGTGGTGGAAGTCCAATGATAAGAGGATTTTCAACAAACAGATTACTCATTACAGTAGATGGTGTAAGGATGAATAACGCTATTTTTAGAGGTGGTAATCTTCAAAATGTTATTTCTATAGACCCTTTGTCTATTCAAAATACAGAAGTAACTCTTGGTTCTGGATCTGTGGTTTATGGTAGTGATGCTATTGGGGGCGTAATGAGTTTTTATACTAAAAAACCTCAATTATCTTACAGAGAGAATTTATTATTTAAGGGAAGCGTCCTAACAAGATATGCTAGTACAAATCATGAAAAAACGGGGCATTTCGATCTTAACTTCGGATTGAAAAAATGGGCGTTTCTAACAAATGTAAGTTTTACAGATTTTGATGATTTAAGAATGGGAAGTCATGGCCCAGATGATTATTTGAGACCAGAGTATGTTGTTAGACAAAATGGTGAAGATCTCATTGTTACTAACTCTGAGCCACAGGTGCAGATACCTACAGCATATAGTCAGTTAAATTTAATGCAAAAAGTGCGTTATGAACCATCTGATAATCTACAGTTTGATTTAGGGTTGTATTTCACAACAACATCAGATATTCCAAGATACGATAGATTAATAAGGCCTCAAGATGAGACATTGAGATCTGCTGAATGGGAATATGGTCCACAGCAATGGTTTATGAGTAATTTTCAGATTACTAAAACCAGCAGTAGTTCCAATTTGTATAATAAGATTCAGACAACTATTGCTTATCAGAATTTTAAAGAAAGCAGAGCAGATAGAGATTTTCAATCTCCGTTGAGAGAAGTACGAGCAGAACATGTTGATGTGCTTTCTTTTAATTTAGATTTAGAAAAACGTTTAAGCTCTAAAACCACATTCTTTTATGGTCTCGAATATTTATATAATAAAGTAGGCTCTGAAGGTCAAGAGGAAAATATTGAGGCTAATACCATTGCTCAAAATGTAACACGATATCCTAATGGTGCAACTTGGCAATCTATGGCGGCCTACACAAGTTTAAAATATAAACCCAATTCGAAGTTTGTTTTTCAATCAGGTCTAAGATTTAATCAGGTTTTTGCTAATGCTGATTTTACAGAGAATAACGTATTTTTAAACCTACCGTTTAATGAGACCAAAATCAATACAGGTGCCTTAACAGGTACAGCTGGATTAACTTGGATACCAAGTGAGATGATTCAATGGAAACTTAACGCTTCAACCGCCTTTAGAGCACCTAATATAGACGATATAGGGAAAGTGTTTGATTCTGAACCAGGATCTGTTGTAGTTCCAAATAACGACCTAAAAGCAGAATACGCTTATGGTGGTGAATTAGGGCTTAGATTGAATTTTGACAGCAAAGTAGTACTTGATTTAGCTACCTATTATACATTTTTAGACAATGCGTTAATTCGTAGAGATTTTGAATTAAATGGTCAGACTGAGATCATTTATGATGGCGAAGTAAGTAATATTCAAGCCATTCAAAATGCCTCAAAAGCGTGGATATATGGATTTGAAGTTGGGTTAGAGGTTAATTTTTCTGAGTTCCTTAAAATGCGTTCTCAATACAATATCATTGGGGGAACCGAGGATGTCAATGGGATTAAGGTGCCGGTTAGACATGTTGCACCAAATTTTGGAAGAACCCATTTGATTTGGGAAAAGGATAAACTCCTTCTTAATGCATTCTTGGAGTTTAATAATGAGTTATCTTTTAATCAATTGGCGCCTTCAGAACTTTCAAAAGATTATTTATATGCTTCGGATAAAAATGGTAATCCTTATTCACCCTCATGGTATACTTTTAATTTAAGATCTCAGTATAGTTTTAATGAAAAGCTGAGCTTAACAGCATCCTTAGAAAATATAACAGATCAAAGATACAGACCTTACTCTTCTGGGATTTCAGCTCCTGGACGTAACTTAATATTAGCTTTAAAATATAGTTTTTAAAAAACAACCACCTCATCCGTTTAGATGAGGTGTCTGATTTTATTTAAGACTAGTTTAGTCAGAGTCTCTTTATTGCTTTTTTACTGATAGTTTGTCCGTTGGAAAGTGTAACCTTAGCAATGTATGCAGCCTTACTTAATTTTGAGATATCGTAAACCCCAATTGAACTGTTCCCATTAAAACTATAAATTAGTCTTCCCAAGACATCTAAAATTTCAACATTGGAAATGGTATGGTTTGCACCAACTTTTATTTGGACTTCTTTTTCAGAAAGCTCAGTAATTATAAGCGCGTTAGCGTCCAAAATGCTATCATCGATAGATAAAGCATCTGCTCTAAACACGATGTCAAAACGATCTTCGAAGGTCCCAGGATCTGATGTGAAAGCGTAATCAGATGCTTTTAAATTGTGTATGGTATTCAAAAGTTTGTCAACGACAAATATTTCATTTTCATTCATAAAGGTACCTTCAACCTGCGCAATGGAAAGAGTATAAATTGTAGGTGCACTAATGTAAGTATTGAAGCCTAAGGGAATTATTTCATCCATAGATAAGCTAGTCAGACTTTTTCCTTGAATTGCAAACGCTTTCTCTATACCATCTATTCTAGTATAAATTGAAGTATTAGATTCTACAGAGCCATTTTTAAGAGCATCAAAGTACATTCCATCATAGTCATTTGTTGCGTTTTCTAAATATCCGACTAGTATTTGACTAAATGCTCCATTGTCTGTAGTGAGATTAATCCAAAGTTTATCTTTAGGGCTACTTGTTCTAAAAAATTGATTATTATTTCCCGTGACACGCATTGCGTTATTAAAAATAACATTTGCGGTTTGAATATCTTCTCCAGATACCGGTGAAGGTAATACTTGAGTTGATGTTGCTGCATCATCCATTACAATAAAGAATGCTTGACCAGAAGGAATATGTCTCGTTGGAATGGTTGAATCACCACCATTATTTTGAGCAGCAGTTTGACCCGTACCATTAATAATAGCGTAGTCTGACTGAGAGAAATTTATGTTTTCATTACCATTGCTAGTGTTATTTGGTGCTGTATTTTGAGACCAAAGATAAATTGCTCCTTCCACTATTGGGTTAGGTTCTGGGATTGATTGGTCAATTACGCCCATGTTAGTGTTTAAAAACACATCAGCATCAATAGCAGATGGATAAGGATTTCCAATGAGATTCCAGTTATTATCGTCAGTTTCTGAATCGTTTCTATATAAAGGAACAGTAATAATACCATTGTTAAAGAGGCCACTAAACGTATATCGAATGCGACATGCTGGTCCAGGGCAATTTGGCGTACTTCCAAATACTATCGGGTCATGTGTTGAGGCATAGCCAACACCAGGAATAAGGTAGGTCGTTGAAATGTTCCCCCAGTCATAAGGTGCTTGATCATCTACATCATCAATTCCTGCGCCTTCGGATGTAGTATCGTCATTATTATTTTCAAAAGTAGAATCACGATAATATTGTGCATTATATTGAAAACGCCTATTAGGATTTGATGCGGCAAGACCTACTGCAGGTGTTTCTTCAAATACTGGCGAACTCCAATAGGTATATTCATACCAGTTATTTGAAGGAGCAGTTAATTTGCTTACACGGAGATTAGTACCAATATCCGCATTAACATCGCCACTATCGTTAATCTGTACAAAAGATCCTTGTGGTTCAATATTTATACCACCACTTGTTGTATTGTTTACATCCAAATTATTTTCAATCTCAACATAATGTCCATTGTTTATTGTTAATGTTACATTGTCATTAAGTGTTAAATTACAAGCACTAAAACTTTGTTGTAAACCTGTATTAGCAGTAGAAAAATTTGCTGCTAAGACAATATTAGTTGAAATAGTTGGGAGGGTGTTTGTTGCAGTGCCATCATTCCATATCCAATTTGTACCATTCCATGTCGCTTGGCTAATAATAATAGAAGTAGCATTAGAAGCAGTATAGCATGTAGCATCATCTTCTCTTACTTGACAATAAAACTGAAAATCTGATACGCTATTTGCATCCGATATTATTAGATTTGGTGAGTTAGTTGTTGTGGTGTAAATCCCTCCATTAGAGATAGCTTGCCATCCAAGTCCTGCATTTGAGGGGTCGTAAGCAAACCAATAATATTCTAGAGAATTTCCACCTGAAGATCCTTCAGTAGCAGATACTGATATGGTAATTTCATTGCAAGACGTTGTATTACTTACTATTGAGGTGACTGCAGGAGGTGTCCCAGTAGAGAAATCATAGGTTCCAATATTTGAGTAATCATTGTCAGCACATGCCGTCCAATCAACATAAGTCCAATCAGCAATATTAAAGGTTGTATTTGGTAAACCACTAGCATTATTGTTTCTCGTAAAAACGGCACCTTCAGAGCCAATACCTAGTGCATCAGTCCATGTATTAGATTGGAAAGTGCCCCATGAATCGATATGAGTAGTACCATCATATAGACGAACATGATCATCACCGTTAGCAGGAAAATTAACACCACCAAATCCTGTTTGATCTGCAAGGGAGCCATCAGCTCCAGGTATTCCAGTACAATCAGCCCCAGAGCTTACAGAAACAACATAAGTACCACCAGTTGCTAGATTAACATTGTTTAGAGTTATTAATCCACCATTTTCAGTAGCATTACCATTGTTAAAAAATTGAATGCTATATCCAGATAAATTAACTGTTGATCCAGTGCCATTATAAATCTCTATATACGTTAACCCCCCAGTATTAGCATCTGTGACCTCAGAGATAAAAAGGTCGGTTGGTGTTGTACCGCTTGATCCCTCACAAGATGATATTTCAGACTCTATTATGGTAAAAGGTGTTGTTCCTGGACACCCTAAATCATCAGTTATTTCTAAATTTCCTGTGCTTGCTCCAATAGGTACAGTAACTTCCATAATTGAAGCAGATATGTTATTCACAGTTGCTGGTAATCCATTAAATGAAGCAGTAGCAGTGCTTAGGTTTGTTCCAGTAATAGTAACTACAGTGCCAACTGGGCCAGAATTTGGCTCGGCACTTATTGCACTGGCAGCACATAATCCATTACCAGTTACTGAAAAGGTATATGGATCCTCATCACTATCGTTAGACCTAATCTCTATAACTACAGTTCTAGCTCCAGTAGCTGTTGGGCTGAATTCGATATCAAAAAGACTAAAATCTAATGCTGCAATAGGAGAAGATGGTGAAGAACTGATTGAAAAATCCCCAACATCACCACTAAACACTGAAACACTAGAAATGGTTAAATTTTGAGTCCCACCAAAGTTTTCAATTCTGAAGGTATTAGTACTTGTACCTCCAATTGTAACACTGCCAAAATCAGTACCATCAAAAGCGGCAGGCGTGGTATCTCCATTTGATATATCCGGAAAATTAGCAGTAGTACCCTCTAGGTTAATTTCTGGACCAACAGGGGTGCAAGGGGATATTAATGAATTTATTCCAGGTGAGCCTCCATTGATGACTTCCCAATAGTTAGAGCTCGTAACTGCATTACCCAAAGAGGTATCAACCACATGTAATGACTCACCTGTACCATTAGCACCATCAGTTTCATCATAAGTGACTTCATCTATAGTTGTAGTGCCATCTGTAGCTATTAAACTAATATTGGCGGTTGTATTTATTAAGTTGTTAGTATCATTTGTAAAAGCATCAATACCATAATCGGGAGTAAAAGGACAATCATTATTATACGTTCCATCACCATTACTTCCAAGTGAAATTGTAAAACAATTACCATCTGCTAAATCAGCTCCTGTTGTTGGAAAAGTAAAAACCACTCCACCTTGATAATTTATGGTATAATTATTAAGAATTTGAGTGCTACCTGATACGTTACATATTTCTATCCATTCGTCATCTGTACCAGAAGAGTTGTACATGATTTCAGTAATGACAACATCAGCAATCGGCTGGTCATTTATAATGAGCGTTCCATTATTATTAGTAGTATCCCAAAAATTACCTACATTATCCGACTGAATACCACCATAACTAAAGTCGCTACCATTTAATCTAAATCGGCTCGCATAATAATAAGTTCCAGAAGGTAAGGATGAACCAATCTCAGCCACATATTGATCGTTTTGAATACCATTAGCATCAGAATTATAGGTTGCCGCAACCCATGTCCAGCCTGTGGCTTGCCACGGTTCGTGATTGATCCCAACAGTTGTATAACCAATCCATGCTTCTAAGTTTGCACCTTGACCAGCGGAATCTGTCACACTTGGCTCATAAGCTTGAGCATATACATTGTGAATATCACCTGCGGTAATAGTAGCGGTCTTAGGGAAATCCACATTACAAAAGTCAACTTGATCAGGATCTACGTTTAATTGTACAGAGTCATTATTCCAAATTCCACCAGTACCACCATAAACATAACCACAACCGTTTAATTCGAAACGGCTGGCGTAATAATAAGTTCCAGGAGTGCTTATTGCTGCGCCTAAATCAATCTGGTATTCGTCGTTATTACCACCAATATTATTATAGTTTGCAGGTATCCATGTCCATCCAGCTGAATTTGGATTGTTGTTTGTTGTATTATAACCTATCCAGGCATCAATGCCAATACCTTGGCTAAAGGGTGTATCTGTAACGCCTGGTTCGTAAACTTGAGCATAGATATCTAGATTATCACCTACAGTAATGCTTTGTGGAGTATTTGGGAATTGAATATTAGCAAAATCTACGGTATCGGTGCAAGCGGCAGTCCATGAAATATCATCAATTACTATTTGCCTAGATCCAACAGATCTAAATTCTATCAGAACAGCCCCAGTTTCATTAGCTGTGAAATTTCTCGTGTAAACAGGTCCTTCGGCAACTAGAGTATAACTATCATATAAAGTTCCGTTAACATATACTTCAACACTTCTGTCTGCAGCGGTGCCTCCGGTAAAATATCTGCTCACACTGTAAGTTAAATCACCAACACCATTAGTGTCTGATGTTGCTGAAACATTTCTAGTTCCTGCTCCAGAATCTCCAAAACCTATAGTAGTTCCAGTTATATTATAAGTGGCTGTTACAGTTCTTGCTCCATCATAAGTCCAAGTAATACCGTTATCACCAGTATAGGAACCATTCGCATAAGTGTTTCCAGGAGCATTTATGTTAGTAAATGTTTCAGAACCTTGTCCATAACTAGACATAACAGCGCATAAAAACACCAATAAGATAGGGAAATAGTTTTTCTTCATAGGGATTAATTAACTAACTACAGTCTGCAAAGGTGTGCAAACAGCCTTGCAAATCAGTGCTTTGCAAGATAGAAAAATATTAATAAAAAGTTATATTTTCGTTCTATGATCCCTTCAAAAACCTATACCGTCGATGAAGCGCAAAAAGTCCTTGAAAACTATTGTGCATATCAAGAGCGTTGCCATAAAGATGTAAAGTCAAAACTAAAGGAAATGAAAATGATTCCAGAGGCAATTGACAATATTCTTGTGCACCTTATAGAACAAAAGTATCTCAATGAAGAGCGTTTTGCTAAGGCATTTGTGAGGGGCAAATTTAGAATCAAGAAGTGGGGTAAAAGCAGACTGGTGAGAGAACTTAAATTTCGAGAGATTTCTAAATATAGTATTGAAAGTGGGCTGAGTGAAATTAACCCAGAGGAATATTTAGAAGTTCTAGATGAGCTTGTTAAAAAACGAATTGCACAAGTTAAAGAGCCACATCCTTATAAGAAAAAACGAAAGGTTGCAGACTATCTTCTCTATCGCGGTTGGGAGTCGCATTTGATCTACGAAAAATTAAATGCTTACCTGTAAAAATTTCCTATCATAAAGTGAAAAGTCGTTTTAAGGCTCTATTAATTTCTGTTATGACTTGTATTTTAAAAATATGACTGCATATTTCAATTCCATTTTCGTCATTAAATTAGACAAATCGATTTGTATTGGAGATGGCCTTTTCATTTTTCCAATCAATCCATTTTTGACCCCTAATTCTGCGCATTAAATTATCATAATTACGCATTAAGAATATATTATACATGGCTTTTCCTAAATTTTTCGGATTCCTAGCAATGGCTCTAAGACTCATTGAGAAGCCAGGCGTTAGATAACGCATGTAATGCCAGTAGCCTTCTGGCATGTAAAGCACTTCGCCATGATTTAGATCACAGACCCAACCTTTGGCATGTTTTAATGCTGGCCATTTTTCAAAATCAGGATTAGCAAAGTCAATATCTTCTCTGGTAATTAGTGAATGCGGAACTTTATATAAATACTTATTTTGCTTCTGGTCAAATAAGACACATTGTTTTTTACCTTCAAAATGAAAATGAAAGATATTGGCTAGGTCTATATCGTAATGCATGAAGGTATAGGAATCTCTGCCTCCAAAAAATAACATTGGTAAACCTTTCATTAATCTCAGTCCAAAATCTGGATATGTAAAATCCTTTTGTAACTGTGGTACTTCCTTTAAAATATTCCAAAGAAAAATTCTGAATTTGGTAGGTTCACGTTTCAGCAAATCAATGTAATCACTCATCTTCATGGTTGCATGAGCTTCATTAAAGCCGTCTTTGTAATCTACAGGTCTGTCATCGTAAAGAGGCACAGTCTTGTTTCCAGCAACCTCTTTCATATACTCCAAGCTCCACTTAGAGTAAGCCGGCCAATCCTCAATAAAACGCTCAATAACAACAGGTTTTTGAGCTTTGAAATACTGTTCTATAAAGTCTTTTTTCGTGATGGTTTTAACACGAGGTATGTCTTGAAGATTTAATGGCAAAGTGTATACAATTTATAATTACCAAAGTTAAAAAACTAAGTTAACATTAAATTAATGTTAAGCCCTAATTTGTAATGTTTAAATTGAGATTGTTGCGATTAACCGTTACAGAATCTACACCTTGGTTATGATTATTTTAGCTTACAGAATTGCCATTTATCTGAAATCCTACTTGTATAAAATTCTCAGACCAACCTTCAGTTACATTAACGCTACTTAAAACGATATTTATTGCGTGATTATTGTTATTAATGTCTACTTCAGGGTCAAAGTCTAGTGCATATTCAAATTATAAGATATCGTTAAAAAACCAATTGAGTTCCTCCCATTTTTTCGCTGTAGCGTTTATGAAAAGTATTATTGTAGGCATCACCGCCAGTAATTTGAGTTTTGAGTATTTTGGTATTTAAGGTGGTTTTATCACGCAATATGTAATATAGGATTTCAGCCCATCAAAAATCATGTCCTCGTAAACTCCCTATCCCGTAGTTTTCTAAATCATCTAATTACGCATGCTCAGTTATCAGCATATTTCTATACTTATAATTATTATTGAAAAGTAATCAGAGTTGTAATGTTTCTCCCTTTCTGGTAACACTAATAATTTAGAGTTACTATACTGGTAATAGTCAATTTAATAAGCAGGTCCAATTCAGATTTTGGTGTATTATTTAGTTGAGTTTATTGTTGCATTATAATGATTCAATTAAATTTTATGACCACAAAATTAAATAGTGCTTAGCTCATAGCTTTAAGACGCAGCGCACGTTATCTCTTACCTTATGCAGGCTAATTAATTTATATTTGAAGGAGATATTGCAATTGATATGAATAGGTTTAAGGTGTTTCTCCGAGATAAAAATAAAAAGAGTGTTTTCAGAATTATAAAAGAAGTTTTGATTCTTACTTATAAAAAAAGGGAAATTCCGTTTTATTATTTCAAATATTTATATAGAAGTGGTGTAACAAATTATCTAGACTATTTGAGTTTAAAAGAGCAAAGAACATTACAAACACATCCTAAATTACATAGGCAAGATTTAGTTACTATTTTAGATAATAAGTTGGAGTTTGCCTTATTGGCTAAAGGATCTAATATCAAAGTACCAGAAGTAATTTCATACAATTTAAAGTCTAAGTTTTATTTCGATTCTGAGATTTCTGAGATTTTTGAATTAGACGAATTAATTTGTTTTTATGAAGAGATATTTATTGCGTCTAAATTAGATTCACTTTTTATGCGGCCTATTGATGGAAATAGTGGAGTAGGTTGCTTTAAGCTATATAAGGACAGGGTTCAACAGCAACTCTCAAATTTTGGAGAAACTATTTTAAAGTCAAATTATATTGCAAGTGAGGTTATAAAACAACACTCTGATATAGATCGTATTCATCCAAATTGCATTAATACTTTAAGGTTAGTGACATTAATAAAAGAGGACGAGACTACAGAAATAATAAGTGCATTCATGCGTTTTGGTGTAGGTAATAGTGATGTAGATAATGCTTCCTCTGGTGGTTTTTTTGCAGGGATTAATATAAATGAAGGGACTTTAAAGAAAAAGGGTCACTTCTTACCACAATTTGGTGGTGCTGAAATTTATGTGCATCCTGACAGTGGTTTTCCGTTACAGGGATTTAAAATTCCATATTATAAAGAAGCCTGTGAAGCTGTATTAGGAGCAGTTAAGGTTATTCCTGATAGACTAATTGGTTGGGATGTTGCAATAAGTATTGACGGACCTCTGATTATTGAGGCTAATTCTCAACCTCACATGCAAATGAGTAATATTGCACATGGCGGGATGTTAAAAAACAAAGCAGTGAGAGATGTTTTGAAAAAATTATCCTAACGTAGCGCTTTAGCCTTTTCTTTAGCCTCTTCATTTCGCTCAATTTTATGCTCAGGGCGAGACCATTTTGGTTTTTCACCTAAGGCCTGGAATTTCGAATCTTCAGCCTCAACAGTTTCTGGTTGCATCTTTTTGATGAATGGCTTTTGAGGATTTAATCCAAGAAGTTTAAACATTTCCATGTCCTCATTAACATCAGGATTTGGTGTTGTTAAGAGTTTGTCTCCAGCAAAAATAGAGTTGGCTCCTGCAAAGAAGCACATGGCTTGTCCTTCTCTAGTCATTTGTGTTCGTCCAGCAGACAATCGTACTTGAGTTTCCGGTAAAACAATGCGTGTGGTTGCCACCATACGTACCATATCCCAAATGGAAACAGGTTTTTGATCTTCTAAGGGAGTTCCTTCAACAGCCACTAAAGCATTGATGGGTACAGATTCTGGTTGTGGGTTTAAAGTGGTAAGGGCAACAAGCATTCCTGCTCTGTCTTCTTCTTTTTCACCCATGCCAATTATGCCACCAGAGCATACGGTGACATTGGTTTTACGAACATTATCTATAGTTTCAAGTCGATCTTCAAATCCTCGCGTAGAAATAACTTCTTTATAGTATTCTTCAGAGGAATCTAAATTATGGTTATAGGCATATAATCCAGCTTCTGCTAATCGTTTAGCCTGATTTTCAGTAACCATACCTAGTGTACAACACACCTCCATATCCAGTTTGTTGATGGTGCGCACCATCTCTAAAACTTGATCGAATTCAGGACCATCTTTAACATTTCTCCATGCGGCACCCATACATACTCTAGAACTACCTGATGATTTAGCACGTAAAGCTTGGGCTTTTACTTGCTGTACACTCATAAGATCATTCCCTTCTATATCTGTGTGATAACGCGCTGCTTGAGGGCAATACCCACAATCCTCAGGACAGCCACCTGTTTTTATAGATAATAAAGTTGAGACCTGAACAGTATTTGGGTCATGGTGTTGTCTATGAATCGTAGCTGCTTCGTAAAGCAGTTCCATCAAAGGTTTATTGTATATATCTAGTATTTCTTCTTTGGTCCAGTTGTGTCTTACTTCGCTCATTGGGATTGATGTCTTGTTGAACAAAAATAGTTATAACCATTTAGATTCTCGTTCTGTTGCATCTAAAATATCAACATTTAATAAAGAAGCCAACTCATGCGCTTTTTTAAAGGCGTCTTCTATATCGTAAGTCACATAAACTTCAATTTTTTGATTGGTATCATAGAATAAATTGAGTTTAATAATGTTATTTTTTACATTAGCTTCAGCGCTCCTTTCTCTGATGGTCGTTGTCTCTGTGGTTTTGAAAACTGACACGTATTCTATGTTTGGTAGAGGTCCCCATTTACCAAAATTTAATCCTAAGAAGGATTTAATCGTTCTGTAAGATCTGTTAGTGAAATTGAATTCTGATCCTTCAACCAGCAAAAAGAAAACACCCATTCCAATAATTACAAATCCTTTTAACGTTGTGAAAATTGATACAATACCAACAATTAGAGCAAGAACCCCAAGAATAAGCTTCCAAATTGGAAGTTTCTTTTTAAAAATGAAGGTTTTCATAAAATAAAATTATTTAGACAATATAATCGATACTGCGTTACCACCAAACCCAACGGCATTAACCATAATTTTTGAAATCTTTTCTGGTTGCGATTGCTCCAAGTAAGGAATATCAATAAATTTTTGATGGTTAAGCATAAGTATGGCCATTTCAATGCTAAGCATTCCGGAAGCTCCAAGGCTATGGCCAACTTGTAGTTTATTAGTAGTTAAAGCAGGAATTTTGTTACAAAAAATCGTTTGTATCGCTCTAAATTCGGCTAAATCTCCTTTAATTGTTCCTGGTGTATGCGTTACTATAATATCGATTTCTTCAGGCTTAATAGCCCCTAAAGCCATTTTCATAGACTTTTGAAAACATTCCGCATTCGCTGAGAGTGAAGCATTATGCTCTAGGAGTTCTGTACCATAACCATAACCTTCAATAACCGCAAGTGCATTATCTTTTCTCCCTTGTTCTAAGCACGCTGTGGCAGCAGCTTCACTTAGAATCATAGTGTTCTCAGTCTTTTCAAAATCCAACGCCCTACATGGGAATTCACTTTGAGTTCTTGCATATATTTTTAAGGCTTTCATTTGTGCAATGGTAAAGGGTGTTAACGGTGCTTCGCTACCACCAACTAAGAATTTATCGCACATATTTGAATTAAGCCAAGCGATACCATTTAGCATAGCATGTAATGCGGTAGAACAGGTTATAGAATGAGATATTTCTGGGCCGTTACTCTGTAAATCGTGTGCAATCCAGGATGAAATATTTCCGAGTGTAGTGGTTGGAGAACTGAGTGTATCTGCTCTATTCGTATCTAAAAACTGTTCGAAATAAGTTTCAAATAATCCTGTCGCTCCTCGAGAAGATCCTATGTTAATACCAAAATTATCTTCAGGTGTCCAATTGGCTTGTTTTACAGCTTGTCGTGCACAGAAAATCCCAAATAATACAGAATCATCAAGTTGTTTGTACTTAGAGTTTGATTGTCTAAGTTTTTCAATTTCCTCTTTTGCATCTGATGTCAGTTGAGCGACCAGATTGTTATTTTGCTCTGAAAAAAAATGAGTTTTTGAGAGGTAGTTATTCCAAATACTATTGTGCGAATATCCTAATGGAGATATCGATGAAATAGCAGTTATAGAAATGGGTTGCGTCAATGGATTCGTCTTTTAAACAAAAGTAGTTCTTCTTGAATTGTAACAAAAGCATATAATTAATAACTTATATTTAAATTACAGATTAAATCCTTTTAGAATAAGAGAATCATATGGAAGAACAAAGCCAAAAAAGTTGGTTCGCTAGAAATTGGGGCTGGGTACTAGGCGGAGGTTGTTTAACCTTAATTGTGTTATTTATTATGGGTATTGGCACCTTGTTTTTTGGAGTCACTAAAATGTTTAGTTCCTCAGAGCCCTACCAACATGCTATGGAATCTGCTATTAATAATGAAGCCGTAACTGCTAGCCTAGGTGAACCTTTAGAAACTGATGGTATGATGAATGGGAGTATTAATTTGAGTGGTGATGATGGTGATGCGGATTTTAAAATTCCTATTAAAGGACCAAAGGGTTCAGCTAGAATAGTGGTAAAGGCCATTAAGGACTATGGTGAGTGGGAATATTCTAAACTTTACGTACAATTTCAAGGCGATAATGAGTCTATTAATCTCCTAGAATCTGAAACCGAGGAATTATCAAACGATTTCTAAAGAATCCTCTATAATTTTATACACAGAATCAAGTTCATCTTCAGATATAATGAAAGGTGGTTGAATGTAAATGGTATTGCCTAATGGACGAAGAAATACACCATTTTTCATAAAGAACGCCAACAGTTTATCGCGTAAATCTCCGTAACGTTGTGCCGTTGTATTAAGGTCGATAGCCAATATTACTCCAATACTTCTCGTAGATTTAACTTTTGGATGGTTCTGTATTCTTGATTCAAAGGCTTTATGCGCATTTGATATTCTAGTAATGTTCTTTTGAATGGTATCAGATTGAAGTAATTCAATACCTGCAATTGCAGCAGCACATGCAATTGAATTAGCAGAGTAGGTGTGACAATGCATAAAACCTGTGGCTATAGATTCTCCTAAGAAGGCTTTATAAATTGTTTCAGTGCAGGAGGTAATAGCCATTGGAACTAGGCCTGCTGTTAATGCCTTGCTTAAACAGATGATGTCTGGTTTAGTTCTAATATGGTCTGACGCAAAATATCTTCCCGTCTTTCCAAAGCCCGTCATTACTTCATCTGCGATGGTTAATATGTCATTAGACTTAAAGCAATTTAAAATTTCATTTAACCCCTTACTATCATGAATTTTCATTCCTGCAGCACCTTGGACTAAGGGTTCATAAATAAAACCAGCAATTAAATCACTATCAATTATAGTTTGAATTTCATTTAAAATAGCTTCTGTATTGGTGCCATCAGGTACAGGAATTCGATGAATAGTCATTAAAAAGTCTTCAAATGGACCATTGTATACAGATAGGCCAGACACTGACATGGCTCCAAAAGTGTCACCATGAAAACCATTTTCAAAAGCAATAAAAGACGAACGCTTTTCTCCTTTGTTGAAATAGTATTGTAAAGCCATTTTAATAGCTGCTTCAACAGCCGTAGATCCATTATCATTAAAGAAAATTCTGTTTTGATTATCAGGTAGAATTTCAATGAGTTTTTCGGATAGTTCTATGGCAGGTTCATGAGTGAAATCACTAAACATTATTTGGTCTAATGATTGCATTTGTTCTGAAACACGCTTAGTGATAAAATCGTTTGAATGTCCGTACATACATGTGTACCAAGACGAAATTGCATCGATATATGAATTTCCATCCTCATCAAATAAATGACAGCCTTTAGCTTTAACAATCGCTAAACTATCAGGATGGGTTTGATGCTGCTTTAAAGGGTGCCAAAGATGTTTTTTATCGCGTGATTTTAAACTCATAAATTTTGTCTAAACTTTGCTGCATATTCTTTTATGACGTTCTGATCAAAATAAGGTTCATCATTTATTCTACCAATAACTTTAACTCCAGTCATTTTTTCAATAATAGATTCGGTAGATAGATGTTCATCACCACTATAAATTACTGCCACATCAAATCCTTTTTCTTTAAGGGTATTAATGGTGAGAAGGCTATGATTAATACTGCCTAAATAGTGTCGAGATACAACCACAACTTTGTCCTTTTTATCTATGAGGTCCAATATGGTGTCCTTTTCGTTTAGAGGTACTAACAAGCCACCAGCACCTTCAATTACCAAATGGTTTTTGGTCTTTGGGCGCGTAATAGATTTTACGTCTATAGTTAAATTATCTATTTCTGCTGCTCCATGAGGACTCATGGGAGTATTTAAAGCATAGCTATTTGGGTGAAATTTAGATTTAGGATTAGTTACTAAACGTTCAACTTTATGCGTGTCGCTATTATGTAAATCACCAGCTTGTACAGGTTTAAAATAATCAGCTTCTAAAGCCTCAACTAAAATGGCTGAAGCAATCGTTTTTCCGACATCTGTAGATATTCCAGTTATAAAATAAGTACTCATTTTATGGGAAATTCAGTTTTACAATCTTCACATTTGTATTGATAGCGTGTACTAAAAGGCAAAGTGCCAGATAAGAAGCCAATTAAGAAGAAAAATAATGATTTAAAACTATTGATAGTAGAGTACATTTCTACATGATGGCTTCCACAATAAGGACATACAATAGCCTCTCCTGCATCATTAATGGAATATTTCTTTATTGAACTTAAAATAGATCTTGCTTTTGAAGCATCTTTAGCCAAAACTTTAAGCTTTACACCTCCAATAGCATTTGAAACTAGCGGATCTGTATCTATAGTAATATTATCTCTTAAAAACACCTCAATACCATCAGATTCTAAACGACCTTTTACAATCTGAGCTTCCGATGAATACTGGTATCTAGCTATGGTTACAAATGTATCACTCATGAATTTACAAAGGTAGCAATCAAGCTTAAGACTTCCGATATTTCTTCCTGAGAATTGTAGCTGTGTAGGCAAAGTCGAAGACGTTCTTTTTCTTTTGGTACCGTTGGTGATAAAATAGGTTTTACATCAAACCCTTTGTCCTTAAGTTGAAGAGATAGTTGCTTTACCTTATCATTGCCGGATATAATACAACAATGGATAGCAGAAGTACTTTTAATAAATGCATCACTTAGTTTAAGACGTTCTATTTCTTTATTGAAGAATAAAATGTTTTGATGTAACTCTTCTACATTCTTAGAGTTTTCAAGAGCTTCATAAGCGGATTTAATTGTAGCAAGTTCATGCGGACTTAAGGCTGTAGTATATATAAATGGTCTTGAAAAATTTATTAAATAGTCAATTAAGTCTTTCGAGCCTAGAATTGCAGCGCCATGACATCCTAAGGCTTTTCCAAAGGTAATAACTCTGGCAAAGATTGATCCACTTACAAGACCTTGTCCAAACACACCAATAGCATGGGCTTCATCAATAATAAGATGGACGTTGTAAGATTCGCTAAGTTGAATTAGTCGATTTAAATCTGGTGTATCTCCGTCCATTGAGAACACAGATTCGGTGATAACGTATATGTCATTATCACTAGAGAGCTCTCGACTACGCTCGAGGTGAGAGGCAAGATCTTCTAAATCGTTATGCTTGAATTTATAACCTTTAGCATTGCTCATTTGTATGCCATCTCGTATAGACGCATGGCATAATTCGTCATAGATAATAAGGTCTCCACGTTGAGGTACACAGGACAATAAACCTAGATTTGCATTATAGCCTGAATTAAATACTAGGGCAGCTTCACTTTGATGGTAGTTACAAATCTGAGTTTCTACGGAACTATATAAAGTATTATTTCCTGATAGTAGACGCGAACCTGTACTTCCGTTTTGAATGCTATTATTATCAATTAGGTAATCGTGGGTACGTTTAAAAATAGATTCAGATTTAGAAAAACCGAGATAGTCATTAGATGAAAAATCAATCAAGTTGTTGGGTTCACCTAATTGTCTAAAGGAGTTACTAGTTTTTCGGTTTTCTAGTTTTTTATGGAGCTTTTTTGGTAGCATTGGTCAAAGATACGAAGTGTAGTATGACTAAAAAATTATTGTTTTTCAATAATTTTTATATATTTGTTATTGTTAAACAATAATTATGAGCTCAGCTAAAACACTTTATTTGATATTAAATGTCATCATTTTCCTTCTCCTTATAGGGAT
>Ga0189289_10388_pt1 | contig 19607 bp, 18 predicted proteins | sample UW106minimetaG_FD_130313 | JGI IMG/M metagenome (GOLD analysis project Ga0189289, IMG submission 130313) | Marine microbial communities from the Costa Rica Dome - UW106 mini metaG | ecosystem: Environmental > Aquatic > Marine > Oceanic > Photic zone | place: Costa Rica: the Eastern Pacific...
CTCGCAGTGCTCGATTCAACATTCCAGCTACTACCAGTTGGATTTGGATATACACTTAAACTTACATCGTTTAAAGTAACATCTTTAATGCTTAATGCTGCCCCTTGTTCCCAAACATAACTAACTGTTTTGTCACCATCAATTTGGAGGAAACGGTTAGTAAATCCACCATTCGTCACGGTATAAGGTGTTCCTTCAGTAAAGTTTTCTTGTCCTGCCCAACTGTCATGCGCAAATTTAAATTCTATTTGTTCCTCTGTCAATGGAAGTGTCACTGACCAAATACCATTTCCTTGGTCTACTAATACATTACATCCGCCACACCAGCCATTGAATGTACCATTTATTTCAGGGGTGGTGTAAGAGCCCCCATAACCACTCATATCAACAATAAAGGTTACATCGTGTGGTCCATTTATACCATCCGTATCCTCATAACAGACGGCAAAATTGGGTGTAGACAAATTCATATCAGAACCTGCAACCTCTAAGAATCTATTTGTAAATCCACCATTGGTAGTTGTACAAACGGCACCAGCACTGAAGTTTTCCTGATCAGCCCAATCATCAATAGTAAATTTATAATCATAGGTACCATCCGCTAACGGGAGCGTTACTTGCCAAATACCACTACCCATATCTGTCATTGGGTTATCAGTACCAGACCATCCATTTAAGGACCCACTAACATAAACCGTGGTAAAAGACCCACCATAACCGCTCATATCAACACTGAAGGTTATGTCGCTTTGAGCATTAACACTTGCGCCAAAAAGGCAAAAAAGGAAAATGTAGATTTGTTTCATAATCGTTTATTAATTAGTTGTTCTTATTATAAATTTAATAAAAAAGATAACAAATTAAAATTCTGTTTGATTTTCTGACAGAAAACTAATTACTACAACGATTTCGTGTTAATAAAATTAATTATTAAGACAGACTTAGCAAGACTGAACTACTTCTGATATTTAAAGGCCACCATACCTAATGGTGGAATATCAATTTCAATAGAATTATCTCTGAATTGCCATGGGTTATTTTTAGTCGTCTGCATTTTATTCTTATAAGCTCCAGAACCAAAATATTTTTTGAGATCACTATTAAAAACTTCCTTGAGCTTACCATGACGTGGCACACCCATTTTATAGTTTTCTCTTGGTACTGGTGTCATATTACAAGCAATCACTAAATCATTCGCAAAATCATATCCTTTTCTAATGTAAACTAAAACAGAATTCTCATTGTCATTATAATCAATCCATTCAAATCCTTCGCCTGTAAACTGTTTTTCATACAAAGCAGGCTCACTTTTGTATAGTTTATTTAAGTCTTTTATTAACGTTTGTACACCTTTGTGTGGTTCGTATTGTAGTAAATGCCAATCTAGGCTCTGTTGGAAATTCCATTCCTCACTTTGACCAAACTCAGCACCTTGAAAAAGCAGGTTTGTACCTGGATGTGTAAACATATATGAGTACAAAAGTCTTAAATTCGCAAAGCGTTGCCACTCATCTCCTGGCATACGACCCAAAATTGAATGCTTTCCATAAACCACCTCATCATGACTTAATGGTAGCATAAAGTTTTCGGTAAATGCATAAGTCATGCTAAAGGTCAAATCGTTTTGGTGATGTTTACGATAAATTGGTTCTTTTGCAAAATACTGTAGGGTATCATGCATCCAACCCATCATCCACTTCATGCCAAAGCCTAAACCTCCGATGTAAGTTGGTTTAGAAACCATTGGGAAAGATGTTGATTCTTCAGCAATGGTTTGCACATCTGGAAATGCACTATAAACAGCTTCATTCATCTCGCGCATAAACGCAATAGCTTCTAAATTTTCTCGTCCTCCAAACATATTTGGTTCCCATTCTCCATCTTCTCTACTGTAGTCTAAAAACAGCATTGAAGCAACAGCATCTACACGTAAACCATCCGCATGATATTGATCTAACCAAAAAATAGCATTACTGATTAGAAATGATTTAACCTCATTTCGGCCATAATTAAAAATTAGACTTTTCCAGTCGGGATGGTATCCTTTTCTTCGATCTGGGTGCTCGTATAAAGCAGATCCATCAAAGAATCCTAATCCATGTGCATCTTCTGGAAAATGTGACGGCACCCAATCGAGTATAATTCCTATATCATTCTGGTGCAGTTTATCCACCAATACTTTAAAATCTTCAGGATATCCAAAACGTGAAGTTGGCGCAAAATAGCCCGTAAGCTGGTAGCCCCAAGATGGATCGTAAGGATATTCCATTATTGGCATTAACTCCACATGCGTAAAATTCATGTCCTTCACATAAGACACCAAATCATCTGCTAACTCCTCATAGGTGAGAAAACGATTTTCTTCTACTTTTTTCTTCCAAGATCCTAAGTGTACTTCGTAGACTGAAAAAGGTGCATCTAAAGCATTGTGCTTTTCACGCTTTTTCATCCATTTATTGTCCTTCCACTTGTAACTGTCATCCCATACAATCGAAGCTGTTTTTGGTGGATGTTCACATCGTCTTGCGTAAGGATCCGCCTTCTCGGTTTTTATATCGTTATGATGGCTATGGATTTTGTATTTATAAACATTGCCTTTACCAACTCCAGGTATAAAACCTTCCCAAATACCACTTCCATCCCAACGCACATTTAGCTTATGGTCTCCTTCTAGCCAAAAGTTAAAATCACCAATTACCGAAACTGATTTTGCACTAGGTGCCCATACTGCAAAATACGTACCTTCTACTCCATCAACAGTGGTGATGTGTGATCCAAATTTTTCATACAGTCGGTAATGCTTTCCTGATTTAAATAAATTAATATCAAAATCTGTAAATAAACTATGTACTTTAACTTCTGCCATAAATCTTTAGTGGTTGATAATATTTGAAATTCCTTTTAAAGGAATCACAGCCCATTGCGGACGAGAGTTTAGTTCATAACCCAACTCATATACTGCCTTTTCTAACATCGAATACTTTAATAAGAAAATACGCTCTTGGTTATAGCCAATATTGATATTTGCGTTTTGAATTTCTGTAACATATGTGCCTAAAAACACATTTTTGAGATAGCGATATAAGACCTCGCCTGCATCAAACAACTGATCTTGAGTATGCTTATAATTCTTCAGATTATTAAATATTGTGGCATATATCGCGTAATGGAAGGACCTAAATAAACCAGCTACATCTTTAAGTGGTGGTTGTTTTACTTTTCGATCTCTAATGGTACTTTCCGGCTCACCTTCAAAATCTAAAATATAAAAATCATCATTTTGTACTAAGACCTGTCCTAAATGGTAATCGCCATGCACACGCAGTCTTTCACCCTTAAGTTTGGTCCAATCAAAATCTACAAACCGCTTTCTAATTTCATTTTTTTTCTCCAGAAATTCCTGAGCCAATTCTAAAGCCAATCCGTCTAACTTATGTAAATTATTTTCTACAGCATTAAGACGATTCTGAAATTGATACAGTAATCGGTTTTTTAACCAAACCGTATAGTCACCATTAAAACGTGTTGGTGTAAACGCAGTGTCCTCAAATTCAGAACCTAAAGCAATATGCATCTCTGCAGTACGCTTGGCTAATGTTTGAACTTTTGTAAACACATTAAGTCCTACCCAATCAATAATTTGAGGGGAAATGTCTCTAATCGTCATGCGCTCAAAGCGATTAGCGATTGGTAAGGCTTCTATATTTATGTTCTTATATTCTAAATTAGAAAACACCTTATGTAATTCCTTGAGCATATAATCCCAGGCGTCGCCTTCATTAGGAACCATTTCGTTCATTAAGGCAATAGTTATATTGGTGTTTTCTTGATCTTTTATTTGCATACTACCTAAGTAGGCAGGTGTATTTTTAAAGTCTTTCTTTTCTGATAAGAAACGACTCATTTCATAGTCTGGATTTCGATCTGCATAAATGCGTCTAAAGAACTTTAATACAAACTTATCATTATAGATAATAGATGTATTGCTTTGTTCTAAGCCCATAAACCTTGATGATTTGTATTTACAATCTTTCAGTAAAGAACTTCGTTTATATTGAACTCGTGTTCGGTCTTTTGGCACAGCTGTTAAAATACGCTCAAAAACAACACGCCTAAAGGCTTCCAAATTGATGGCATCTATAATATAGCCTTCCTGACTTTGAATACTTATTGGTAAAATACGATCATCTTGTGCAAAGCTCTCATCGGAAACAAAGGCAATCGGCAAAAAGTAATGCTGATAAAATGCTTCATAGAAATTAACCTCTAAAATAAGGCCATAATACACTTCTTCATTCTGCTGAATTCTGAAGTATTCTGATAATTCGATGTATTTAAGTTTACTCGATTTACCACCATACCAGCGTTGTTTGGTAATATACTTTTCAAGTACATCAGATAAAAATGTCTTTACAAAATCCTCATTTTCCATTAATTCTTCCCACCTCACATCAAAATTGAATGGCGTCGTAGGATTAATGATAGTGTTGGACTTTTTCTTTGACATCTATTTATTTATTTTGAAAATATGAAATGGTAAAGTTGGGTGTAACTCTACAAAATTCCACTCATTGTGCCAGTTATAACTACTTCCAGTAACAAGATCACTCACTGTAATTTGCTGACCTTCATGAACACCCAGATCCGATAATGGTAATTGAACTGTTCCTTGTTGCATGTAATAATGCTCTAAGCTTACAATAATTAATAACTCGTCCGTTTTGGCATCATTCCATTTGTAAAAAGCTATTAAGTTGTCATTTTCAATATGACAGAACTTAATATTATTGGTTTGTTGTAAAGCTTCATGCTCATGTCTAATAGCATTGACCTTTGAAATAATTGAAGTCAATTTGTTCTGAACGGTCCAATCATAATGCTTTACCTCAAATTTCTCAGACATATAATACTCTTCCTTACCAGGAATTGCCTCGTCGATCTGCTGTTCGAATACAGGTCCATAAATACCAATATTTGAGCTTAGTGTTGCGGCCAAAACGTAGCGCTGAATATATTTTGATTCATTGGCACCTTGCAAATGGTAAGGGTTTATGTCTGGTGTATTTGGCCAAAAATTAGGTCGCATGTATTCACGCTGATCAGATTCCGTCAGTTCGGTCATATACTCAATGAGCTCATGCTTGGTATTACGCCAAGTAAAATAGGTATACGACTGCGTATAGCCTTGCTTAGCCAACTGTTGCATTACCTTTGGTTTAGTAAAGGCCTCAGCTAAGAAAATCACATCAGGATGTTTCTTTTTAACCTCTGATATCGCCCAGTTCCAAAAATAGTAAGGTTTAGTATGTGGATTATCCACTCTAAATACATTAATACCACAATCTTTTATCCAATAAAGTAGAATATCAAGGCACTCTCTCCAAAGGTTCTTGTAATCTTTGCTTTCCCAATAGATTGGTAATATATCTTGGTACTTTTTTGGTGGATTCTCTGCGTATTGAACCGTGCCGTCTGGACGCCATTTAAACCATTCAGGGTTTGATTTTACCCATGGATGGTCAGGTGCCGCTTGTAAGGCATAATCCATAGCAACTTCAATTCCTAAACCCTTTGCTTTCTCAACAAGTATTTTAAAATCCTCAACAGTTCCTAGTTGTGGGTGAATATCTTTATGACCTCCATGCTTAGATCCAATTCCCCAGGCCGATCCTGAGTCACCTTCCTTAGCATCTGTTGTATTATTTCTTCCTTTACGGTTTACTTCACCTATAGGATGCACAGGCGGAAAATACAAAGTATCAAATCCCATTTCAGCAATACGAGGTAATAAACGCACACAGTCTTTAAAGGTGCCATGTTGACCTTCGGTCTCAGAAGATGATCTTGGAAAGAACTCATACCAAGTACTAAATAAGGCTTTCTTTCGATCTACATATACTTGATATTCCTGTGTTTCATTCGCGAGATCCTTCTGGGGATATTTAAAGAAAATCTCTCGCAATTTTAATGATATAGCTTCAACTATTGCTTCTTCATATTTACCTTCATCTCCAAAACAGTCTATACAATATTTCAAATATTGCTCTTCTTCTTTTGAAGCGCTTTTAAGCATTGGCTTTATGTAAGTGATACCTTCTAATAATTCAGACTTAACATGTTGATTGTCGTCAATCTTTCTCTCTATACCATGTTGCCAATTAAGCGCATGATCTACCCAACCTTGAACTTTATAACTATAAAAACCTTGCTTAGTAACCGTAAAAGTGGTGCGCCATTCATCATTAACAACATGATACATTCTAGCCTCACTCCATTTACGCTCCTTTTCATGCTTAAATAACACTGAAGCTGCAATGACGTCATGGCCATCTACCAAAATATGTGCATCTACATTAATTATTTCGTTTACAATACGCTTTATGAAAAACTCTCCACCGTTAATTTGAGGATTAACAGCATCAATTACAACTCGTCTTTGGTTCAGCATTTTTATGGATAAATGTTAATTACGTTGCGAAATTACTATAGAATTGGAATATAAAAAATAGATTGTTTCTCGTAGAACAACTACAACGTTATAATTTGATAACTCTTTAAAAAACAATTAAATAATCTATTGAATTATGGTTTTAGATGGAATAATAGCATCTTTTTTAACGACGACAATACCATCTTTTATAAAGTAGGTATCAGTCTCTGTATCTTCTAAATGCTTCCCTCCGTTAATTCTTACGTCATCACCAATTCTACAGTTTTTATCGAGGATAACATTTTTGATAAAGCATCGCTCACCGATTCCCATAAATATTTTAATCTTCTTTTCTTGAACCTCTTCTAAGGATTCATAATGATCATTACCCATCATATAACAGTTAATCACTGTCGACTCAGCGCCTATACGCGACCGAATTCCTATCACAGAGCGTTCAATCTTAGCGGCATGAATAATACTTCCCTCCGAAATTACCGTTCTATCTAAAAGTGTCCCAGAGATTTTTGAAGTAGGCAAAATTCTTGCGTTGGTATATACACGTTGGTTGTTGTCGTACAGATTAAACTTTGGAATTTCGTCTGTTAAACCTAAATTGGCTTCAAAGAAGGAATCAATATTCCCAATATCAGTCCAGTAGCCTTCAAACTGATAACTTAAAGTTTTATGCTTTTCAATAGCATCTGGAATGATCTCCTTACCAAAATCTACTCTATCAGGTTCCTTCATTAATTCCACTAATAAGTCTTTATTAAAGATATAGATTCCCATTGATGCTAAATAATGTCGTCCTTCATTTTTCATATCGTCACTAACTGGCGATGTCCAATCTGGTAACAATGATGCATCTGGTTTTTCGATAAAAGACCTTATGATATTATTTTCGTCCGTTTTCAATATACCAAATGCTGTTGCATCTTTAGCATTAACGGGTTGTGTTGCTATTGATATCGCTGCACCGCTTTCAATATGTGCTGAAATCATCTTGTTAAAATCCATTTGATACAGCTGATCTCCAGAAAGTATCAGAACATATTCAAAATCATGCTGTAATACATGATGCATACTCTGCCTTACAGCATCGGCTGTACCTTGAAACCACTTATCACTATTAATGGTTTGCTCAGCAGCCAAAACATCTACAAAAGCAGAACTAAAAAAACTAAAATGGTACGTGTTTTTAATGTGCCTATTTAATGAAGCAGAGTTAAACTGAGTTAACACATACATTCTTTTTATGTCTGAATTAATACAGTTAGAAATTGGGATATCAACCAAACGATACTTTCCCGCAATTGGTACTGCTGGTTTTGATCTGTTTTCTGTTAATGGATATAATCGAGACCCTTGACCTCCCCCTAAAATAATGGATATGACTTTGTCGTTAATCATTTGTTGTTTATTAGTGATTGGTAAATTGATTTTGTTTGTTTTGCAATAGCCTTCCAATCAAAGAATGCTTCTACCCTTTGTCGACCAGCTTTTGCCATTTTATTTCTTAATGCGTCATCTGCGATAACACGATTTATACCATCTGCTAAGTCACGAGAAAACTGATCTGGATCAACAGGCTCAAATGGTGCTTCATTTTGTTGCGTTACATCAATTAACAATCCTGTTTCACCTTCTACCACAACTTCTTTTATACCACCAACTGCACTGGCAACAACAGCGGTTTCACAAGCCATAGCTTCTATATTAATTATACCGAATGGCTCATATATAGAGGGGCAACAAAATACAGAAGCATGAGAATAGAGTTGAATTACATCTTTTTTATTGAGCATTTTATCTATCCAAAAGATGTTATCTCTATTTTTTGATGCCTCCTCTACAGCATCTTCCATTTCCTTCGCAATTTCTTTTGTATCTGGTGCACCAGCGCAAAGTACAATCTGTGTTTCAGGATCAATATACTTTACAGAATTTACTAAATGTATAATACCCTTCTGTCTAGTAATTCGCCCTACAAATAATACGAAAGGTTTATTCTTATTAATACCATAGTGATCTAAAACATCTGTTTCTTTTACCACTGAATACTCTTTAAGATCAATACCATTGTATACAACTTCGACTTTTGATTCATCAACATTAAAATGCTTTAATACATCTTCCTTAGTTTCTTCAGAAACCGCAATGAGACAATCGGCCATTTCAATAGCTGTTTTCTCAACCCAAGATGAGGCATCATAGCCGCTGCCAAGTTGCTCGCGTTTCCAAGGTCGCAGTGGTTCTAAGGAATGTGTAGTAACAACTAAAGGCGCACCATAACATAACTTTGCCATTATACCTGCAAAATGGGAATACCAAGTATGACAATGTACTACATCAGCATCAATTACATCAGCATTCATATGAAGTCCCGTACTTAAGGTTTTGAATACCGATTTTAGTTTATCATCGCTATTTTCAAAAAGACCGTCTTCGAAAGGGTAACCTGTGACGTTTAAATTAGTTCTTCTTACATTTTGATCGCCAAATGCTCTAACATCAATTTCCATGAGTTCAGACAGTTCCTTTGCTAAATATTCTACATGAACACCAGCACCGCCGTACACATAAGGTGGAAATTCCCTTGTTAAGAATAATGCCTTCATTTAGTTGTTGGTTTTAATTGGATACAAAATAACAAAAGAGGTATTTAAGATAGGGAAAAAAACCTTAATCCTTAACATAAAAATAACCGAAAACGGTTTAGTAAGTTTTCGAAATAATCACCGACTATTTACTAGGTTAAAAATTCGTAACTTCATCACATGAAAAAGATAGTATTTATATTAACAATCGGTATACTTTTTAGCTGTAATTCAACGGCGCAAAAAGGAGAAAAAAAAGAACAGGATATATTTCCTATAAGTAAAACGGATACAGAATGGAAAACATTCCTGAATGAGAATGAATATTATGTTCTAAGAAAAGCCGGAACTGAACGAGCGTTTACTGGTAAATATTGGAATAACAAAAAGAAAGGTATTTATTATTCTGCTGCTACAGGTCAACCATTATTTAGTTCAGAGCACAAATTTAAATCTGGAACTGGATGGCCAAGTTTTTATAAACCAATTGATGACAACGCCATTCTGGAACTTGTAGATAGAAGTCATGGTATGGTAAGAACCGAAGTGATTGATAGTGGTAGTGGTTCACATTTAGGCCACGTATTTAATGACGGCCCCCCTCCTACAGGACTGAGATACTGCATGAATTCTGCTGCATTAATATTTGTTGAAGAAGGAAAAGAATTACCAGAAATTGTTAAGCAATGGCAAGAAAAATTCGAAGAATAACATCTATAAATTAATGTTTTCAATACATGAAAAGCTCTTTTCTATCCAGTGTTTTAAAACAGTTTGAATATTATAGAAGATTAGGGGATAAAACTATAGCTCAACTCAATGAAGAAGAATTGAAGAAAGAATTTGTTCACGATTCTAATTCAGTTGCCATTATCATAAAGCATTTAGCTGGTAATATGTTAAGTCGTTGGACCAACTTTCTAGCCGAAGATGGTGAAAAAGAGTGGCGTCAACGTGATGATGAGTTTATAGATACTTTACAAAATAAAACAGAAATTATTGGGATTTGGAACAAAGGCTGGGATTGTCTATTCCAAGCCTTAAATTGTTTAACGGAAGCTGATCTAGAGAAAATAATTTACATAAGAAATCATGGCCACACCGTAACTGAAGCTATTAATAGGCAAACCATGCATTACGCCTATCATATAGGCCAAATGATTCTGCTCGGTAAACTTTTAAAAGGTGAAAACTGGCAATCTTTATCGATTCCCAAAGGTAAGTCTAATGCCTATAATAAAGACAAATTTTCAAAAGATAAAACACAAAGACATTTTACAGAAGACCTTTAATATTACGTTTACGTTTCGTAAATTCGTAGCCTCAAATTTTAACTAAAAAATTACTCATGAGTAAATACGATGTTATAGTGTTAGGAAGTGGTCCTGGTGGTTATGTTACCGCAATTAGAGCTTCTCAATTAGGTTTTAAAACTGCAGTTGTAGAAAAGGAAAATTTAGGTGGTGTTTGTTTAAATTGGGGTTGTATCCCAACGAAAGCATTACTAAAATCTGCTCAGGTTTTTGAATATTTAAAACATGCAGAGGACTATGGTCTTAATGTTAAAGAGGCTTCACATGACTTTGATGCTGTAGTAAAACGTAGTCGCGGAGTGGCAGATGGCATGAGTAATGGAGTAAAATTTTTAATGAAGAAGAATAAAATTGATGTTCTTGAGGGTTACGGAAAATTAAAACCTGGCAAGAAAGTCGATGTAGATGGTAAAGAGTATTCTGCCAACCATATCATCATTGCTACTGGCGCAAGATCGAGAGAACTTCCCAGCCTACCACAAGACGGCAAAAAGGTAATAGGTTACCGAAAAGCTATGACCTTAGATAAGCAACCTAAGAAAATGATTGTTGTAGGATCAGGAGCTATTGGCGTTGAGTTTGCTTATTTCTACAATGCTATGGGTACTGAAGTTACGATAGTAGAATATATGCCAAAGATTGTGCCTGTTGAAGATGACGACGTTTCGAAACAATTAGAAAGAAGCTTTAAAAAGTCTGGTATTAAAATTATGACTTCGGCAGAAGTCACTTCAGTTGATACCTCGGGAAAAGGAGTAAAAGCTACAGTTAAAACCAAAAAAGGTGAAGAGGTATTAGAAGCTGATATCGTATTATCAGCAGTGGGTATTAAATCAAATATTGAAAATATAGGTCTTGAAGATGTTGGAATTGTAGTAGATAGAGATAAAATCTTAGTGAATGACTACTATCAAACAAATATCCCAGGATATTATGCTATTGGAGATGTAACACCAGGTCAGGCATTAGCACATGTTGCTTCAGCAGAAGGTATACTTTGTGTTGAAAAAATAGCTGGAATGCATGTAGAGGCTTTAGACTATGGCAATATTCCAGGTTGTACCTATTGTTCACCAGAAGTTGCTAGTGTGGGATTAACTGAAGCTCAGGCCAAAGAACAAGGATTTGACATTAAAGTTGGAAAATTCCCTTTCTCAGCATCTGGTAAAGCAAGTGCTGGTGGACATAAAGATGGTTTCGTGAAAGTAATATTTGATGCCAAATATGGTGAATGGTTAGGCTGCCACATGATAGGTGCTGGTGTCACCGATATGATTGCCGAAGCTGTTTTAGGAAGAAAGCTTGAAACTACAGGGCATGAAGTTTTAAAAGCTGTGCACCCGCATCCAACAATGAGTGAAGCTGTTATGGAAGCTGTTGCCGATGCTTATGATGAAGTGATTCACTTATAATAATTCTAGAAACAAAAAAGCGATTCAAATGAATCGCTTTTTTTATTTAAAACTTATAGCCAATGCCCAGACTGAATGAGCGCTGTTTCGCGAAAACAGGATCAACATTTAATCCTTGAAAAACAGAAAATTGGTCTGTCAGTCCATGAGTATATCGTGCTTCTACAAACCACTTTTTACTGATATCGTATTGCATACCCAAAATTAAAGACATACCAAAACGCTTATTTCGATTCGCCTTATCTATATTTTTTTGTTCAAACGAATATGATAATTGAGGACCGCCAAATAACTGAAACTTTTCCGCTATTTTATACTTCAATAACAAAGGGAATTGCAACGTCGACGACCCATTATAATTGAAATTTGTTTCAAATTGCAATGCCCATATTTCTGAAAGCTTTTTTTCAAAGAAAAATCCTCCATAATAACCACTAGTATATGGCGTTAAGTTATCCGCGCTTAAAGCAAAGGTATTGTAACCCGTTCTCAAACCGAAGGTAAATGAATTATCTAAAGGGTTGTCGTTGTCCTGAGCAAAAGCATTAATAGATAAAAAAACAATAAAAACAGGAATTAAAAAATACTTCATAATTGATTGTTGTTAGAATTATGCAACTACAAAACTAGGATTGTAATCTGTTAATAATTCCTAACCAACTCACAATCAAATCAAAAATAGCTGTTAATTCTATGTGAAAAGACTTATTTTTTTATGATATACTATCTTTGTATTTATAACCGATAGCCTAGACCCAAAAAAAGTACATTTGGAGATAACTCTTCAAATCCAATGGTGTACTTCATATGTATACTCATTTCTTGAGAGAAGTCATAGTCAAGACTTAGATCTGCCCGTACCTTGAATTTGTTCGAGAAAAAGTCAAAAAAGTAATTGACACTTGGTCCAACTAAAATATGTAACGACTCATAAATATCATACTTAAGATAAATAGGCGCATTTAAAAATTTAAAATCACCTACTCCTGTATAAAGTAATTCAGGTTGTATATGAAAACCATTGTCAATTTCGAAATCTAAAAATACGCCACCATAACTTCCTATTTCAGTATCTGGATTCGTCCCAAAATCTCCTTCGTCTACTTTAAAAAATGTGAAATTTAGGCCTGCCTTAATGCCAAAATCTTGAGCATAAGATATTGACATAAATATACAGCATAATATCACTATATAACTTTTCAAACAATAAAGCTTTGAATTGCTAAATCATAACTGGACATTCCAAAACCCAAAATTACACCTTTAGCGTTTGGCGATATAAAAGATTGATGTCTAAATTCTTCTCTAGCAAAAGTATTTGAAATATGAACTTCAACAACTGGTGTACTAATAGCTTTTATTGCATCACCAATTCCAACTGAGGTATGTGTATAAGCAGCAGCATTAAGAATTATACCATCATAACTAAATCCAACTTCTTGAATTTTATCAATAAGCTCTCCTTCAATATTGGATTGATAATATTCAATATTAAAATAGTTAAATTTAACTTTTAACTTTTCAAAATAATCTTCAAAGGTTTCACTACCATAAATTTCTGGTTCTCTTTTACCAAGCAAATTTAAATTTGGACCATTGATTATGATGAGTTTCTTCATTTTATAAAGATATTAAAATAACTAAAAAAAAACCGAAGCTTCTCAACTTCGGTTAATTAAATTTCATCTTAATAAAGACCTAGAACGTATATCCTAAACCTACTTGAAAATAACTAAATCTTGCTTCAACATCAAATCCTTCTAACTCATCTATACCATCCTCAATTCGATCACTGAGTCCAAAACTATATCTAGCATCTAGGGTAATATTATCAGTAACTTTATATCCTGCACCTAATGTTAATCCTAGTCCTAAGCGCTTTAAGCCCTCAGCATCCTCCTCATTTGTAAAATAGTCAAATTGAGGACCTGCAAATATTTCAAGCTTTTCTTCTGGCTTATATTTTGCTAATATAGGTACCAATAGAACACCTGAACTTCCTCCAGACTCAGAATATGATGCATAGACCAATTCTGGTTGGATTGCAAATTTTTCAGCCACGTTGATCTCTACAAAACCTCCAACATAAAAACCGCTCACATCATCAGATGCAGAACCACCACCATCTACTTTGAGTTTGACAGCGATCGTTGAATAACCAGCTTTGATTCCAAAGTTAGTAGTTGTAGTTGAAGCTTTATCGTCATCCTGAGCATGAGTTAGAAACACAACGGTGAATAACGTTAAAGCAGATAGAATAATTTTTTTCATTCGTTTTTTGAGTTTTAAAATAATTACGACAAATGTAAAATTTTGCTTATGATTTAAACATCTATTGTGCGTTAATTTATTATTTAATTGATCAATTTTATTCACAAAAAAAAGGGACGATAAAAATCGTCCCTTTTGATTAGTATTATTGAGTTACTAGAATCTGTAACCTACACCTAAAGATAATGTGTTTACAGAACCAATTCCATCAACATGCTCGTTTAACTGGAAACCATAACGCGCCTGTGCAAAAATGTTTTCGGTAAAGTCATAAGATACGCCTGCAGCCAATTGTAAGTTCATTGAACTAAAATCATCTCCAAAAGCAGCATCTAAAGCATCTGGAATATCACCACTTGCGAATCCTAATTGAGGACCAGCTAAAATGTTAAACTTTTCAGAAACGCTATATCTTGCCATAGCATTAATATTGATTAAGTTGTAACTAGCATCATCAACACTTGAAGTAGAATAAGCCAATTCTGGCTGAACACTAAAAGATTCTGATATCTCAAATACAGCAAAAGCACCTATGCTAAAACCAGACGCACTATCATCACCATCAAAACTGTTGTTTACATATCCAGCAGTAAGGCCAAAATCCTGAGCGTTTACACTTGCAAAAGCAAATACTGCAAAAGCAGCTAAAAATAATTTTTTCATAATTTTTAAAGTTTTAAAATTGATAAATGCAAACTAAAGCCTTTTTTCTGAAATAATAAAGTTTCTAGGCACACTTATTAACAGTTTTGCAAACAAAATAATTTAAATATCTTATTTTCAACACTTTAATTGTTTTGTTATTAACAACTTTTTAAGAAATTATGACAAAGCACATAGTTAATTCGTTAAACTATTTGGTATTTATTGCTATTTTTAGGCATGGATTGGGAGAGCGCTTTAAAGGATTATTTATTGTACCTAAAACTTGAACGTGGTTTAGCAGAAAACTCAATAGAAAACTACAAGTACGATATTAAAAAAATAATTGCTTACTTGACTGAATTTAAGATAGATGCATCTCCAGTTAAGATAAACAACGAGACTCTTAAGCAATTTATATATCACATCTCAAAGGCTGTTAATCCGAGATCTCAAGCACGAATCATTTCAGGACTTCGTAACTTTTTTGACTATTTAGTTTTTGAGAATTACAGGAAAGATAACCCAATGGATCTCATTGAAACTCCGAAAATAGGTAGGAAACTTCCTGAGACATTATCCCTTGGTGATATAGATTGTCTTATTTCTAACATTGATTTGAGTTACCAATTTAATGGAGTAAATCTTGGAGAACGAAATAGAGCGATTATAGAGACCCTTTATAGTTGTGGTTTAAGAGTAAGTGAGTTAATTGAACTCAAAATTTCAGATTTGTTTTTTGATGAAGGCTTTATAAAAGTCGTAGGTAAAGGTAATAAAGAACGATTTGTTCCTATTAGTACAAGCACACAAGGTTATATTAATATTTGGAAATCTATAAGGCAACAAATTTTGGTTGATATAGGTTCAAAAGATGTTCTTTTCCTCAACTATAAAGGCAAAAAACTAACACGTGCAATGGTGTTTACTATCATTAAAAGACTAGTTGAAAAATCGGGACTAAAGAAAAATGTATCCCCTCATACGTTTAGACATTCCTTTGCTACGCATCTTTTAGAAAATGGTGCTGACCTTAGAGCAATTCAAATAATGCTTGGTCATGAAAGTATAACAACTACTGAAATCTACATGCATGTGGATCGTTCACATTTGACCGATATTTTAAATAAATATCACCCAAGAAAATAAGAATAGGTATTTAAAACTTAAATTTAAATACCTATACTAAAAATTTGACTTAGTTATATTTTACTTGGCAATATTTACTGCACGTGTCTCTCTAATTACAGTCACCTTTACTTGTCCAGGATAAGTCATATCCGTTTGAATTTTTTGAGAAATTTCAAATGATAAACTCGCTGCCTTGTCATCGGATACCTTTTCACTTTCTACAATAACACGTAATTCACGGCCTGCTTGAATAGCATATGCTTTTTTAACACCTGTAAATCCAAATGCAACATCTTCTAAATCTTTAAGTCTCTGAATGTATGAGTCTAAGACTTGACGTCTAGCACCTGGTCTTGCGCCAGAAATGGCATCACAAACTTGAACTATTGGAGATAACATAGTGGTCATTTCTATTTCATCATGATGCGCTCCAATGGCATTACATACCTCAGGTTTTTCACCGTGCCTTTCAGCCCATTGCATACCTAAAATCGCATGAGGTGTTTCGACATCTGTTTCAGAAGATGGCACCTTACCAATATCATGCAGTAGACCTGCACGTTTAGCTAATTTGGGATTTAAACCAAGTTCGGCAGCCATTACACCACATAACTTAGCTACTTCTCTTGAGTGTTGTAAAAGGTTTTGCCCATATGATGAGCGATACTTCATACGACCAACCATTTTAATTAGTTCAGGATGTAAGCCATGAATCCCTAAATCGATTACTGTACGTTTTCCGACTTCAATAATTTCTTGTTCTATCTGTTTCCGTGTTTTCTTAACGACTTCCTCTATACGAGCAGGATGAATTCTACCGTCAGTCACCAATTTATGCAAAGATAAACGTGCAATTTCGCGCCTAACGGAATCAAAACAGGATAATATAATTGCTTCTGGAGTATCGTCGACTATTATTTCTACACCAGTAGCGGCTTCAATAGCTCTAATGTTTCTTCCTTCTCTACCAATTATTCTTCCTTTGACATCATCGGACTCAATGTTAAAAACTGAAACACAATTATCAATTGCTTCCTCTGTGCCAATTCGCTGAATCGTATTGATAATAATTTTTTTTGCTTCTTGTTCCGCAGTCAATTTTGCCTCTTCGAGCTTACTTTGGATAAAACCCATTGCATCAGTTTTAGCCTCTTCTTTTAAAGATTCCACCAAATGTTCTTTAGCCTCTTCAGCAGAAAGCGAAGAAATCACTTCTAATTGCTGGATTTGGCTTTTATGCGCCTTTTCTATTTCATCCTTTTTCTTTTCTAAAAACTCTAACCTAAAATTGTAATCTTTAATCTTATCATCTAAAGACTGATTGGATTTCTTTGCTTTAGACAATTCATTTGAAACTTGGGATTCTTTGTCTCTAATGCGTTTTTCGGCTTCAGCCATTTTCTTGTCTCGAGATAATATGACCTTTTCATGCTCAGCCTTTAATTCAATAAACTTCTCTTTAGCTTGAAGAATTTTATCTTTTTTCAATGTCTCTGAATCAATTTTAGCTTGCTTCAAAATTGATTTAGATTCACTTTCAGCACTAGAAACAATTTTTGAAGCTTTACCCTTCTCAACTGATTTAGAAATTATAAATCCTAGTAGTATTCCTAATACTACTCCTCCAACAATATATATAATTGTGTTAGTATCCATTTGTGTTATTTAGTTTAGTATATAAAAAAAGCCTACATCAGTTTTGGATTCTGTATAAACTCCTTAAAAACAAGTTTAGGGCTAACAAGCTGATCAAAAATCTGTCTAAATACTAGGTATTAACAGCACGATTTTACAACTTAAACTCACCCTTTTTAAAGAATTAACGTTGAGTTTATCAAAAAATATAACTAATGTAGGCAGTAACCTTTTTATTTTAAAGAACGTTCGAGTTATATATGCTTATCTAAAAGTTCGTTTAGAGCTGTAAGCCTCTCATTCACTTCTACATTCACATATTCTTTATCTATTGATTTTTGTTCTACTTGAGACGCGAACTGCAGAGCACACATGGCCAATACGTCTTGCTTATCTCTAACAGAATAATTTTGCTCAAATTGTCCAATCATAGCCTCAATTTTTTTCGTAGCCTTTCTTAATCCCTCTTCTTGCTTTGGATTAATCGTTAAAGGATATACCCTATTTGCAATTGAGAGCTTGATTTTTAATTGATTTGACATTTAGTCTAATTTACAACTTTATTCTGAGATTTGACTAATACAATGATCAATATCTCTAATAAGTGCATTTATTTTGAGCTTTGTTTCTCGTTTATTTTCGTCACTACCAAGCATCGAATTCGCAATTCTGAGCGTCTCATATTTATCTACCCAAGAAGCTAACTCTTCTTGTTGATTTAAAAGCTTTTGTTGCTGTTCTTCTAACCGCTCAGAAAGCTTTACATTAGTCTGCTTTAAGACCTCATTTTTATGTAAAACCTTGCTAATTTTGTTCTCTAAAGCATCAACAATGTCTTCAATCTTACTCATTAAAGTAATTCAATACTACTGAAACAAAGTTAACATACCAAATGAAAAAAACACAATTCTTTTACAATTATTTTTATTCTTGATAACATTCTAAGATTCAAAACGTTCAGAAAAATAATACAGATTATAGGGTTGCAAATCCTATTCAATTTGATATTTTAGCTGTAACACCATAGTTATGAAAAAATTCATGCTTTTTTTATTTTTCGGCTGCTCTGGATTTGCACAATCTGAGTATCCTCAAGATTATTTTAAGAATCCACTTGATATTACTTTGGTCCTATCTGGCACTTTTGGAGAATTAAGATCTTCACATTTTCATGCCGGACTGGACATTAAAACGCAGCAGCGTGAAGGTCTTAAGGTTTATTCTGCCGCTGAAGGCTATGTCAGTCGTATTAAGATATCACACTTTGGTTACGGAAAGGCACTTTACATTACACATCCCAATGGCTACACAACTGTTTATGGACATCTGCAGAGACTTTCGGACCGATTAGAGGCATATATTAAAGAATGCCAATACGATAAAGAGAGTTTTGAAGTTGAAGTATTTCCAAATTCAGAAGAATTGCCTGTAAAATCTAATGAAATTATTGCGTTCTCTGGCAATACAGGTGGATCTGGTGGACCTCACCTTCATTTCGAAATTCGAGATAATCAAGAAAGACCGATAAATCCAATGCTTTTTGGAATTGATATAAAAGATTCAAGAGCACCATTTGTTTCTGCAGTTTATGCGTATCCTAAAGATGACGCAGCCCTAATTAATGGAAAGAATGAGCGTGTTCCTTTGCGATTAATTCCTCAAACCAATGGCAGCTATGAGGTAGAGAAAATTACAGCTTCGGGAAACATTGGATTTGGCATTACATCTTATGACAAACAGGATTTAGCGCCAAACAATAATGGTGTTAGTAATATTCAGACATTTTTTAATGGTAACAAAAGTCTTGAAGTAGATTTTAAGCGTTTCAGTTTTGATGAATCAAAGCATATAAAACGCTATATTGATTATGGGTATTTTAAGTCTAAGAGATCACGTATACAAAAACTTTTTATTGAGAAAAACAATCCACTAACCTTATTTAAAGATGCCTATGACAATGGCTATATCCACATAGAAGATAGTACAGCTTCGGTATTTAAAATTAGAATTAGGGATTATAAAGGCAATGAAACTTGGGTTAACATACCTATTGCAGGTAAAAATGAGACCTTAGAGTCACTGCCTTACGATGCCATGCAAGAAAAATCGTTGGTTTACAGCAATCGTTCAACAACCTTAAAGTCAAACAACATCACCGTCAACTTTTTTGAAA
>Ga0189289_10390_pt1 | contig 19258 bp, 15 predicted proteins | sample UW106minimetaG_FD_130313 | JGI IMG/M metagenome (GOLD analysis project Ga0189289, IMG submission 130313) | Marine microbial communities from the Costa Rica Dome - UW106 mini metaG | ecosystem: Environmental > Aquatic > Marine > Oceanic > Photic zone | place: Costa Rica: the Eastern Pacific...
CCACTTGATAAAGTAATGGGTTTTCACCATCAGGAATTAAAATATCTATTTTTTCATTATTCAAACTCATGATTTACAGCTAATTTTTTTTGGCGTACTTTTTTTAAATAATCAAAAAATATTGGTGATAGCAACAATAGAAGAATCCAAAAAAGTCCAAGTAAAAAGATATACTTCAAGAAGTCATTAAATAAATATCGAATTCCCATTTCAAGGCATAAAATCAATATATAAAAACCAGAAGTACTCAACAAAGTATGCACTATTAGACTTTTACCATGCAGAAATTTAAAATCATTAGTTGCGCTCAAGCCTCTTCCAACTGCTTTAAACCTCTTATTAAAAGTAAAACGCCTGTCAAAATCTAATAATTTGATAAGATTAACCAATCCATTATTAAAATTAGACATTCGATAATCTATTTGAATTGGTTGTTCGGGCCATTCTCTAAAAGCAATTAGAATAATTAAAATATCCTCCATAAAATAACCAAACGTTTCGCCTGTAAATGAAAATAGAATCGTATGAAATACCAAAATCATAGTTATAGCATAAAGACGAAACTTTGGAACAAACAAACAAAAGCCAATTAATAGTTCTGCTAACATTGCAGAATACGACATTAACTTCGCTAGTATTAAGCTAGAAGTGGATTCATACCAAGAATTATAAACCGGATTTTCCAGAGCTACAGAAAGCCAATTATGCATAAACTGCCCAGTCCACCACTCTATTTGTGTCATTTTATTTAATAAGGCACCAAAATAGACTAAGCCAAGCTGAAAAAACAAAAGCCAAGGAGTATCCTCTTTTGAAGTAAGACCAGATAGAAAAAACACACATCCAATGATAAAAAGATGATTTCTAAAAATCGGTTTTGACGCTAAAATGCCTAAAAATATGCTACAAGCTATTAGTATTGCAGATGCCCTAACTTTATAATTTAATATTAAAGAAGTACTGCCTAAAATGAAAAGTGCTTTAATAAAATATTCAAGTAAATTTGGATATTGATTTAAGTTATCCAATGAACTAATAAAGGGAATAAAGGAATCTGTAATACTGCCAAAAAAGCCATGAGCAATAAGTAAAACAACGAAAATCTTGCACATCATTAAAACACCTGGTCGCATTGAAGTACCATAAACCTTGAAAGGTAATGTCAAAAAGGAAATTATTTTATTGGTCGCCATATATTCCATCCATTGCCATTTGTATTGTATAAAATTTCAACATTAGCATTTTCAGCTTTTCCGTATGTTGCCTCATACTGCTGCACCAATGAAAAAACATTATCAATAGACCTAGGCTCCCATCCGTCAGATAAATAATTATAGCGAGACTTAACCTCATCAGTAGACAACGCTTTTCCATTTAAACTTACCTGTATTTTGTAATAGGTATGTTCATCGTAAGGTGCCCAACAAAAAAATTTTTCAGGTATAAATCTGGCATAAACTACTGATCCTAACTGAAGTAATAGGAATAGAACACCAATACATAGATAAACGATCTTTTGGTTTTTCAAAATGTTTTTTGATTAATAGCTAACTAGATATAAAAGAAGTGAATTTTTCTGATAAATAAAATTAAATCTCTTAAATAAGCTATTATTCTGTATAATCGGTCTAAAAAATCTCTAAACTCCCCTTTCCTTCTCTTACAATTTCTGGCGGAACTACCGAAAGATCAATTACAGTTGATGCTTCATTAGATCCATAACCACCATCAATAACAAGATCTACGGAATTATCCCATTTCTCTTTTATGAGTTCAGGATCTGTGGTATATTCTAAGATATCGTCATCATCACGTATAGAGGTAGAGACTATAGGATTTCCTAGAGTATTTAATATTGCCTGAATAATTGAATTATCTGGAACTCTAATACCTACAGTTTTTCGTTTCTTAAATGGATTAGGAAGACTTTTAGATCCGGGAAGAATAAAGGTGTAGGCCCCAGGCAGTGCGCGTTTTAATATTTTAAATGTCGCATTATCAATTTGTTTGACGTAGTCACTAAGATTACTTAAGTCTTCACAAATGAAGGAAAAATTGGCCTTTTCTAATTTAACACCTTTGAGCTTTGCTAAGCGTTCTAAGGCTTTAACATTAGCCATATCACAACCAAGACCATAAACCGTATCCGTCGGATAAATAACCAAGCCACCACGTTTGAGCGTAGCAACTACCTTTTCAATCTCTTTTGGATTTGGATTATCTGGATATATTTTTATGAATTCAGCCATGTAACACCTCCTTATCTACGTTATCTACCCGACCTTCCGACTATATTATCTGGTCTATTTCTAACATCATTACCACCGCGTCGCGATCTTGATTTTTCTAATTTTGATTTCTTATAATCAAACCACTTTTTATTTTCATCCTCATAAAATACGTCTTCAAGTGAGGCATCTAATTGATCTTGATGTACTTTCACCTCATCGCTTAAAGGCTTGAGCTTTTTTTCAACCATTCTAATAGTTTCCTGCATCAACTCTCTATTTCTATTGTTACGCGCAGTTTCCATATTTTGATTAACAACAATATCCAATCCTTCAAAAAAATCTTTATTATCAGTTTTAATTTGACTGATATTAGTGTTGTAAGCTTCAATGTGCGAAGTGACTTCTAACCCATGAGAATCGCCTTTGTTAAGCTTTAATTTTCTAATTACTTTTTTAGCATTGTGTTCAAAAAGTCCAATGACTTTTTGAGATTCAAATATTGGCATCTCTCGAGTAGTATCCGATTGACCATTAGTTAAACCCCCTCCTTTACGACCATCATTTTGTCTTTGAGCATAATTTGTGCTTAGCATTGCTAAGCAAAAACATAAAGCTAAATAGTTCATGAATTGTCTTTTAGTAAATTTAACTTATAGATGCGCTAATTAACAAAAACTGTCGTTAAAGTTTTTATTTAGAAGATAAATAGTAGGTTACAAAAAGACTTAGCTTATAATCTCAAGCTTAGCAAATCTCAAAAGAAGCTTCTTTGTATTACCATTTTCAAACTTGATTTCAGCTTTTAAATCGCCACCAGCACCTTCAATCTTTACGACCGCTCCCCTACCAAATCTTTGATGGTTTACAACATTTCCTACCACCAGTTTTGAATCAAACAAATTAGAAGAAGTACTGGACTGTGAAACAGGTTTAAGCTTCTTTGGAGTACTTAATTTAAACGGCTCAGCTTTTTTAGTTTCTTTCTTTTGAAACTTAGGCGTTTTTGGCTTTGCAAAGCGAATCTTATTTGGTTCAACATCACCAAAAATTGAAGCATCTAGCATTGGATTAAAATGCTGATCCTTCAATGGCGTGGTAATGTTCACAAATTCATCCTCAATTTCTTCAATGAATCGGCTCGGTTCTGCATCGATCAATTTTCCCCAACGGTAACGCGACAATGTGTAAGTTAAAAAGGCTTGCTTTTCAGCGCGGGTAAGTGCTACATAAAACAATCGTCGTTCCTCTTCTAACTCACTTCTCGTATTCATACTCATGGCACTTGGGAAAAGGTCTTCTTCCATACCCACTATAAAAACATAAGGGAATTCTAATCCTTTCGCCAAATGAATAGTCATAAGCGCTACATGATTAGGATCGCCTTTATCGCCATCTAAATCAGTTGCTAAGGCCACATCTTCTAAAAACTCTGCTAAAGAACCTGTACTGTCTGCAACTTCAATTTGCCCTTCAACAAAATCCTTTATACCGTTTAACAACTCCTGAACATTATCCATCCTAGTGACACCTTCTGGGGTGCCATCTTTATTAAGCTCTCTAATTAAGCCACTAGATTTTGCAACATGCTCTGCCAATTCAAAAGCATTTGCCTCTTGATTCATGACCTTGTAGCTTTCTATCAGTGTCACAAAGTCTCGAAGCTTATTTTTAGTGCCATTATTAATATTGACTGCTTCGTTGTCAATATTCTTCATGATGTCGTAAATGGTCTTACCAGTGGCATTAGCAGCTACAACAAGACGATCAATCGTTGTTTGACCTATACCACGCCCAGGGTAATTAATAACGCGTTTAAGAGCTTCCTCATCTGATGAGTTTAAAATTAGCCTAAGGTATGCCGTAACATCTTTAATTTCTTTACGCTGATAAAAAGAAAGACCACCATAGATACGGTATGGAATATCTCGTTTTCGGAGAGCATCTTCAATAGCACGTGATTGCGCATTGGTTCGATACAAAACGGCAAAATCACTATTTGCTAGCTGATTATTCATTTTAGTTTCCCAAATGGTACTGGCAACATAACGCCCTTCATCACCATCAGTCATGGAACGATGTACAATGACCTTCTCACCAACCTCATTAGCCGTCCAGACAATTTTATCAAGTTTAGTTTTATTGTGTTCAATGACTGAATTTGCAGCACCTACAATCATTTTCGTTGAACGGTAGTTCTGTTCCAGACGATAAACTTTAACACCATCATAATCCTTTTGAAAATTTAAAATGTTGTTGATATTTGCACCACGAAAGGCATAAATACTTTGCGCATCGTCGCCTACTACACAGATATTTTGAAAACGATCAGCAAGGGCTCTTACTATAAGATATTGAGAGTGATTTGTATCCTGATACTCATCAACTAAGATGTACCGAAATCGACTTTGATATTGCGCTAAAACACTTGGAAAACGGGTTAGTAGTTCGTTTGTTCTTAGCAATAGATCGTCAAAATCCATGGCACCTGCTTTAAAACAACGGTCTACATATTCCTTGTAGATATCACCCATTTTTGGGCGTCGCGCCATAGCATCAGCTTCCATCAATTCTGGATTATTAAAATAAGCCTTAACTGTAATGAGGCTATTCTTATAAGAAGATATACGACTATAGACTTGTTTCGATTTATAAATATCCTTGTCTAAACCCATTTCCTTTATGATAGATCCAATGAGTTTTTGAGCATCTTGAGTATCATAAATCGTAAAATTACTCGGAAATCCAAGGTGATGCCCTTCAAAACGAAGAATCTTTGCAAAAACTGAATGAAAGGTTCCCATCCACAGATTTTTTGCTTCACTGTCGCCAACAATATCTGCGATACGCCCTTTCATTTCACGAGCAGCCTTATTAGTAAAAGTAAGTGCCAAAATATTAAAAGCATCCACACCTTGACTCATTAAATAAGCAATGCGATAGGTTAGGACTCGTGTTTTACCAGATCCAGCGCCAGCGATCACTATCATTGGTCCATCCTTCTGCAAAGTTGGTGCTAATTGCGCTTCATTAAGTTGACTTAAATACTGTTCCAAAAGCTCATTTTTTCGAACTGTGAAAATACGCATACTCTAAGGTTTTTCAATAGCTTTGAATCATTAATTATAAACAATCTATTAAAAGAATTGTTTCGCTAAATTTCAATATCTTAGAGGCAAATAATAAAATGATATGAAGGCTATTATTGCATTTTTATTACTTACACTTTCAATTAGTTACGCTCAAAATTCTGTAGAGCAAGATATTATTGATATCGAAGACAAATTAATTGAATGGCGCCGTCACTTTCATCAAAATCCTGAGTTATCAAATCAGGAATTTAAGACTGCCAAAAAAATAGCAGAACATCTGGAATCATTGGGCTTAGATGTGGAAACCGGAATTGCGATTACAGGCGTAGTTGGACTTTTAAAAGGGGATTTACCGGGTAAAGTTGTAGCATTAAGAGCAGATATTGATGCATTACCAGTTACCGAACGAAATGAGTTACCATTTAAATCCGAAGTAAAAACTACCTTTCTTGGTACCGATACAGGAGTAATGCATGCCTGTGGGCACGATACCCATACGGCCATATTAATGTCTGTCGCCGAAGTACTTTCTAAACATAAAGACCAAATAAGAGGCACTGTGAAGTTTATTTTCCAACCAGCAGAAGAAGGTCCGCCGCCAGGAGAAGAAGGTGGTGCAAAATTGATGATTAAAGAAGGGGTATTAGAAAACCCAAAAGTCGATGCCATTTTTGGACTCCATATAAACGCTCAAACTCCAGTAGGTATTATAAAATACAAAACTGAGGGTATTATGGCGGCTGTGGAACGATTTGTAGTTAAAGTTCAAGGTAAACAAACTCATGGTTCTCAGCCTTGGTCTGGAGTTGATCCGATTTATATTTCAGCAAAAATTGTTGACGGGTTTCAGTCGATTATTTCACGAGAATCCTATTTAATTGATGCACCAGCTGTTATAACCGTTGGAAAAATATCTGCAGGTACGCGTTTTAATATCATACCTGAATCTGCAGAAATGATTGGAACGGTAAGAACACTCGATCCAGGTATGAGAACCTTAATTATGAAGCGAATGAATGAAATGGCTGCAGATATTGCAAAGGCTTATGGAGGAACCGCAACAATAGAATGGCAGAACAACACTGTCGTAACTTTTAATGATGTTGATTTAACCAATCAAGTATTACCTTCCTTACAAAAGGCAGCCGGTAAAGAAAATGTACAACTCATGAAAGCGACCACTGGTGGTGAGGATTTTTCTTATTTCCAAGAACTAGTTCCTGGTGTTTATTTCTTTATTGGTGGCATGACACCTGGAAATGAAGAACCATTTCCACATCATACACCTGATTTTAAAATCGACGAAAGTGGCATGCTGTTAGGAGTAAAAGCATTAACACAATTAACTTTAGATTATTTAAACAACTAATCTATGGATTCAATTTTGGAATTCTTGAATCAAATCCCTTGGTGGTTATGGATTATTATAGCCATTCTGCTTATAGCGCTAAGAGACGTCTTATTTCAAAAATCAAGCACCATAAAACATAATTTCCCAGTTTTAGGGCATTTGCGTTACCTTCTTGAGAGTATTGGACCAGAAATGCGACAGTATTTTGTTGCTAACAACAGAGAAGAGTTACCCTTTAATCGTATTGAGCGCGGCTGGATCTATGCCTCTGCTAAGAACGAAAACAACTATGAGGGTTTTGGCACAGATAGAGATATTTATTCGCATCAGCATATATTTATCAATAATGCTATGATGCCTTATCAATTATCTAATAACCACCCTAATATTCTTGATAAAACCTTTGCCCCTTGCGCTAAGATTATGGGTGCGTATAATAAGCGTAAACGACCATATCGCCCAGCTTCTATAATTAATGTTTCAGCTATGAGCTTTGGATCTTTATCAGCTAAAGCTATAGAGTCTTTGAATAAAGGCGTGAAAATAGCAGAAGCCTATCACAATACTGGAGAAGGTGGTTTGTCACCATATCATAGCAATGGAGGAGACGTTGTTTTTCATTTTGGAACAGGGTATTTTGGTGTTCGAGCTGAAGATGGGAGCTTTTCCATGGACAAAATGATGAAGCTTGTAGAAGACAATCCTTTTATTAAAGCTATAGAAGTTAAATTATCGCAAGGTGCTAAACCTGGTAAAGGCGGTGTTTTACCCGGTAAGAAAATTACTAAAGAGATTGCTGAAATTAGAGGTGTTGAAATTGGAAAAACCGTACTATCCCCTCCTAATCATAAAGCCTTTTCTAACGTTGCTGAGTTGGTAGATTTTGTTGAAGCCATTGCTGATACTACAGGCTTGCCTGTTGGTATTAAAGCAGCTATTGGAAAGCTTGACGAATGGGAAGAGTTAGCAAGCATTATGGAAAAAGAAAATCGTGGTCCAGATTTTATAACTATTGATGGAGGTGAAGGTGGTACTGGTGCTGCACCACCAAGTTTTGCCGATCATGTATCATTACCTTGGATTTATGGTTTTAGTGACATATATAAACTTTTTCAAAAACACAATCTTACCGAACGTGTTGTGTTTGTAGGTAGCGGTAAATTAGGATTTCCAGCAAAAGCTGCTATGGCCTTTGCTATGGGAGTTGATTGCATTAATGTGGCAAGGGAAGCTATGATGAGTATTGGTTGTATTCAAGCACAGATTTGCCATACCAATCGCTGTCCAGCTGGTGTCGCGACTCAAAGTAAATGGCTGCAAAACGGCATTAATATACCACTGAAGTCCGAACGTTTAGCACAGTACTTTAAAACCTTTAGAAAAGAGCTTATTGAGATAACGCATGCGGCAGGTTACGAGCATCCGTGCCAGTTTAATATGAATGATATTGAAATGAATGTTGACGATCATAACTTGACTAAGAATTTCGATCAGACATTTCGTTACCAAAAAACACCAGTTCCTTTTAAAAGTATGCAACATTTAAAAGATTGTGTTTATCTTGGTGGACAAAAGAACAATTAATTTTATGGAGCAACAACTGATCAATCTTTTAATGTACACCATTCCTGCTTTAGTTACAGGAGCCATTGCTTATTTATTTTTTAGAGAACATGTAGAAAACGAAAATAATAGAAGAAACTTTTTAATCACTAAAGACCTACAGAAAGAAGCCTTCCCGATTCGTTTGCAAGCTTATGAACGCATGTCGCTTTTTTTGGAGCGTATAGCACCAACAAAATTACTCACTAGAATTAACCCAACATCATCAAATAAAGAGGATTATGAGAATTTACTTGTAGCAACAATTGAGCAAGAGTTTGAACATAATTTATCACAGCAAATTTACGTAAGCGATCAGTGTTGGGGCATAATAATGGCCGCAAAAAATGCCACCATCCAACTGATACGAAAATCAAATATGAACAAAAAGACAGATACTGCTGACAAATTACGAGAAGTGATTTTAACAGAACTTATGGATAAACAAGCCCCAAGCAGCGCAGCACTCTCTTACATAAAACAAGAAGTGGGAGAGCTTTGGTAGTTAACCAGAATGTTTCTTCTCAGCATAATCATAACCCTGTTTCCACCATTTTACCATGAGACGCTTACTAAAGATTAATGAGTTTTCGGTAAGACTTATTGGCGTGTAGTAAAGGTTAAGCTTAACATTTTTATTTTTTGCAGCCAGCTTTCCAATGACAATATCGTTGCGTTCTACCTGATCGAGTAAATGCCCAAATAAATTCATCATTAAAGAGAATGGATTCTTGCCAAGAACCCGTTGCTTTCCCATATTTTCAGCCTCTAGAACAATAGCATCAACCTCAGTAGCACCGCGTTCTATAGCTTCACGAATTGGAATAACACAACCTAAGCCTCCATCTGCATATTCATAACCATTCACTTTAGCTAAAGACATAAATGGTATATAATTACAGGATATCCAAATCCAATTGCAAAATTCTTCATACGTACAATCGTTAATTGACTTGTACTCTACCCGATTCATTGACAAATTAGAAACGGTAACAACCACATCATGTTTAGTGTGCTTGATCTTTTGATATTCTTCTCTTGTAAAATTTCGTTTTATATTTCGCTTTAAAGCCTTACTCTCACCAAAGGTGCGTTTCATTTTTATGAATTGCCATAAGGAATTCACAAAATCAATTGACACATATTCCCTATCCCCTTTTTTGCGCTGTACAAAGGGACTTACACTAAATATATCTTGTTGCTGCACATTGGTAAAAATATCATAAAGTTTAGGAATATCATTTACAGCCAATTGCGGCAATAACAAACTTCCGGTAGAGGTGCCCAAAAACATATCGTAGTTGCGCTGTTCGTTTTGCATAAGGTATTGTGCTACACCTCCTGCAAAGGCTCCTTTACTTCCTCCACCAGATATAACTAGTGCTCGCATTATTCCTTGTTTTGTAGTTTTTGAGATAGTTCTTTTGAAAACTTAACCAAACGCCAATTGTGATGTGTTTTCGCATTATCTAAATTTATTTGACAACGCTCGTCGCATGAGCGCATTAAATCCAAATACTGAAATGCTTTAATTCTAAGATTTGCATCATAACGTTCATTAGTATAACTTAATAACTCTTCGTAAAGTCCTTGTTTATTATCGGCCTGATAAAACGGAGTATTAAGATTTAAAACAATCCAAAGCAGTCTTACATTTTTATCACTAAAACCAATTACATTCCTGGTTTTTGATAAGTATTTTGCGCGATCTTCAGGAAAACTAGACCACAAATTATACATGGCATTCTCAATAGTAACATAAGACTTATCATCTAACAAAGTTTCATAATCTTCTTTTAAAGCCTTAGGTATTTTAGTAACATATTGTGAAATAGCCTGACGCACCTTAAAACCATGCTTAAAGGTATCTTTAGTCACTAATTCTGGCATTTGCGATATGACTTTAACCTTAGCTTCATCAGAAACATAGTATTTTAAATATTCTGAACATTTAGATGATTTTGCTTGACAATCTACCATGAGATATTCATTTATAAATGTGGATTGATTCTGCAGAAGGCCAAAAGCAGCATCAACTGGAAATTCTTTTTGCTTAATCCAGACACTAACAAAAGTCTTCAGAGATGTACCATACAAGGCTTCAACTTCATTAATAAAATCAGCTGTCTTTACAGAACTGAACTGATATTTTATCAAATAGTTCTTAACCGCCTTTTTAAAGACTGTATCACCAACCAAAGATCTCAAAGCATGTAAGACCCATGCCCCACGCTGATAGAACGTTAAACTACTTGATTTTGGATTTAACAGTGATGTACCACTGCCAGCAATATCCTGACGCCCTAATTCAACCGCAGACTCATAAAGCTTAAACATGTAATGGTTATCTCCAAAAATATCTTTCTCAGCTAATAACGCGTAGTAGGTAGCAAACCCCTCCTGTAACCAATGGTGTTCTCCAGAAGTTGCTGTAACAAGATTACCAAACCACTGATGCGCTAATTCATGAGCATTTACATTGATGTAATTTCTGTCATTATAACCAATCTCATCAACCACATAAGCATCTGAGAAAATGGTACATCCTGTATTTTCCATTCCTGCATATAAAAAATCATGCACTGGCACTTGCTTATAGTTTTGCCAAGGGTAATTAACACCTATTTCTTGTTCTAAAAAATCAAACATTCGTTTAGAATAACGATAGGTAGGCTCCACTTTTAATGAGTCTTCTGGATAGTAAAAGTATTGAAGCGGCATGCCGCTTTCAGAATGCTCTGTAATGGAATTATAACGACCTAATGCCACAGCAACTAAGTAACTGGACATAGGTTTCTGCATGTCGTATTCCCATAGAATATTGCCCAAGTTATCTGTTTTTGATTTGAGAACTCCATTGGAAATGACCTCATACTGCCTTGGAGCGACGAATTTTAAATCAAATTCAATCTTATCATTAACATCATCAATACTTGGCAACCAATTACTAGTGTACTTCCCTTGACCTTGTGTCCAAATTTGATTTCGACCCTCATTTTCCCAACCTAAAAAGTACATGGCCTTCTTTGGTGCATTATTAAAAATAAAGCTCAGTTTTGAGACTTCACCTGCTTCGAAATCACTGTAGACAATAAGCTTTTCACCATCATTTTTAAATGTTACAGCTGAATTATTGAGTGCCACATGTTTAAATTCCATATTCACTGCATCTAAAAAAATGGAATCGGTTCCTTTTAAAATTTTAAAATCCACCTCATAAGCATTATAAGTTGTACTGTCCACCGCTAATTGATTAAAAACCAATAGCGCTTCAACACGTTGAAAATCTACAATATTACTTTGCTGGCCGTAGGAGATAACGAATGAAAGCAGTATGAAAGCAACAAGACTATTTTTCATATTAAATACAATACAAGGATAACGCCAAAGTACAAATTTTAATGCATCAAATACAGCATACACTTACAGTTATCTAATAATAAAATCACTTCAACGAATTAACAGAAAACCATCATATTTAAACCTTTCATTAACAGTACTTTTGCACAAATTTATAAAAATCAAGGTCATGAGAACCTTTTTAGTTCCTATTAGCTCATTAAGAGAAAAAAAGCAACCATTCTTTATGCTATTGACTATGCTAAGGCTGTTGGTGCAGAAATGATTTACGGTATCCAACTTCACGAAATCGAAGAAGAAGATCATTTAGAAAACATCATGGCGTATACAAAACAACAAGACATTGCCATAAACTTTAGATTCTTTGAAGGTGACAACTTAGATTACATCAAAGAATTTTGCGCAGACTATAATATCGATTTAATTGTTGCTTCGGCCAATACTCCCAAAACTAGTGACACTAAATTCTTAGATAATCTATCGGGAAGTATTGTTAAGAAAACAGACATGCCAGTACTTTTAATTCCTGAAAGTTTTGAGTACAAGGGACTAAATAATGTTTTAACTGCCATAAAATCTGGTTTAGTAGACGAAAGCGCGTCTTTAAAACCATTAGAACAAATGCTTATAGAAACTAAAGCAGAAATGACGCTTTTACAAGTAAAAACACCATCATACCTTCCTGAAGACTTAATGTTTGATAAAGACCTAGCTATTTTAACTTCTAAATATTATTCTTCCGAAAATGCCACATTATTTCAAGGAGTACTGGAATATATTCATGTTATAAATCCAGACCTTATCTGTGTTTTTAGACGCAAACGTGGCTTTTTTGAAAAACTATGGAGTGATGTTACCTTAGATCATACTGTAGATAAGGCAGACTTCGAGAGTCGAGTTCCACTTCTAGTCTTAAAAGGAGAACAGTAGTTAAATACAAATTAAATTCAAGACTATACCTTCGTCAGAATTTGGTAAATTCGCTCTATGAGCGTGAATTTACAAACCCCTATTGATTATCTTAAAGGCGTTGGTCCTAACAGAGCCGCTTTATTGCGCTCTGAGCTAGGCATTCACACCTATCAAGATCTCATTAATCTATTTCCAAATCGCTATATAGACCGCACTAAGTATTACAGCATTAATGAGTTACAACCTAACAATGCCGAAGTTCAAATTATTGGTCAGATTACAGGTTTTAGGGAAGTTGCTCAAAAACGCGGTAAACGCTTAGTTGCAGACTTTAGAGATGACACCGGTCTTATGGAACTTGTTTGGTTTAGAGGTCAAAAATGGGTTCGTGAGAGTATTAAAATTGGTCAGACCTATGTTATTTTTGGCAGAACCAATTGGTTTAGCGGCAAATATAATATGCCACATCCTGAGATGGAATTGCAAACTGAACATGAAAACAATTTACGTTCTGCCATGCAAGCCATTTATCCTTCAACTGAAAAGCTGTCTAATAAAGGCATTAGCAATAGAGTAATTACAAAAGTGGTGCAACAATTGTTTTTGGAGACCAAAGGACAATTTGCAGAAAGCTTATCTAAATCGGTTAGAGGTGAATTAAAATTATTATCCAAATCAGAGGCACTTTTTAACATCCATTTTCCAAAAAATCAAAGCCTCTTATCAAGAGCCCAATCCAGATTAAAATTTGAAGAATTATTCTACATTCAATTACAATTAATTCTTAAAAACCTCATCCATAAATCAAAAATTAAAGGCTTTACATTTGATAAAGTCGGAGACTATTTCAACACCTTCTATAACGACCACTTGCCATTTGAGCTTACCAACGCACAGAAGCGTGTTCTTAAAGAAATTAGGTCTGATTTAGGTAGTAATGCGCAAATGAATCGTCTTTTGCAAGGAGATGTTGGTTCTGGTAAAACTATTGTAGCCTTTATGTCAATGCTCATGGGACTTGACAACGGTTTTCAATGCTGTTTAATGGCACCTACTGAAATTTTGTCAGTCCAGCACTACAATGGATTATCTGAATTATGTAATTCCATGAATATCAGCATTTCAATACTCACTGGATCAAGTAAAACTTCAGAACGTAAAGAAATTCACGAAAATCTTGAAAATGGCAGCTTACAGATCCTTATTGGTACGCATGCACTACTTGAAGATAAAGTAAAATTTAAGAATTTAGGTTTGGCAATTATTGACGAGCAACACCGATTTGGAGTTGCTCAACGCAGTAGATTATGGAAGAAAAACACCTCTCCTCCACACATCCTAGTGATGACTGCAACACCAATTCCGAGAACCTTAGCAATGTCTGTTTATGGTGATCTTGACATTTCTGTAATTGATGAATTACCTGCTGGAAGAAAACCTATAAAAACGGTCCATAGATATGACAATAATCGTCTTAAGGTTTTTCGTTTCATGAAAGATGAAATTGCTAAAGGGAGACAAATTTATGTCGTTTATCCTTTAATCCAGGAGAGTGAAAAAATGGATTACAAAGATTTGATGGATGGCTACGAAAGTATTTCACGAGAATTCCCAACTCCGAATTATCAGATTTCAATTGTACATGGCAAAATGAAAGCCGCTGACAAGGAATATGAAATGCAACGTTTTGTTAATGGTAAAACCAATATCATGGTGGCAACTACAGTTATAGAGGTTGGAGTTAATGTGCCTAATGCTTCTGTAATGATCATTGAGAGTGCTGAACGTTTTGGTTTGTCTCAATTGCATCAACTTCGTGGACGAGTTGGGCGTGGTGCAGAGCAAAGTTACTGTATCTTAATGACAGGCCACAAGTTAAGCAACGATACTAAAACACGATTAGAAACTATGGTAAGATCTAGTGATGGTTTTGAAATTGCAGAAGTCGATCTTAAACTTCGGGGACCTGGCGACATTATGGGCACACAACAAAGTGGTGTTTTAAATCTACGCATCGCAGATATTGTTAAAGATAAAGACATTTTAGAATGCGCCCGTTACCATGCAAAGTTGGTTTTAAGGTTAGATCCAACTTTAGCTTTACCTGAAAACAAAGTTATTCTAAATACCTACCAACAGATGAGTAAGTATCGTAATATCTGGAACTACATAAGTTAGTTTAGCACCACTGCTAGCCTACTAACAACATTAAAAAATTAAAAGAAAAAAGGCCTAGCACCAACAACAACCAGACCTTTCTAAAAACACGACTGTGCATGTTTCTGCTGATCAATATCTTTATAAGGCTCCTAACTCTTTGAGGTTCTTTTCCGAATTCGCTTTTACATTAGCCGAAGGATTTAAAGAGAGTGACTTCTTAAAATGCTTAATAGCCACTTTATGATTCCCTTTAGCTTTGTAGGCTTCGCCCAAACTATCGTACCAGTTGGCATTATTAGGATCACTCTTTACATTCATATTAAAATACTTTAAAGCTCTATCATAATCTTTTGCAGCAATCATAGCATAACCCATGCTATTAATTTGATTTGGTGTTGCAAGCTTCGCGGCTTCATCCATTGTAGAACCAAATCCTCCTAAATCACCTTTCTTTTGCAGTATTTGCGCCTTAATAACTAATCCGTTAAAGGTCTTCTGACTGAAAAACTGCCCTTCTAATGCCGAATTTATCCAAATAAGTGCTTCATCCAAATCCCCTCCATTATTTAGTGAAAAGTTGGCAGCTTGTTCCCAATTTTGACTTGTAAATCCTGTCGATCCTTTAAATTGTGAGCGTATATCATCCAGTACAATCTTGGTAACATCCACTTCAATTTTAAACGGAATCGCCTTCTTTTCCCACTTTAGAGCAGCCAAAGCAGAAGTCTTATCTACTTCATCAAAGTCAAAGGTGAGTAACTCAGTGTAATCTATATCTTTAAGCTTTACATCTACTCTTAGTGCATCGTTATCAGGATCGTAGAAATAACTTCCCCAAGCATCTTTATCTGTGGATAAAATAATAGTGGCATTGTCCGTGTCCTTTACATTAACATGGAACCCATAAGTACCAGCAGCAATGGCTTTACCTTCAACTTTAGCATCATGTGTAAACGTAATGGTTGTATTCTCATTGGCACCAGCACGCCAGGGGGATGCTGTAGAGGTTCCAAATCCTAGATTGTTCATTCCAAAAGGTACTAATTTCCCCCATACTTCGCGACCATTAACACTAGGTCTAGAATAGGTAATAGTAATATCTGTTGTACCTACGCGTTGCATTACTGAAGCCATTTGGCTACCACGCGGTGTAGTGAGCTGCGCGCTAGCCTTTAAAGACACAAAGAGTAAAACGCACATTACAGCGTTCGCAATTATTGTTCTCATGATTATATTGTTTTAATTAGCCGTACTACCAAATTAGACCGATTTTAAAAGCAGCACTGTTAGGGACATGTTAAAGAATCCAACAGTAGTGTTAATTAACGTAATCTTAAGATAATGAGGTACATACCTCAATTTCCATAAAACTACTATCTTAGACGCACCAACCTAAAAAGTATATGCTCACCAAACTCGGACAAAAATTTACAGACGGTTTTACCAAGTTCATGCCAAGTGCATATGTGTTTGCCCTAATTTTAACATTGCTTACTGGGATTTTAGCTTTAAGTCTTACAGATAGTCAACCTATTTCAATTTTAGAAGGCTGGTACAATGGTTTTTGGGATTTACTATCCTTTGGCATGCAGATTGTCCTCATTATCATCACAGCGTATTGCATTGCACAGTCATCTCCAGTAAAAAGTGGTATAGACCACGTTGCTAGACTAATTAGAACACCCACTCAAGTATATGTAATCATTATAGCTTTAGGCGCTTTACTATCTTTAATTAGCTTTGGTTTGGTAGTTATAACAGCCATTTTAGGTAGAGAGTTGGCGTTGCGCATTAAAGGCATCCACTACCCCTTTTTAGTGGCCTGCGTTTACTTTTCATTTAATGGCTGGGTTTGCGGACTATCCAGTTCTATAGCATTGCTATTAAACACTAAAAACAACTTCTTAATAGATAAAGGTATTTTAACTGATGTCATTTCCACAGACTTTACTCTAGGATCTATTTTAAATTTAGCAATGATTGGCTTGTTTGTTGTGGTATCACCTATTTTAATATGGTTACTTATACCAAATATAACCGAAGGTAAGGAATTAAGGGACTTACAGACCTCACTATACGACGAGGAAGATTCAGTCAAGGATGAAGCCTTATCCTATAAACTTCCTTTTCGAGCACTATCTGACCTACTTAATAATGCAGGTTGGTTACAAATTACAGTGGCATTATTAGGTGTAAGCTACATTGGCTATTACTTTTATAATCATGGCTTTGAACTCAACCTTAATATCATGATATTTATTTTCCTGATTTTAGGTATGCTCTTACACATGACACCTATGCGCTACAGTATTGCTATGAAACGGGCCAGTAGTAATATTTCTGGAGTGTTGTTTCAGTATCCATTTTATGCAGGGATAATGGGTATTATGCTGGCATCAGGATTAGGAGAAACGATAAGTAATGTTCTAGTGTCTATTGCTTCACCAAAGAGCTATGCGTTTATATCTTATATCACAGGTGGTGTTATTAATTTTGCTATTCCATCGGCAGGTGGCGAATTTGCCGTTATTGGCCCAAGTATTATTACCATGGTGCAGGAATTGGGGACCAACCTCCCGGCTGCCGAAGTCACAGCTATGACAGCAAGAGCATCAATGTCTGTTGCTTATGGCGAAAGTTTAAGTAACTTACTACAACCCTTCTTTTTATTGATTATATTTCCGGTAATGAGCAAAGGCATTAAAATACAAGCTAGAGATGTCATTGGTTATCTTTTTATACCTTTTATAGTTTTATTTGCGACACAGGCCTTAATGGTTACATATTTACCACTTTAATTTACAATTTGACCCAAAAGACTGATTATCTCAACCTTGCTCTTTGTTGCATTTTTAGTATGCACTTAGGCCGTTTAATGACGTGAAACTGCGTTTGGCAGGGTAGTGTGCAATATTTAACAATCTTAAGAAAATTTAGCTATTAGTAAAAAAACCAAGAATTATTACATGACTAGAGTGAATTTGACCTATTTGAAAATTCCACCTAAATTTTTATCCAAACATACGCACCCACTCCTAAAGATAAAAAAGAGCTTTTGGAGTATGCTGCTGACAACTATGAACTTAACATAGCATTGACTAAATGCACTTTGGTACGAACCATTTTGCCTCAGCAATTTTTATGTAACTTGCAGTCATACTCACTGCGTGCAGCCCTTCTTTTAAAAACAATATGAAGACAAACTTTTTTCCAATATTTATAACACTGATTCTAATGCTAGCTTCTTGTAATTCTGAATCTAAAAAGAAAGATAACAACGATTTGGCTATAGAGCCATTCTGGAATATAGAAAAAGCTAAAAAACAAGCATTAGATTTTAATTCGTCTGACACTTGGGACACAAAAACTCTTGAAATGGAAATCGGTTATATTGATGCCCTAACGTCGTTAGACTTTCCTTTTTTTACTTCGCCATTTCCAACACCGGAATATGAATCTCCTGGTAATGGGAATAGTTCGATTGAAACAGAAATTGGTGGTAAAAAAATCATCGGACACACAGTCATAATTGGTAGAGGAGAACATAGTGAGCATCTATTCAAAACTATAACTGATGAATACATAACCTACTTTACCATTTTGACCATAGCAGACAGCTTGAAAACTGAAAACCCTGTTATAGCAACTTCAAGAAATCACCCACATTATTTAGCACAAGGGAGTTTAAATAAATCAAGTAAAAGCAGAGTTGATTGGGTTGCAATTCAATTAGCAGACAAAAACGCATATAGTATTGTAAATGCACGGATTTTTGATTTAAGAGTTGGACGTTTGATTCTGGTTGCTCCTCAAAAAGATGGTTCAATTCGCTTTTATCAAACTCAAGCACCAACGATGAATTTAAATGAGCGAGAAAAATTTATTGAAAATTTAAAAACTCAACCAAAAGCAATTGCGTTTTTTAGTGACCACAACAACATCTGACAACACCCTGAAGCAACAATACTCATAAGCAATACCCTATGTATTGGTTAATATATGTCAAAAACATAAATAAACAACAGCGTTTATGTAAAGATCAAAGAGTTTTGAGTTATGAGTAAAGACAGCTTAGTATTAGCCTCAAAAAAGTTTAAAATGCCCGATGATTTAGATGCACACCTAAATTAAATATTCTTTATCCAAATCATTGCCAACATATTTATTATTTTTCAAATCACAATACAGAACTGTGTTTATTAGGGCACGATAACATATTCGCCAAAGGCAAACATTAAAATGAAAATACGTTACAATATTACAATTTTAGCTTTTCTATTTAGCTTATCGGCTTGTATAGACAATAAGACTGACGTGAAACCATATGAAAGAAGTGAAAGACTTTCAACTGATTTACAACTTGACCATTTTAATATTTGGATTAAAAATCCCACAAAGGCAAAAAAACGATTAACAGAAATTGGATTTACTTCTGTACCGGATTCTCTTTCAGCAATTCACGAAGGCCAAGGCACTTCCGGCAGGTATTTTCGTTTTCTAAATAGCTATCTCGAATTAATTTTTGTTTATGATCAAAACGAACTAATTGAAAA
>Ga0189289_10394_pt1 | contig 18505 bp, 37 predicted proteins | sample UW106minimetaG_FD_130313 | JGI IMG/M metagenome (GOLD analysis project Ga0189289, IMG submission 130313) | Marine microbial communities from the Costa Rica Dome - UW106 mini metaG | ecosystem: Environmental > Aquatic > Marine > Oceanic > Photic zone | place: Costa Rica: the Eastern Pacific...
CCTTGGTTGGCTCGTCGTTGGTCTGGGCCAGCGCAAGAGATTGGGCGCGGTTTGGTCAGCTCTACTTGGATGACGGGAACTGGAACGGTCAGCAGCTTTTACCCCAGAACTGGGTCAGGCACGCCCGAACAGCAACACGAGGATCCAAGAAGGGGTACGGAGCACACTGGTGGCTCAGTCGGCGCAAATCTCGACATGATCTTCCCTCTGACAGCTTTTCAGCGGAGGGCTATCAGGGACAACTGCTCCTGATAGCCCCATCTCAGCGAGCTGTCGTCGTGCGCTTAGGACAAACGCCTAAAAAGCCAGGGTTTGATGCCAATGACTTTGGAGCTGACGTTCTCTCAGCCCTTCGCTGAGTCAAAACGCCAATGCTCAGTCCTGATCGCCGCCCTTGGGTACGAAAGCTTGTGATGCTGCGACGAGGAGACCGGTGATCAGCAAGGCCGGAAGGATGACAGTGGGACCGCCTTGAGCCGTCTGGGAGGCGAACAACAGCATGGTCTGGCAACAAAAACCAAAGAGCACACTGGCAGAACAGGAGACAAAGAGCGACTCCTGCAAACGTTTGTCGCAGAGACCTTCGATCAACACATCACAACGGGGAAGAGAAACAGCTCTCCCTGGACGGCATCGCAGCAGCGAACAGAAGTGGAAGACCTTGCACGAGGCTGCGACATCCCTGACGCCGCTGACGGGAACGCCTTGCGCGGACGGATCAAGGAGTGACGCATCCACTCATCAGCGCGAAATGTGGCGTAGGGAGAACTCGCAGACATGAGCAACAGAGCAGTACATCTGTTTTAGTGCGCATGTACTATTGCGTCAACCCTGGGGCTCTCCGCAACAATCACGGCACCATCCGTTCCTCGAAAAAATGACGCAACAGGATGCCTCCCTCGACAACCGTCTGAGCCGCATCGAAGCGCGGCTTTCCAAAATCGAGGAGGTCCTGTTCAACACAAGGACAGAAAAAGAACGGGAGACAATCGCCACCTTTCTTGCAGACGCTGATTCCATCACCGATCAACGACAGAAGCAGTGTTACGAAGAGTGGATCCACTACCTGAACAACAACCCTGAGGCCGTCGAGGCTCACCTCAGCGCCCATGAAACGGCAGCCCTGAAAGCCTCCATCAACGCCCAAGCGCCGAGCGATTCGTAGGGTTATACACAGCTTTTCCACAAGGGCTCTGCAAACAATCCCGACCAGGTCAATGGTTTCGGGAATCAGCGTGGAAAACAGCTCGCAGTGCCTTCCGAGCACAGACAGAATCCTCTGATCAGGTCTTGAGAATGCTGTGCTGGCAATACATTTGCCAGGTTTGCAGTGTCAGAAATCCTTGAACCCCATCGATGCGAAGCCAATCGCTCTGTGCTGTGCCCCAAAAGCAGATTCCTCAGCAGATCCAACGAGACGGTGATCAGACGCAACAATCACCTAGCAAATTGTGGAAAAACCAACACTTTTGTTGTGACTACTGCAGACGGCCAGGACACGTGCATTTCCGCGTCACCACCTCTCTCCAGACGAGCTGGATCCTGGTGTGCGAAACCTGCTGGCCGAAATTTCGAAATCAGGCTGGTTACCGCTACGGAGGAACACGCAAGTCGAACCGGCGAAAATGCCCACGGCCGTAACTGAGTTCACGCTCAGACCGGCTCGCATTGATGGTGAATCACCGTGCCACGACGTTCAAAAAATTCCGGTTCAGAAGCGTCAACCACACGCCACCACCAACGGCCATCGGTGTAACTGGGTGCTCCAGCATTGTTGGTGCGCGGAAGCTGCAAGACAAGATCCCCCCAGCGCACCAGAACACCGTCCCCGGGGAGGGTTCCCGCAGCGGAATTGGGAATGCCATCCGCCAAACCGGTGACATCAACAGCTCCCCGGGTGATTTCGACGCTGAGGCGATCCCCGTCACACATCCAATCGGCCCACGACGGCTGGGGGGAAACCAACAACCAACAGACCAGAAGCATCGCCAGACCAAGGCCCTTCGCGACAGAATTCAGCAATGCCCTTAACCCTCATCTACGACGGCGGATGCCCATTTTGTCGGGAATTCGCCTTACGCAGTGAACTCAAGGCTGGCATTACCAACCTGCGGATTGTTGACGGGCGCGCTGATCACAGCATCCGCCATGAGCTCAACGCCCTCGGGCTGCCTCTCAGGGACGGCGCCGTTCTGATCGAAGGCGAGCATCGTTGGCATGGAAGTGAAGCTATTGCGGAACTCAGCCGTCGCATGAAGCCCAGTGATCCTTTGCTGAGGTTGCTGTCAACGCTGTTCTGCGATGGGCAACGCTCAGCACTGGCCTACCCGGCCCTTTTGGCCGCCCGGCGGATCGCTCTGGCGACACGCGGGCTGAGCGTTGACCCGGATCAAGGGCTCCATAACTGAAGGAATGGGTCAAAAAACGGGTATCGCCATCGACAACGCTGCACTACCGTCAAAGGATCGGCTAAAGGTTTTCTTAAGCATCGACTCTGATCCCTTCGTTCCTGACGCGTTAAGCCATCAGCAACTCAGCGCCTTGCTGAGAGCGGCGATGGACACATCCGTCCTCCCTGAGGGAAAGCTCAGCGATGACGAACTGCTTCGGGCAGCCCTCACAGCCTGGGCTGATCAAACCCAGGAATTACTGCGTTGGATTGAAGGCCAGGGTGATGCCGTCAGCGATACAAGGACGCCAAAGCAAGTGATGGCTCTTGGAAGCTTCCGAACCCATTTGGTGATGGGTCTCAAAGCATTGCGCTACTCCGAAGGCTGAGACAGCTCTTATAGACGCCGAGCATCACAACATTCTTCGAGAACAGAAAGAAAATGTTCAGGATCCGGTTGATCATCGATGTCGAACTGTGTGGCAGTGATCACTGTGAAGTTGATCCATGCCTCCACTTCCGGCCCACCGGAGGCCATCACAAGGTCATAACAGGCTTGAAAATCTGAATCGGGCGCAAGGTCGCGCGCCGCATTGATCACGTCGTAAAGCTGATCCAAACCTTCCACTTGTGCCTCAGCAAAGACGGCACGGATGCGGCTCAACATCAGCAGGCGTTCTCAAGTTCAACAACAGAAGACTCGGCAATGATGCAGGACTCTTGTTCTGCAAGATCAAGCAATTCTGCATTGAGCTCAAGCAGCATGAGTGCCAGAGACGAAGCGAATTGGATACAAAATGAGTCTTCTCTCACAACACATCAATTTGAATGAGCAAGGTCTAAACAATGCAACGAGCCGACCGTGGATCTCGCAATCTCGCTTTACACAAACACGCACAGTCGGTCGTCAAAGATCAACACGACTCAAAAGATCAATACAGTCGCGGCGCTCAAGCGGAATCGCTAATTCTCGATGAGTTTCAGGCCGCCACTGGCTCAAGCATGGACGAAATGCTGGGCTGGAAACCGATTTCACGCAGGCGTGCGTTGCTGACACGGGCATTGAAGATGCGAGCGCCCGGGCGGTCGTGGTTGTCCCAGATCACGGGGGGGAGGCCTTGGTCGTCACACAGTGCATTGGAAAGCTGACGACGGGTGAACTGGAGATCATCCACAAGGTTGTAAATCCCTTGAAGCCGTTTCCCGAAAGCGAAGTCGACGCCCCGGATGATGTCCTGCAGATGGACCCAGGCATTGATGTGATTGCCGTTTTTACGAACCGACTGGCCCGCAGCACTGCGGATGTAGGACGGGATGTCCTTCCCAGGGCCATAAATGCCACCGAGCCGGAGAACACAGGCCTGGGTTGAAGCATCGTTCAAGGCGAGAACAGCTGTCTCGGCACTGGCAAGAAGGGCGTTGGCACTGTTGGAACAATCCAAGGGCGTCAGCTCATTGCAAACGGCACCGGACTGATCCCCATAAACCCCTGCACTGCTCAGATACGAGACATGCAGCGGTCTGCGACCTTGGCGCTGACTCAGGGCTTCAACAAGGGCTGGAACAGCCTGGCCATAGACCTTTTCGTATTGATCCTCCTCAAAAGTGGAGGTGGTTGGGGCCATAGCGATCAGAACACCATCAAGACGATCCAGAAAGCTGGCATCGGCCATGGAGTCGCAAGCGTTGTAGATGCGGGGATGGTCGACCACATCGCAAAGTTCGGCCAACCGTCCGGGGTTGGTGGTAGTTCCAACGACCTCATGACCCTGACGTCCTAGATGGACGGCGACAGCAGATCCGACATATCCACAACCGATAATTCCGAAACTGCCGGGCATGCCTGGTCAAACACCTTTTACAGAATTTAACGAACGGAGATCAGCTTTGCCGTGACAATGGAGACATGATTTCCATGGCCCTCAACCTCCTCTGGGTTGTTCTCGGCGGCCTACCCATGGCTCTGGCCTGGTGGGTTGCCGCATTGATCTGCGCCATCACCATCGTGGGGCTGCCGTGGGCACGGTCGTGCTGGGTGATGGGGCTTTTCTCTCTGTGGCCCTTCGGTTCAGAAGCGGTCAACCGCCGTGATCTCAGGGGTAGAGACGACCTGGGAACGGGGCCCCTCGGCCTGATCGGAAACGTGATTTGGTTCCTTGTGGCTGGGTGGTGGTTGGCCCTGGGTCACCTCAGCAGTGCATTGGCCTGCTTTGTCACGATCATCGGCATTCCCTTCGGCATTCAGCACATCAAACTGGCGTTGATTGCCCTGGCCCCCGTCGGCATGACAGTTGTGAAATCCAAGGGCTTGGACTGATCAGAACAACAGTTGAACCAGCCAGACCATGGCTAAACCCAGCACGCCAGCCAGCAACAGTCCGCCGACCAGGAAAGCGATACCAGCGGCCAGTCCGATCCTGGCCATGGTGTCTGGATAAAGAAGAAACAAGGTCAGCCCCAAAGCCAAAGGCCAGAGCGGCGGAATCAACAGACAGACGCCCGTCAAAATCACCAGCTTTCGATCACGCCGTTTCCTTGTCTCCACTCGCGTGGCCACGGCGTCAGCGGCACGATCAAGCTCAGCGTGCTCATCTTCACTGAGCCAGCGCCCAAGAGCCTTGGCACGATCAAGCTCGTCCTCAAGCCGCTCAGTGGGATTCCGGTTGTTCATCCAATCACCTTAAACAGGCTGGACTGGCAATCACATCGACTTTGGATTCAAGACGTGCAAACAAATCCATCAACATGGTTATAGGTAATCTTATCTAGGTATTTACCCGCCGAAATAAAATAATTGCCTTAAAAGAAAAACCAGCGTAGTGTCGCCTAGCGAACCGATGAAAGACATGCTAAGTAGAACTCTTGAATCACCAAATGCAGCTCAAGCCTGTGTAACTGAATCCCAAGTTAATGCCTATTTTGAATGCCTAACCCTCTGCAATCTTGACGATGGCAGCTGCTACGAACAATGCATTCTTGTACATCTAAAAAGTGAGGATGAGGCATGAGAACCCTGAATCATCAAAGACAAATCGGCGTTGCATCCCTGGTTTCAACAATTGCTGTCGCCCTTCTCGTCATTGGTTTCATGGGGATGGCTCAGCACATCAATGCCAGCGTGCTCTGAACGATCTGGTTACTTCTGACGTTTAAAGGTGTAGCAACCACCGTGGTATCCGGTAAAGGGTTGGGCATAGGTCACCAGCTCCCAACCCTGCTCACCCAACTCATTCATCAATCCCACCAGACTGACATCACGCTGCGGATGGTTTCTGGAAATCAGCTGGCGATCATCCAGCCAGAGCTCCTCAATTTCGCCGGTCCATGACTTACCACGGGGTACGAAGCGCAACTGGGTGTATTCCCACCGCATCACCAAGCATCAACCGAACGATGCACCATCTTCGCCGCAGAAGGCACCGACAGGGGGGCACAATTCAAGAACATGCTGTTCTGTGATGCGTCGCCTGCTCGCTCAGCTCCTTCTGCTCTTCAGTCTGATCACCATCACACCCGGCTGGTGCGGAGCCTTGGAGGTGACACTGCAACGCATTGATGGCAACGGCACTGGCGAATCCATCGGCAGCATCACAGCGCAGGACACCGATCAAGGCCTGATGATCTATCCCGATCTGTCGGGGCTGACACCAGGGGAGCATGGCTTTCACCTCCACAGCGTTGGTAGCTGTGATGCAGGCGAAACCGAGAATGGCACCTCAGTTGCCGGCCTTGCCGCGGGTGGGCATTGGGATCCTGACGAATCAGGCCAGCACCTCGGCCCCTTCGGCAACGGCCACCGAGGCGACCTGAGCAAGTTGATCGTGGATGACGACGGCAACACAAACACCAGCGTTGTTGCACCGCGGCTCAGCACAGCCGATCTCCGGGGCAAGGCACTGATTGTTCACGCTGGTGGCGACACCTACAGAGACGAACCACCCCTCGGCGGAGGTGGAGCACGGGTTGCCTGTGGCGTGGTGCAGGACGATCGCTAAACGATCAGAGCGCTAGCCCCGCCCGATTAACGGTTCACCAACCTCGAGTGCAGGAGACAAACCCTGAGCGCCTGAACGGGAGGTTCCTGACAGAGGGCTCCGAGCTCACTATTCAGCTGACGGAACAGGGAGAGATCTGCCCCGGGGATCGATGGAAACATGAGGAACAAACCTGAGGCGATCAAACTGATCACAGCACTGGTCCAACTCTTACGGGAATCTTAAGCCTGCGTTGATTGGGCATCGTCTTCGTTCCGACAGACCACGGCCATGAGGGAATCGATGTGCAACATCAGACCAACGCGCCAGGCAGCATCCTCATTACAAGCCTCAATGGTCTCCACCAGAATCGAGCCTCCACGCTCAATGATCAGGTCATAGGCGGGTGGCATCGGATTCGTTGCATGGCCTCTCCATTCAGGCGCCAGAGCTCGTTTGGCACATCCCCCAGCTGAGGGATTTCAACGGAGTGAGCATGATGAAGACCCCGGCTTTCCAAATCGTTGTTCAAGTCCCCCCTATTTCGCCGCGTCGGGATTTACCTCGTGCTCAGCACAGCCGCCGTCACCGTCGTCAATCAGCTGCAGCTTGAGCAGCAGAGTGCCTACCAGATCTATATCCCCATGTTCATTGGGATATATGTGCTCTCGCGTTGGATCGATAGCCGGTTCAACCAGGCCTCTCAAAACCAACAGATCAACACAGGCGCAGCACAAAAGGAGGGATCACCCTCATCGACCGAGCGAGGCTTCGGAAGTTGAGCCAAGCAATCCCATCAAAAGAACGCCTTGGCGAACGAAAGGGTGATGGGCCAGTGGTTGATCACCGGCCCATCACCCGTTGATTGATCCCGAGGATCAGCGGCGAGGTTCGGCCTTACGAACCGAGATGGCACGCCCCATCCACTCGACGTTCTGAAGATCATCAATCGCCGATTGCTCATCGGCTTCATTGCTGAGATCTACAAAAGCGAAACCACGCTTGCGGCCTGTCTCCCGGTCCAGCGGTAAGGAGCATTTGCTCACTTCGCCGTACTGGCCGAACAGGTGTACCAAATCCTCCCGCTCAGCGTCCCAGGAGAGATTTCCAATAAAGATCGTCAAAAAAAAGACTGGCTCAACACTGATTACCTTCGCACACAGCGAACCGAAGCCGATCAACGTTCCTTTTTCCCATGGAACAGCATCGGCTCAGCGGGGCCCAAAAGGCGCTCTGGATGGGTCAGCGCAATGGCGTGGTCCAGAGAGACCAAAAAGCATCGTTCAAGCGTGAATTCCATAGAAGGCCTTTTATTCGAGCAAAGTTGAGCCTTAACGAAAGCAGGCTTGAAGCAGTTAAGGCCTTGAGATGACTGGACTCAGCGGCACAAAATCAGACGATTTCATCAACGCAGCCAAGGCACGCGGAGAGGCTGCTTTAAAAGACAAACAGCCCAGATTGACCAAGCTGGAAACGGCATTCCGACATGCAGCGCTGCGGCGTCGGGCTGAAGATGCACGTAAACAAGCTCGCCACTCGTGATGGTCTGATCGGACCAAACTCCCTTAGCCGAGAGCGCGTCCTTTCCAGGTCCAGCCACGACCCGTGCGTGTGCGCCAAATCGAAACAGGACCGATCGCACCCACCAGCAAACCACCCACACCCATCAGGTACCAGTAGCTGATGGGCACATCAAAGGTGCTGCGTGTCCAGAGCCGCAGCAGAAGCTGCTGAACGATGGCTAGACCCGCCAAAGCCATGAGCCACAACCAAGCGACCGACAGCACGGGCTGAAGCCAGAGCAGAACGACCGATGTCGGCAACAACAGCCACGGGACTGTGAACATCAGGACCACCACCAAGGCGGCACCGATGGCTTTGCCTGGATCCCTGTCCAACCCGATGAACCAATTCTTGGTCCACCCCTCCCAGAGGGCAGCGAGGTCGGCATACATCCGAAGGTCGACCGCATCAAGACCCAGCAAATAGCTAAGTCGATAGCCGCCGGCCTTGATGGCCCGGGCGAGGGCGAGATCCTCAACCACTTCGCCCGCGAGAACCCGGTGACCGCCGATGCACTCGTAGGTGGATGCCTTAAACAACATGAACGGACCTGCCGCAAACGCCACCGGCGATTCCGGATCATTGGTTTCAAGGATGGGAAAGCCAAGGCCCAGCAGGCTGGCCATGATCGGCTGCACCATCCACTCCGCCAGGCATCCGCAGCTCAACCGCGGCGCCAGGCTCAGCAGATCGGCATGCTCATCAACAGCTTGCGCCAGAGACCGCTGAAGAGCATCCGGCTTCAGTCGAACGTCTGCATCAATAAACAAGAGCCAATCGCTGGAGACCTGCTCGACGGCCTTGCTACAGGCCCAGTTCTTGCCGACCCAGCGCTCGTCGGCAGGTCGGGGGCCCGCCTTGATCAGGCGGAACCGTGAAGCGGTGGAACCGGCCCTGATGGCGTTCTCGACGGTCGCATCTGTTGACTCGTCGTCCACCACCACCACCGACCAATCCCGGCAAGGGGGCGCACTGGCCAGCACGCTGCCCAGGCAGTCAGCGATGTTGTGGGCTTCGTTGAAGGCGGGGATGACCACCGTCAGAGAAGTGTCTGGGGCGGGAGCCTCCTGGGCCGGCTTTAATCGGGGTGCAACAGCAAACACCCGTCGCAGACCCAACTGAAGGATCAACAATCCCGCTGAAGCTGCTGTGGCCGTCACAAGAAACAGCACAGGCTCAAGCAAGGCGAGCGTCACGGCCAGACAAGGGTGTGAAGGAGAGCCGTCTCAGTCGACGGATGCTGCAGCTTCCACCATCGGCCACATGGCAGCAAATTCGGCATCCGAAACCACAGCGGTGACATCGAACTGAATACCGAAATCCTTGATCCAAGGGCCGAGATGCGCCCAGACCTTGCCGATATCACTGGCAACGGCAATTGCCACACCACTACCGCTGATCGGCTCGCAGACGCGATATTTGAGTGCGAAGCCATCAAAGACATCTCCAGGGGCTCCAGCATTGATGTACTCAGCAAAGCCTGGAGATGACTCCCACGCCCCCTCCACAGTCGGGAACGTCCAGACAATCAGATAGTGCTGCAAGGTGAAGGGTGCATCCAACTGATTCGTAGCCACGGAATGCAGCCATCAACGCTAAATCGCAACTGAATTCAGCAGTCATTCAGGAGGAGCTTCGCGAAGAGCTGGCAGCGGGCTACAGCTGAAATAGGTCTTAGCGCACTCATGGCTCTCCACGTCGCCAATGAAATGGATGAAGTCGAAGTCGCTGTCTGGTGGGACCTGTCGCGCATCGTCCGTCACTTCGAACGTCAAGGATTGGAGCGACGGGAGGTAAAAGTTGCCGTCATGAATGCGGCGCTTCGATTGATGGCTGATGAAGGGGAACAGAAGTAAGCAGAGCTCTACAACAAAGCTGAGCTGTCATCAGGAGGAGAAATAATTGCATTGATGTGCATTCACCTCAACTCCTTTGTCATTTTGCCCATCGGGAAACTGGATCAAGATTGGACTCCTTGATCTAGCGTTTGATACTGCAATAAATTCCTGAAAAACCGAGCGTTAACGAGATACCTTTTACGTTGAGACCATCGAGTGCTGAGAACCGATTGCGGAGATAGAGCGAGACACACGCGCAACGGGATCATCCTTCCAGAAACAAGACTTCTGCCCGTGAACTGTTGCGTCCGAGGGCAGCATTGCGCTGGGGATAACGACTGAAGCGTTGCAGCTGCATCAAATTGCGGCGGGCCACATCCGCTGTGGCGGCATCCGCCCATTGCTCCAGCAAGGGAATGGCCTTCGCCACCACGCCTTCCTCTTCGCTGTGCAGCAAAGGCATCAGCCAAAACTGACGTCGCGGTCGCTGCGGTTCAGCCGCAACCCATCCTTGTTGGAGGCCCATCAGGGCAACAGCCAACGCCTGTTGATCTCCTGAAAAGGCCCTGGCCTCCCCGCGCCAGATCTGACGGCTGAATTGATCCAGCAACAAAACCAGAGCCAGAGCACTGGAGGGCCGATCCGCCCACTCCTGAAGATCACCGGCAAGGGCACGCTCAACCAAAGCAGTGAAACGATCCGAGACGAGAGCATCGAAGCTGTCGCGGCGACGAAACCACTGCCAAGGACGGCACTGCTGGAACCAGAAGTGCAGAACGTCGTCAGCGGTCAAGACGAACAGCTGTAGTGGGACACCCCTCCAGCGCTGAAGAACTCCCGGGGCTTCAAGCGGTCGTAGCGGGCCGCCAGGTCGGGGGAAGGGGTGTCGTAGGGGGCATTGAACAGCTGCTGCAGTTCAGCCATCAGAGAGGTATCGCCTTCGGCTGCCTGCTGGTAAGCCGGAGCAATCAGCCACTCACGCCAGGTGATCGCCGGATTGACCCGCCGCATGCCCGCGGAGATCAGGGCCGGATCGACGCCATGGGGCCACTGGGCACGCCAGCGTTGCAACCAGTCCTGCCACTGGGATTCGAGGGTCGCCGAGAGGGGTAGATAGAAACAGTCCCGCAGCGGATCGATCTGATCGGGCAGATCCGACAAGCAGCGGAAGAACATCGAATAATCGGCGCTCGACTCCACCAGGAGCTGCAGCAACTCCTGCACCAGTGTTTGAGCGGTGCCGGACAAGCCGAGTTTGCTGCTCCACATCCGTTGCATGGCGTCCTGCATGGCAACAGGGAAACCCTCCAGCAACTGATCGAGTTGGGCCTGGGCCTCCGCCTGGCCCTCCATCAGCGTGCGCAGGGATTTCCAGAACATGCGGTAGTTGGCCTCAGCGGCAACCGGCTGGTTGAAAAAGCAGAAATGAGCTCCGCCACCGGTCCAGGGCTGAAAGCGCGGATCGAACAGCTCACAGAATCCGAATGGCCCGTAATCGAGGGTGAAGCCACCGGCGGCGCAATTGTCGCTGTTGAAATTGCCCTGGCAGTAACCAACGCGGATCCAGTTGGCGACCAAGGCCATGAGGCGATCACGGAACAACTGCGCCAACAGCACAACCTGATCACTGAAGGGCAGGCGGGGATCGATCTCCTGGCGGTAATTGCGTTCGATCAGGTGCGCCACGATCAGGTGCAGCTCCTGGTGCGCCTTGGGATGGGCATCACTGCGAGCACGGCGGGCGAACAACTCCAGCTGACCCACCCGCAGAAACGATGGCGCCACCCGGGTGCTGATGGCCGCGGGGTTGTCGACCATCACGTCCGGGTCCATGGAGCGTGAGTTCTCGGAATACCAGGGGCGACGAACCGTCTCGGCATGGGAGACGTAGAGAGTCAACGAACGGGAGGTGGGCACACCAAGGGCGTGCATGAACTCCTGCGCCAGAAACTCACGAACACTGGAGCGGAGCACCGCTCGACCATCAGCACCACGGCAATAGGGCGTCGGACCACCCCCTTTGAGCTGCATCTCCCAGCGGCGGCCTTCAAACACCCCCTCAAACACCGACATAGCTCGGCCATCGCCGTAGCCATTGCCATTTCCAAAGGGGCACTGCTGGGTGTATTCCGTGCCGTAGATCGACAGGGCATAGCCAGTGGCCCAGCCCCAAGGCCGCATTGGACCAGTGGCCACACGGAGATCGCCTGAGAACATCCGGCGGAACTGAACGTCCTGGGCCAGGTCATCACTGAGGCCAAGCTCGCCGAACAAGGATCGGCTGTGCGCCAGGTATTCAGGATCGGGAATCGGGGTGGGGGTCACCGGCACGTAGTGGCCGGAGAGCACCTGACGTGGTCGGTGGTCCTCCCCATCCGCTGTCGCCTCAGGATCAGGCGTGAGGGTATCCAACAGGGAATAGTCGGCCCGCTCGGCGAACTCAGCAAACGTGGCGGTGCTCATCGGGCCTTGAAGCTGACATCATCATCGCCAGGACTGTGGCCGGGTGTTTTGACCGATGGCCAACTGTGAGCAGAGGCCTTACACCGAGGGAAGCAAACGAGGGAACGATGGGCAAAACCAAGAAACTTCGCTCCGACAACAGGCAAGAGGAACTGATCACCAGCCTGATCGGCCTGGCCGCCATCTTCGTGGCGACCGCCATCTGGTGGAGCCTGGCTCCCCAGTGGCTCACCAGCAGCTGGCAAAACTTTTAACCCGGCAGCTGCGTCGCAAAGGCGAAATCAGTAGTCCGGCATGGACGTTTCAGCCCGCAAGGTGCACCAAGGCTCAAGCAGAGTCGGGCGACCGCAGTGGGGGCAATCCTGCCCCCGACGCTCCACTTGCACGAAAGGGATCCAGCGGGAGTTGTCCTTCCCCTCGTAGCCACAGTGCTTGCAGTGAATTCGGTACTCAGCCATGGCTCAAAGCGCAGACTTCTCCTGGCGTTGAACGGCTTCATGGGCCTGACGCAGGCCATGCACCATGAAGCAGTAAGCCGGATTGCAGACCAGATAACGCCCTTCACCGATGGCATCAATGGTGGAGCCTCGCGAGGTGGCAAAAATGCGGCTTTTGAACTCCATCCAATCTCCAAGTGCTGACCTCACTGTTGTGAGGGCACAGAGCAACGGCAACCCGTGTAAAGGCGCATTTTTTTCAGTGGCTCAGTCGATCCGTTCGCAGTGGTCGCCATCGCATTGCAATCCGCATTGGGGTTGCTTGGCGCCGTACTGCCAAGGACGACGCATCGCCCAATACTCATCCACCAGACCGAGCAGGTAGGTGCCGATGCGCCGGAGCAGGGAGGCTTCTTTCATCACCTCAAGTTGGCAACAGCAGCACCAGCCTGCAACCGGACGCCACAGAATCGAAGTGGCAAAACGTGGCCTGGATGGGTTAGCCCCGAAGCAGTGCAATCGAGCCATGACCACCACGCAACACTCCAACCATCTGCTGGAAGAGCTCGTCGCCGAGGAAATCGTTTATCAGATTGATCAGATTGCTGAGGAGCTGCAGCGGGAAGGCTGGCCAATCGCCATGGTGAAACGGTTCATGCATGTGGCCGTGGAGCGTCTTCCGGAGTGAGGCCATCCTCCAGGTAGGCCAAACGACTCATCTGGGTCGCTCTGTGGCGCTTTAGACAATCACGAACCGGGGATTGCGTTGACAGTTGGGCAACACCTGCGTCATCCCCGATCAATGTCGTCACAGCCTTTGCGGCCGTTGGCCTCACAGCAGTGTCGTGGGACGACACCCTCAGCCGGGCCGGAGCAAGGGCATTCCGGCACGCCCTCGACTACCGCGAGCCCTACTGCCGGATGAGTGACAACGAGCTGGTGTTGCTGATGGATGCGGTGCTGGCCATGCGGCTGGAGCGGGGCACCAAAGCTCTGATGGTGGAGGCAGCCAAAGTGCTCTCGGCCGATCAGGCGCTCACGGCCTACGCCATGGCCTCGGAACTGATGCGCTCCGACGGGCCCTATTCAGCCGAGGAGCGGCGCCGGCTTGATCTGTTGGCCTTGATGCTCTCCATTTCGCAAGTGGAAGCTGAGCGCATCGATTCGGTCTTCGACTTGCTGCATGCCCCCTTGGAGTCGGCCTGCAAGGCACCAGCCGCAATACCGTCAGCTATCAGCTGAGGGCGATCGCCCCAAGATCAAGCTGGATGTGCAGCCGCTCAGCACCAATAAAGAGGATCAGGCAGCACGCTTGTCATCACCGAACCAGATGCCACGGCGGCTGTCGGGCAGACGAACGACGGCGCGCTCATAGCGTTGACGGCAGCTGCGGGAACGGAGATGGTCCTCAGCTTCCTGAAGCAGCAGTTGCAGCCTGACGTCATCCATGGAATTGCCTTGATGCCAACCCATTCAGGCCACGATCTGAGCAGCGTCAAGGGCCTGGGGGAAGGGCCAAGGCAGCAGTCAGCCTGGGTAGGCCACGTTCAACTCCTCCGATCCATAGCGGAGCAGAAAGTCCGCCTCGGATTGCTCGGAGAGCAATAGACAGGTGTGGTGGTTGTAGCCCGTTCGGTAGCAGTAGACATCAAGCCCCTCAGGGTTGCGATTGGAGAGAATGATTTCTCCCGTCCGAAGCACGTAGCGCGTCGACATCACGATCCACCAACTGATGCCTTCGAAATAGCGCTGATCAAGTGCAACCAATCACCTCTGTGCTGAGCTGCTCACCGGAATCATTCGGTGTCGACCCGGATGAAAAAACGACTTTCCACGTCCATCTCCCCCTGCTCATCGACCTCGGGATCGCCCTCCACCAACTCCACAGCGAAATCCTTGTCGTCTAGTTCATGAACAACGCTCTGACCATGCACCAAGTTGTGGACGAGCAGAAGTCGTTTCATCGGTGAACAGAGGCGCTATTCCACCGGTTGGTAGCAACAGGTTGATTGGAACAGCCCTTCAACGTTCAGCGAAAGCCGAAACCATCACCAATTGGCTGCTTGGCTGAATATTCCCGCGACAAAGCGTCAAGCATCAGAGCGATGTAACGGTCATCCATGCCGATGTCTTGCTTCAGCTGCCGCATCATGTTGTTGATGCTCTTGAAGGTGTCTGGAATGTGATGGTCCAAATGCTCCTTGGTGGGTTGGTAGGGCATTGGAGCAAAAAAAATTCCCCGTGGAACCTAAAGGGGCCACAGGGAGAAATGTTGTTTCTGCTGAACCAGAAAGGAAATCAATCCTCTTCTTCAGAACCACCCACGGGAATCAGTCGGATCTGCTTACGTCCCAGCTTGATTTCGTATTCATCACCAGGCTGCAGTTCAAGAATGGCGGTGTAGGCCTTACCGATCAGCAGATTGCCATTGCCCTGAACCACAGCTTTGTAAGACAGCTTGCGCCCACCCTTACCAACACCGGATCCACCGGTAGAGAAAGAGAGGCCTTTGGCTTCCAGCAGAGCCTCGTAGAACGCCGTGAATTTCACCTGTTCAGAGCCGTCTTTCTTGGTGACGACATAGCCACAACCTTTGGCCAGATCTGTTTTGGCGCAATCGCCAAGTTCCTTGACGCGGTTGAGCAATTCAGCTCCGGTAAGCATGGGACTGTAAGAACGAGGCCCACGTATTAGACCCCATATTTGCAAGATCACAAGGGGATAAAAAAGCTGATTTCAGTTGATTTGCTCGGAAGTCTTTCAACACCGCAGGCTCGATCGATAAACCCGATCGATGAAGCCGACCGATACAACGGATTGCGAGCAAGAATTAAGCGACAACCTCGATCGCCGTGTGTGGATGGTTTGACACAGCCATCAGATGCCAACAGATGGAATCGAAGATTGAACGAGATGACAGACACCGACTCTCAGTTCCAATCAGATGCTGATCAGGGGGGCGTCGGTTGGTTGGTCAACACGAACCGACATCAGGTTGTGAGTTTCAGACCAGATCCAACTTCAGAAAACGCTTGCTGGCTGTCGATCAGGACGGATCACCATGAACCTCCACGTCCGCTGGCACCAGTCAGCCATCGACGCGCACCGCAGGACGACGCCATCCAAACCCGAGCAGTTTCGTGGTTGTTGTTACTGGATCGGCATTCAATGGCTTCAATTTCACAGGAATCCCGAGATCCAAGCAGTAGAAGCTGGATGGAGATCGATAGGTTGCCCGTCAGGAACAGGTTCAGTTGTGAGCGGCAGTTCAGTTCAACCCGCCCAAACCATCACTCCACCCACAGTTCATGGCGCCTGGCAGTTGTTGAGCTACAGCGTCGAAGAACAATCCAATGGCAACACCTTTGCGCCAATGGGCGATCACCCCACCGGATATGTGATCTTCACACCGGAAGGACGTCTCTCCTTCATGCTCTCGGCCGAAGGACGGCAACCAGGCGCCAGCGCCGAGGAGCGCTCATCTCTGCTGAGCAACATGATTGCCTACACCGGTATTTATCGCCTGGAGGGTGATCGCTGGATCACCAACGTGGATGTGGCCTGGAACCCCGAGTGGGTTGGCACCGAACAGACCCGATTTTTCTCAATCGACGGTGATCTGCTCACGGTGCGCACCCCTTGGAGGGTGATGCCCAACTGGCCCGAAAAAGGGCTGACCCGCAGCATCGTTCGCTTTCAACGCTGCCGCTGACGCCCTTAAGCCACAGCTTTCAAGCCACCGTGTCACCCTTCTGCCCACCACAGACATGGCGAGGTTGGTATCCCTGCTGTTCGGCCAGATAACGGAGATAGACGATCTGATGACGATCCGGCATCCCGACGGCGGCAATCAGACCCAACGGACCGAACAACAGGCCAGCCAACAACCAGCGGTTGCTGTTGCGTGCCTTCTGGGCGGCAACAGTTTTGGACAAACCAGCGCTGATCAAATGGGAGAACAGCACCATGACCAGGAACTTGAGATCCACGAAGTTGGCGCAGCACACACCTTCAGGTAGCCAGCACCTGCAGCACTGTCAGCCCTAAAACAGCCATTCCCCCACTGCTGCGATGACGACCACTCCCCTCCCCAGCACGGGCGCCGTAAGCGGACTGGGTGAAACCCTGGCGTTCTTCACTCAAGCTGACTTCGCCCAACGACGGTTCCAGGCGTACGGGGATGTATTCGAAACCAAGCTGCTGGCCCAGCGCATGGTGTTCATCCGTGGTGAACGGGCCATCGCCGACCTGCTGGGCCAGGGCGATGCCCTAGAGGGTTGGTGGCCCGACAGTGTGCAGCAACTGCTGGGCAGCAAGTCGCTGGCCAACCGCAGTGGTACTGGCCACAAAGCCCGCCGGCGGGTGGTGGGACAACTGTTCTCCAGTGCTGCTCTGGCGCGCTACACCCCTTCGATTCAGCAGTTGGTGGAAGAGCTGTGCCAGGAGCTGGTCACCACCGAGAAGCCTTTGCCGCTGGCGGCGCGGATGCGCCGCTTCGCCTTTGCGGTGATTGCCACCACGGTGCTGGGGCTGGATGGCGCCAGTCGTGATGCCCTGTTCGCCGACTTCGAGATCTGGACCCGGGCCCTGTTCTCGATTCCGCTGGCGATCCCGGGAACACCATTCGCCAAAGCCATGGCCGCACGCCAACGTCTGTTGCAGCGGATCAAGGCTGAGCTGCAACGGGGCAGCAAGGCAGGGGGCCTTGATCTCCTGAGTGGCGGACTGGATGAAACCGGCATCCCCCTGGACGATGACGACCTGGCCGAGCAACTGCTGCTGCTGCTGTTCGCCGGCTACGAAACCACCGCATCGTCACTGAGCTGCCTGTTTCGAGCGCTGCTACTGAACCCGGAGATCGAGACCTGGTTGCGGGAGGGACTAGCTGAAAGCGTGACGTCGCCGCGGCTGGATGCCACGGTGTTGGAAGTGATGCGGCTGACGCCTCCGGTGGGAGGGTTCTTCCGGCGCAGCCTGGCCCCAATCACCCTGGCGGGGGTGTCCATTCCGCAGGGCAGCGTGGTTCAGGTGGTGCTGAGTCCGGCATCCGACAGCGATAACGCCGACCTTGCGGCATTCCGGCCACAACGGCACCTGGATGGATCTTTTGGGCAAACGTTGTTGCCCTTCGGCGGCGGCGAGCGGGTCTGCCTTGGCAAGGCCCTCGCGGAACTGGAGATCCGCTTAATGACGGTTGGCTTGCTCCAGGCGGTGGAGCTGCAGCTGCAGCCAGATCAAGACCTGGCGCTGCAGCTGATTCCCAGCCCCACCCCGAAGGACGGCCTGCTGGTTCAGGCGGCAGCGCGGTGACGACGGCGGCCCAGAGGTTCGATCCAATCCACCAACACCTCCTGGTGGCGCAACATCGGCTCCGGCAGGCGGCAGCCGAGGTTGATCTCTCCTTGATCCATCAGGCGACCCAGCCGGATCGCAGCGGCCTCCTCCGGACGGTCAAAACTGCTCTGATGCGAGGTCAGCCAGCTCACCTCATGCTCGGTAATCACCCCGGTGGACAGGCTCTCGAGGAAGATTTCTCCAACAGTCATGAGAGTCGTGTAACGAATTTGTTACATCCTGGCGCGCCTGGCCAGAAGTCGCGACTCCGATCAGCTCAAGCCAACCACTGGTCGGCATCCATCACCTTCTTCATCAGGAGACCGAGGCGCTTGAACTCAGCGAAGTTCACATCCTTCACCGCCTGATCGAGGCCGCAGTCGACCCAGGCACCATTGCGCTTCTCCTCAATGGTGAAGTCCTGCTCGAGGCTGTCGCGGCGGATCCGATAGGTGATGCCGTCCTCGTGGAGGAAGTCGGCGGATACCAGCTGGAGCCCCATCAATC
>Ga0189289_10395_pt1 | contig 18448 bp, 16 predicted proteins | sample UW106minimetaG_FD_130313 | JGI IMG/M metagenome (GOLD analysis project Ga0189289, IMG submission 130313) | Marine microbial communities from the Costa Rica Dome - UW106 mini metaG | ecosystem: Environmental > Aquatic > Marine > Oceanic > Photic zone | place: Costa Rica: the Eastern Pacific...
AAATATCAAGAAAGGACCTGGTAGGGTTTAAGATTAATAATTATATCCTTTGTAAATCGCTAGTGATTCTTCACAGAACTTACAACGATATAAAAGTTAAAGAGCGCTTTAATGTTACGCTGGTTAATTCAAAGAAGCTTACATATGTGAAGCAATCACTGAGTAAAACCATAAAACAAAACAGAAAACTTATAGAAAAAGCTTAGATGGAAGAAGAACATGAAGATATAATAAACGATGACACTGCTGGTCAGGAGACCATAACCAAGGTTACAGGTATGTACAAGGATTGGTTCTTGGATTATGCCTCGTATGTAATCTTAGAACGTGCTGTACCAGCCATCGAAGATGGTTTTAAGCCTGTGCAGCGTCGTATTATGCATTCCATGAAGGATTTGGATGATGGTCGTTATAACAAGGTGGCTAATATTGTTGGTCATACCATGCAGTACCATCCGCATGGTGATGCTAGTATTGCAGATGCTATGGTGCAGATTGGTCAGAAAGATTTGTTGATTGACACCCAAGGGAACTGGGGAAATATCCTTACTGGAGACCGAGCTGCTGCCTCACGTTACATTGAAGCACGACTATCTAAGTTTGCCTTAGATGTTGTTTATAATCCTAAAATTACAGAATGGCAAGCCTCTTACGATGGTAGACGTAAGGAGCCTATTAATTTACCAGTAATGTTCCCTTTACTATTGGCTCAAGGTGGAGAAGGTATTGCTGTAGGTTTATCAACCAAGATATTACCTCATAACTTTATGGAGTTAATTGATGCTTCCGTAAAGCATTTAAAAGGGAAACGATTTACCATATTGCCTGATTTCCCTACTGCTGGGATAGCGGATATTACCAACTATAATGATGGTATGCGCGGAGGAAAGGTTAGAGTAAGAGCCAAAATTTCACAACGCGATAAAAATACTTTGGCGATTACTCAGATTCCTTTCGGGACTACCACATCGTCACTAATTGATTCTATATTAAAAGCCAATGATAAAGGTAAAATTAAGATTAAACGTATCGAAGATAATACGGCTGCTGAGGTTGAGATCTTAATACACTTGCCTTCAGGTTTATCGCCAGATAAAACCATCGATGCTTTGTATGCATTTACGAATTGCGAGACATCAATTTCACCTTTAGGTTGTGTTATTGAAGATAACAAGCCGTTTTTTGTTGGTGTTTCTGAAATGCTACGACGCTCTACTGATAATACAGTTCAATTATTAAAGCAAGAGTTAGAGATTAAGCTCGGTGAGTTTGAAGAACAGTGGCATTTTGCGTCTTTGGAGCGCATCTTTATTGAGAATCGTATCTATCGTGACATTGAAGAGGAAGAGACTTGGGAAGGTGTTATAAAAGCTATTGATAAAGGGCTTCAACCGCATATTAAGCATTTAAAGCGTGCCGTTACCGAAGCTGATATTGTACGTTTAACTGAAATACGAATTAAGCGTATCTCTAAGTTTGATATTGATAAAGCGCAACAGAAGATTGATGCCTTAGAAGATCAAATTGCAGAGGTAAAGCATAATTTGGAATATCTCATTGATTACGCTATTGCTTATTTCGAAAGGCTTAAGAAGGATTATGGTGAAGGAAAAGAGCGTAAAACAGAATTAAGAGTTTTTGAAGATGTAGATGCGACAAAGGTCGTAATAAGAAATACAAAGCTCTACGTTAATAGAGAAGAAGGCTTTATTGGTACATCCTTGCGACGCGATGAGTATGTTTGCGATTGTAGTGATATAGATGATATTATTGTGTTTACCAAAGAAGGCAAGATGATGATTACCAAAGTCGACTCTAAGACCTTTATTGGTAAGAATATCATCCATGTTGCGGTCTTTAAGAAAAAGGACAAGCGTACAATCTACAATATGATTTACCGTGATGGTAAAGGCGGATCGTCTTATGTGAAACGCTTTGCGGTTACGAGTATCACTAGAGATCGTGAGTACGACCTAACAAATGGTAACAAAGGCTCTGTTATATGGTATTTCTCTGCGAATCCTAATGGTGAGGCAGAAGTGGTTACTGTTTTATTGCGACAAGTTGGAAGCATTAAAAAATTGAAGTGGGATCTTGATTTTGCTGATATCCTTATAAAAGGACGCTCGTCTAAAGGGAATTTGGTTACCAAGTATCCTGTTAAGCGTGTTGAGCTTAAAGAAAAAGGGGTGTCTACCTTAAAGCCGCGTAAGATTTGGTTTGATGATGCTGTGCAGCGACTTAACGTTGATGAAAGGGGGCAACTGATTGGTGAATTTAGAGGTGAAGACCGATTACTTGTGATCACCCAATCCGGAATTGTCAAAACTATTATTCCAGAATTGACCACGCATTTTGATAGCGATATGATTGTGTTAGAAAAATGGATTCCTAAAAAACCGATTTCTGCAATTTACTACGATGGTGAAAAAGAACGGTATTATGTAAAGCGTTTTTTAATAGAACAAGAGGGTAAAGAAGAGTCTTTCATTTCGAGTCATCCAGATTCTCAATTAGAAATTGTATCCACTGATTGGAGGCCAATGGCAGATGTAGAATTTACTAAAGAACGCGGAAAAGACCGAAAACCAAACATGCAAGTTGATCTTGAACAATTTATTTCAGTTAAGGGTATTAATGCACTTGGAAATCAATTAACTAGAGAAAAAATAAATCAAATTAATTTAATGGATCCGTTGCCATTTGAGGCACCAGAAGAAGTTCATGCTGATGAGTTAGAAGTTGTGGGCGAAGAGACAGTTTCTGTTAACCTTGATGTTAATTCTGCTGCACCAGAGATTTCAAAACCAAGTTCTGATGCTACTCCAGAAAACAATGAATCTGACGATGCTCAAGATCCTGATGTTAATGATCAGGGGCAGGCTACCTTATTTTAGTTAATACATGTCCTTAACTTCCTGAATAAAATAAGTTGTAAAGGCTTCAGCGCCGCGTGCTGAAAGGTGGGTTTTATCTTTCCAAAGACTATTGTCATTTTCTGAAATGAATAAATCAGAATAATCGAAATAATTTAATCCGAGCTCAGTCATTAGGGTAGCAAATATTTTGTTATCTGCTTTACATTGATCATTGTAAAATGGAGTGGTGACAAACACAAACCTTTTAGATGACTCTTCCGAGAAATGTTTAATTTTCTTGAGATAATCAAGTGCTATGGGGTTGATGCTCAATGATTCGGAACAGTTTTGTTCAGAATCCTTAGACAATACAATATCTCTCATTTTTTCTTGGGACTCACTAACAGTTAATGGGTCATATCCATTATAGGTTTTATAGTTGTAGCTTGGATTTAAATAGTTTTTTAGAATTCCTAAGACGTTTCCATTATAATTCATACTATAATAGAAGTTTTGTAATATTGAGATGGTGTTCGATTGCTCTAAATATGAGGTTATAGAGTCATTTCTTAGGTATTTCGTTTTTAAAGATCTTATATCTGTTCCTTTATAATTGTCGTCAAAGAAATTTTTGGTATCAATATGAACGATAACTAACTGTTTAATTGATTTATCTAGAGTGTTTATTAATGTGCTGTTGTAAGCAATACTTATCCCGTCAGTACCATTATTAAAGCTGTTTGGATTGAGTTCTTCGGCATTTATGTGATGATTAGCTCTAGAATTGCCAAAGACTAATACGTCTACAGAATCTTTTACAGATAGAAAATGATTTAATTTGCCAATAGCTTGGCCAGTCATTACTTTGTCACTGATTTTATTCATGCCAAAAAACACAACTTTATCAATTACAAAGCTTATTGCAATAGATAGCAAGACAATCTTTAAAAGTTTAGATGTAGTTTTTGAATCCATGCTTAAAATTGAAAATAAATAAAGTTTTCAGTGGTAGAATAAAACAAACAGAGCATTATAATAATTACAGAAACAATTATAGACAACTTAACAGTGCTAAACTTTGACCCATAATCTTCTAGCGCAACATTAGATCGAAACACTTTTAAATCTATTGATAGACCAATTAGCATTAACATAAGTGCATTAATAAACGTATTAATGTTTCCTATAAATAGAGATCCAAAATCGAGAGTAAACCATTTACTAAGGATAGAAGCAGCGGTGTTAAAATCCTCAGCTCTAAAGAACACCCAGGCAATTAAGACCACAATAAAGGTGTATATATAACCAAAGGAATTAAACGTTTTAATCTTAAAGGTGGAGAATGTGTATTTTTCCAAGCTTAGAAATATACCATGAATTGCTCCCCAAATCACAAAATTCCAAGAACTTCCGTGCCATAATCCTCCTAACAGCATGGTGAGCATTAAATTTCTATACGTGATAACAATACCTTTTCTATTACCGCCTAAAGAGATGTATAAATAATCTCTAAGCCAAAATGATAAAGACATGTGCCAACGACGCCAAAATTCTGTTAGCGTTCTTGAGAAGTACGGAAAATTGAAGTTTCTGTTAAAATTGAATCCAAATAATTTAGCACTACCTATAGCTATATCTGAATAACCAGAAAAATCGAAATAGATTTGAAATGCGTAAAATATAGTAGCTACCAACAGCGTAGAGCCATTGTGAATTTCATGATTGGCATACACAGAGTCTACATATACGCCTAAATTATCTGCAATTGCAACTTTCCTAAATAGACCAATAAATATTTGGAATAGTCCTGTTTTAATTAGTGTTGCATTTAGATGACGTTTACTTACAATTTGAGGTATTAGATTTGATGCGCGTTCAATTGGTCCGGCAACAAGTTGAGGAAACATACTAACGAATGTGAAAAAGCCTATTATATCTCTACTGGCTTTAATCTGACCTCTGTAAATGTCGATACTGTAGCTCAGTGTTTGGAAGGTGTAAAAACTTATACCAACAGGTAATATGATGTTGAGCGTTAAGTCATTGACATCCCATCCAACTGCAGCCATTGTTATGGCGAAGGAATCTGCAAAGAAATTGTAATATTTGAATAGAGCGAGTAATCCAAGGTTAGAGCAGAGGCTAACAAGTAGCCATCGTTTCTTATGTTTTTGATCTTCTGTAATTTCTATTCGTTGCCCGACGAAGTAATCTAGAAATGAACTGAAAATAATAAGCGACAAAAATCGATAATCCCACCATCCGTAAAAAACATAACTCGATATTAATAATAGTGCATTTTGGTTCTTATAATTAGGGTTAAGTAACCAATATATAATGAAGACTATAGGTAAAAATATGAGGTATTCTATCGAGTTAAAAAGCATTAACTGAGTATTTTATAGATTTGGGTTTATAAAAACTTTTGTCAAATTTTTCGAAATATACTAAAACCGCTCTCGCTCTAACTAAATTCGCTAATAATTTAGTTAAGTGGCTTAAAAACTACGTTCTAAGGCTTAGAGGGTATTATTTTTAGTTTTAAAGTTAAAAACACAACAAATAAAGAAAATGCAATAGCAAAGTAAAGATATCCTTTAAGGATAGCTATTACTGAATTTTCGAAAAACTCGTTATGTGATAAGTGTGCTCTTTCTTTTATTAGCATAAAGTCTATTAGAATTAAAAAGGCTAGTCCTAAGAATTGCATAGTTGGATTATGGTTAGTTAATTTTCTGATGGGATTGGAAAAACCAATCTTTACAGCAATTGAAATCATTAAAGCGATACTCCTTAATACGAGGGTGCGATTTGTGTAAGGGTGTAAGTTCTTAGTTATGTCAATAGTGGTTGATATAGATTCAACTTAGAAAATAAAGCCTATGATTAATACTTGCGCGGTGGCTTGAGGTAAGTACCTAATATCTATGGGTTTAAACCCTTCTTCGTCGTGAGATGGAGTTTTAGCTTTTTCTCTAATTTCCTTAGTGTTTTTGTAGTTCAAAATAGGCTGCCAAAGCATAAAATTAAAGTCAGTCAATATGTAGCAATTTTGATCCAGTCTGCTGTATGAGTTAAAAGACTCACTTAGGGTCAATAAAAACCATTCATAAAACAGGAGTGTAATGCGTTTGTTATAGTTAATACTAAACCTATATTGGTCGCTTTATGTCTTTGATGTTGTTCTGTAAGTTTATTAGCAGCTATGGATGCGAAAACAATATTATCAATAGCAATATACTTTCTAGAAACGTCTTGGTCAGTAACGCTGTGAAAGCATCAGATGTTAATAAAAGTTTAGCTTTGTTCTTAGTTTACCTTATAAGCAACCCCTCTTTCTGCTCTTTCGGGTTTGTTAGATTTTTTTACAGCAAGCTTATATTCAAAGGTGTAAGATTTATCACTTTCAGTTGATAAGATTTTCATATGAATGTCATCCTTCTCGGCATTTGTTTTAGGATTGATGGTTTTAAGAATGAATTCACAGTCATTAATCCAGCGCACTGATGACGAATCGATTTTACCTTCATAAAAATTAATATTTAAAGAATCGGTTCGGATAAAACGAGCGGTTTTAGTGACTCCGTCAATGGTGTAGTTAAATCTAAACTCTCCTGTTCTAAAATCTGTGCAATTGCGCTCTACCTCATAGCATCCTAATAATGCGAAAGCTAATAAAAGCAAATAAATGTGTTTCATATCTAATTTTACACAAAGATAAATATTAGAGTCATTGGTTAGGGGAGGTAAGACTTGAAAGTACCATCTTTATAAAAAATTACAATTTTATCAATTTCTGAATTGGATTGAGGTGCGGATTGGTATAGATTATTTTTAGGTTGTCCTAAATTTGAATCTGGAGTGTCTGAAATAGAAGCAGGGGTGTTTGGAAAGTTTCCTTTTCCATTAATTAGCCAATAGAGTTCAACTTCAGGATAGGAGTGTATTATCTTCATTACAAAATCCAAACTTGGTTTATTTCTACCTGATAAAATGTGTGAGATGCTTGAGCGTTGCACGCCAATTTTCTCAGCAAAACTTGATGCTGTTTCATCGTAAAAATCAATGACTTTTTGAAGTCGTTTTGTGAAATCAACCGAGTTTATCATTGTAAACTATTAATTTAATCTAATAATGCTACAAATGTAAACTATAGTGTTGAGAAATGCTATTATTTAAATTAAAACAAGAGTATTTAATTAAATATATAGTTTAAATTTTATTCTTTAAAAAACTGATAAATAAAATTTTAAAAATAAATGTTTGTTCTATTTGATTATTCTCTAGCGCTTTATTTTTAGTTAGTGGTTATAGTTGTCGTTTTTGTAAACATTTGTAACAATTTATACGGTACAGGTTGTTTACATTTGTAAAACACTAAATGATTACATTTGTAATCGATTAAAATTTAATCATGCTTTTAGAACAGCTTAACAGCCTTTATTCTTTATTAAAATCCCCTAACATTTTTGGGCGATATGTTACGAATTCAGATATTAAAAAGTGCTTCGTTCATTATCCAAAGTCACTTATTTCTGTAATTGGAAATTCTGAAGAAGGTCGATCCATCTATAGAGTAAAAATTGGTACAGGTGCAAAAAGGGTTTTATTATGGTCTCAGATGCATGGTAATGAATCTACAACAACCAAAGCCCTTATAGACTGCATAAATCTATTTCTAACCAATAATGTCTTGCCAAATACAATTTTAAGTAAATGCACCTTACTTATAATTCCAATATTGAATCCGGATGGCGCAGAGCGTTATACGAGATTGAATGTTAATAAGATTGATTTAAATAGAGATGCAAAGGATTTATCACAATCTGAAAGTAGAGTTTTGCGTAAGGTTTATGATGATTTCAAACCAGATTTTTGTTTTAACCTTCATGGTCAACGAACCATATATAATGTAGGCGATACAAATAAATCATCGATTTTATCATTTTTATCGCCATCTCAGGATGTTGAAAGAACGATAACGTGGAATAGAAAACTTGCTATGAAAGTTATTAGCGAGGTTAATACCACACTGCAAGCAGAGATTCCAGGATGCATAGCCCGCTATGCTGACACTTTTAATATAAATTGTGTGGGTGATATGTTTCAATCCTTAGATACACCAACATTATTATATGAAGCTGGGCATTATCCAAACGATTACAGTAGGGAAGAGGTGAGGCGACTTATGTTCTTGGCAATAATAAAAGCCTTATTAGTTATTTCTAATGAAATTGATGCATCTTCTTACAAAGACTATTTTAAAATTCCAGAAAATAACAAGAAGTTTTATGATGTCATTATTAGAAATGCTAGATTGGAACTATATTCGAAGACCATTTTAGACATTGGAATTTTGTATCGTGAAGAACTAAAAAACAAAGAAATAGAATTTATTCCAGTCATAGAATCCATAGCGAAATTGGATGGTAATTTTGGTCATCGCGAAATTGATGCAAAAGGAGGATTGGTTATTGCGACAGAAAATTCTGATATAAAAGTTACTAACGAAATCGATTTCGTATTCATAAATAATGAAAAAATCTCACTAAAATCTTAAGATTCATCGATTTATATGCATATTTCTTAAATTAAATACTTTAATTTTGCATATAATTTAATAAAATCGATTTATGGCAAAGTTTAAATTAGACGAAATAGACCACCAAATTTTGGATATGCTTATTGATAATACGCGTATCCCATTTACCGATATTGCAAAAAAATTACTTATTTCTGCAGGAACTGTTCACGTTCGTGTAAAGAAAATGGAGGAGGCGGGAATTATCAAAGGATCTTCATTAACCTTAGATTATAAAAAATTAGGTTACTCTTTTATAGCTTATGTGGGTGTTTTTCTTCAAAATACATCACAGACGAAATTTGTTTTAGAGCGTATTACTGAAATACCTTATGTAACGGTTGCCCATATTACTACAGGAAAGTTCAACATCTTTTGTAAGATAAGAGCTAAGGATACAATGCATGCAAAAGATATTATTTTTCAACTAGACGATATCGACGGTGTATACAGAACCGAAACAATGATTTCATTAGAAGAAAGTATTAACGATAAAAAGCGTTTAATGCACACTATCTTTAATGAGCTGTAATCATTAAATAATAAATTATATTAGCCCTTAATTGTAAATTAAGGGCTTTTTTATTTTAAAACGTTTTATACTAAATGATATCAGACCGACTAAGTAGTTCAGAATTTAATCCATATTACAAAGGGTACATTAATAATGCCGCAGATGAAGACATTGTAAAAGGTTTAAGACAAAATCTTGTAAAATGTGTAGAGTTTTATGGCAACATCCATGACGAAAAGCATGATTACGCCTATGCGGAAGGAAAATGGACAGTAAAAGAAGTTTTATTACATGTTATAGATACAGAGCGCATTTTTGCTTATAGAGCCTTACGAATTTCTAGAAATGATGCAACACCAATGGCTGGATTTGAACAAGATGATTATGTTCTTAATTCGGATACAACTAAGCGTTCATTAGAAAGCTTGATTGGAGAATATAAAACAGTCCGAGCAGCATCAATTTCGCTTTTTGAAAGTATTAGTCAAGACAATTTAATGAATATTGGTACAGCAAGTAATTCGCCGATATCAGTAAGGGCAATAGGTTATATTTTGACAGGTCATGAAAATCATCATAACCGAATTTTAGAAGAACGCTACCTTTAATTTAAATTGAGGCTATTGTAGTAAGCAAATGCTTCAATAATAGTCTCATTACTCACTTCACAATCTATCTTAGGTTGACCTATGGCTTCTAATAAAACAAATTTAACAACTCCATAGCTATTTTTTTTGTCGTGCTTTAAGAAGCGGATGATTACTTCTTGATCGTCTTGAGGGATAATAACTTTAGAAAAGGTTTTTAAAATGCCACTCGAAATTTCAGTTAGGTCTTCATTGCTCAAGCCTAATTGTTTATGAGATATATAACTTTCTAATATCATGCCTATGGCAATTGCCTCTCCATGAAGTAATGGAGTTTTATCAGCATTTCCCAAAAAGTAACTTTCAATAGCATGACCTAGAGTGTGACCAAAATTCAATATTTTTCTTAAGCCTGATTCTTTAGGGTCTTCGGTTACGACCTTGTTTTTTATGACTATTGAATCATATATTAGACCATCTAAATCAGATAGTTTTAAATTTTCAAAATTGATAAGGCTTTGCCAGTACGATTTAGCATAAATTAAGCCATGCTTTAGCATTTCTGCATAACCTGAAACCATATGGTTAGAAGGTAAGGTCTCAAGAAATGAGGTGTCCACAAGGACCATACTCCCTTCACTGATAACACCTACTTGATTTTTTAAAACTCCTAAATCTACACCAGTTTTTCCGCCAACAGAGGCATCTACCATTGCTAACAATGAAGTTGGTACATTAATGTAGTCTATTCCTCTCATGTAAGTACTTGCAACAAAGCCCCCTAGATCAGTGACAACACCACCACCTAGATTAATTAAAAGACTTTTACGATCTGCATGATATTCTGAAAGTGCTTCCCAAACACCTGTACAAATATCTATGGTCTTATGGTCTTCACCTTCAGGTATTTCCATAACTTCAACCACAATATCACCTGATTCTAATTTTGCTAAAAACTTAGGTAAACAAAGATCGTGTGTATTGGTGTCTACAAGAATAAAAATACTTGAAGGATTTGTTGATTTAATGTAGGTGTTCAGCTCAGTGTAAACCACCTCATTAAAGTGTACAATTGCATTTTTTGTAGTTATAGAAGTCATATTCGTAAAATGGCCAAATTTTGTAATCAAAAATACTTCCTTTTTAGAGAAAAAAGTATCCTGGGGATTAAATATATTTGCAATATAATTTGAAAAAATGATGGATAAATCTCTTTTTGAAAATACCCAAACGGCATTTTCACTTAAATCTGACTCGGAGCTAGAGCGGGCCTACTTCCTTTTTAAAATGATTTCGTCACAACCTCTTGTAAGAATAGGAACGGCAGCAACAAATTTTGCTTTAAAAGCAAACTTGCCTGTTGAGGGATTGATCAGATCTACAGTTTTTGATCACTTCTGTGGTGGGGTTAATGAGGAAGACTGCTTACCTGTAATTGAAAAGCTTTACAATAAAGGGGTGAGTTCTGTGCTAGATTATTCGGTGGAAGGCAAGGAAACTGAAGAGCAATTTGACAATGCCTTAGAAAAAACGATTAAGATTCTTCAGTTCTGCGAGGAAAAGGATGAAATGCCTATTATAGTTTTTAAGCCAACTGGATTTGGAAGATTTCTTTTATATCAAAAAAAGACAGAAGGAGAGGCGCTTACAGTGAATGAGCAAAAAGAATGGGATAGGGTTGTAGAACGCTTTAATGAAGTCTGCAAGCTAGCTAAGGAAAAAGACGTTGAAGTTTTAATTGATGGTGAAGAAAGTTGGATGCAAGATGCTGCGGACGAATTAGTCGAAGCGATGATGCGCAAGTATAATACGGAGAAGGCCATTGTTTATAACACCTTACAATGCTATCGTTGGGATAGAATAGATTATCTTAAATCATTACATGGACGTGCTAAACGTGATGGTTTTAAGATTGGGATGAAAATTGTACGTGGTGCTTACATGGAAAAGGAACGAGCTAGAGCAGAGTCAAAGGGATATAAATCACCAATTTGTATGGATAAGCAAGCATCTGATGACAATTTTGATACAGCCTTAGCATATATTCTCAATAATCTGGGTGATATCTCAATTTTTATTGGTACACATAATGAACAGAGTTGTTATCTGGCGATGGAAATGATGAAGCGTCTCAATATCGCAAAGGAGAATAATAATGTTTGGTTCGGGCAATTATACGGTATGAGTGATCATATCAGTTTTAATTTAGCTTCAAAAGGTTATAATGTTGCCAAGTATGTGCCTTTTGGTCCAGTAAAAGATGTTATGCCTTACCTCATTAGGCGTGCTGAAGAAAATACTTCAGTATCTGGTCAAACGAGTCGTGAACTATCTTTGCTTAAAACGGAGAAAAAACGCCGTAAACTATAATGCCTTGTCATTTCTGATAAGGCATTACTCGAGAGTTAATATTAATTTAGGATTTAAGCTTTCTTAAACCATTTCTTTTTTCGGTTTGGATTGTTCCCGTAACCATAGCCATAACCATAACCTTTCTTACCTGGCTTAACACTGTTTAACAACATGGTCATATTAGGTAATCGCTTTTCATTGTATAAGGTTTGAGCAATATTGGCGAGGCGTCTTCTATCTACACCATCTGCACTTACAACATATATAAACATATCCGCAAATTTAGAAACTAATAAGGTATCACTTACTAATCCTACTGCAGAAGTATCCGCTATAATGTAATCATACTTTTTCTCTAGTTGAGAAAACATTTGCCCCAGACGATCGCTCATCAATAATTCTGACGGGTTCGGCGGAATAGTGCCTGAAGGAATAATATCAAGAAACCTATTCTCTTTCTGAGAGACAATAATGTCTTGAAGTTTGATTGAATTGTCTGCTATGTAGTCTGATAAGCCTATAGTTGGTTTATCCTTAATTCCTAAATATTTTAGGATTTTAGGTACTCTAATATCTAATTCGATTAGAAGGACTTTTTTCTCTGAATACGAGATTGAAGTAGCTAAATTTGTACTCGTATGCGATTTTCCTTCTTGTGCTTTTGTTGACGTAATAAATAGCTTTTTAGCCCTTCCCTCTACATCATTAAGCATGAAATCAATGTTTGATCTAATGATTCTAAAAGCTTCCGCCTTTGGAGAATAATCTACTTTTTTGACAAGTCTTTCTTTTTTTGATGTTTTAGGAACATCACCTAAATAAGGGATATTAATTAAACTAACCAGATCTTCTTTGGTGTATATTTTAGTATTTAATAAATCAGAAACATATATAATTCCAATTGGTAAGCCCAGCCCAAATAAAATTGAAGCCAAATAAACAATTAATGTATTGGGTGCAACTGGAATATGAGACGATGAAGCTGCATCTACAATTTTTGCACTTGGTGTATACATCCCGTATCTAATTGCAGATTCCTCTCTTTTCTCTAATAAATAAAGGAAAAGCGATTCCTTAATTTCCTGTTGTCTTGTAACTCCTCTAAGTTGACGTGCTTTTGCCGGTGCTACATATAGCTGCCCGCTAACTCTACTTCGCTCAGTATTTAAACTAGACAACGTTAGTTCAGACGTCTTCTTCATACTTGCTAAAGAGTTTTGAAGATTAACTTTTAAAGCACTAATCTGATTATTTAACTGAACAACAACTGGGTTTTTTTCTGTTGAATTTCTTAAAAGTGCATCTCTACGAGCAACAAGTTCATTATGACTTTTAATTAGCTGACCAGTGCCTGCGTCACCAATTCCAATGTCTGCAGGAAGCATGTCACTAATTTTATTTTCATCAGCTAGCTCTTCTTCCAAATAAGAGATCATCGAAATATTTGTTGATGTTGTATTTATTTGTTGTTCTATTTGTTTTTGTGCTTGGAGATTAAGACTTGTTTGTGCATTGAGATCCGTAGAATTGGAACGCTGTTGAATTAACTCTGCTGTCGATTCCACTGCTCCTAACTCTTCTTGAACTTCTTGAAGTCTATTATTTATAAACTCAGACGTGACTCTTACCACTTCCTCTTTGTCCGTAAGAACATCATTATTGTACTCTGCTATAAGTCTATTAAGTACATCAACAGCTTTGTGTGAGTTTGAATCATTTAAATCTAGGTAAACAATACTAGAACCTGCTTCTGATCCAGCCATTATTCGGTTTTGATAACTGTCGACAAGCCTATCAATTGAAATTATTTTAATCTTATAATTTGAGTCCTTAATCGGTGCAAATTTTCCAATATTCGGTGTAATTACAATATCTCCGAAGAAGGTATTTATTTTGTCGCCAAATAAATAACGAGTACCTGTTAGCTCGTCTCTATCAATGAATCCGTTTCCTTCGTCTTCAAACCAAAGGAATTCGGTTTCAGATTTTACTTTTATATAGATATTGGTGTTAACATGGTCTATTACAGAGTCACTTTCAAAGAAATTAATTGCTAATGGCGGGTTTCTGTATATTTCTCTTTCTTTAACTTTACCTTCTGCATAATACTTGATATTTAAATCTAATCCTCTGACAACATTTTCAATCAAAGTCTTTGATTTAATGATTGCAATCTCATCTTTAATTTTATTAGTTCCTTCTGCAAATAGACCTGAATTTGTTACTTCCTCTATACTAGGAAGTTTATTGGATTCCTGTTCGTCTTGTATCTTTATCGTTGCACTCGCACTGTATTCATTTGCAGCATATCGTAAATAGGTAAATCCTAATGCTAAAGCGATAACTAAACACAGCAGTAACCATTTCCATTGCGAAAGGTATAGTTCAGCTGCCTGTCTAATTTCATTTGAATTTGATGCTGATTTGGAATCCATAAACTTGGTTTAAGAAATGTTAATTATTAACTAAGAATACGGCAAGAATGGTTGTTAATGTTCCAATTGCCGAAATTAAAACAGCATTATTTTGATTGAAAGAAGAAGCCCTAACCCTCGCATTGTTAGGTTCAACATAAATAACATCATTTTGCTGTAGGTAATACACAGGGGAATTAACAGTATTAATAGAAGTTAAATCTATTTTGGCAAATTTTTTCTTACCATCAACTTCTCTAATAAGAAGAACATTTTTACGCTCACCGTATATAGTAAGATCGCTTGCTAAACCTAATGCTTCAATTACAGTAATTCTTTCATCTTGAACTGTAAATGTACCTGGATTCTGTACCTCGCCTAATATTGTAAAAGTGAAGTTTGCTAATCGAACATTAACTATTGGGTCTTTAGCATATTCTGCTATTTTTTGAGTAAGCATGTCTGTTAATTCTGTTCTTGTGAGACCAGCCACTTTTAAAGTACCTAAAACTGGAAATTCAATATTTCCATCATAATCAATTAAATAAGTTTGCTGTTGCAGACCACCTTGTGCCGAAGTAATATCCGCCAAATTTCCACCAGAAACAAGAGTTAGATTGAATGGTTTGACAGTTTCAGGGTCTAACGCCGAAACATTAATAGTCAATATATCGTCTGGTTTATATACTAACTGCTTTGGCTGTGCAGAAATAACATCACCAATAGGCTCATCTTGGAAATAAACTAAGTTTTTTTTGGATCCACATGAAGTTAACATTATTAATGCAAGTACTGGGATAAATAGGTTGCAAATTTTCATTTTGTTTAGGTTGAGTTTATAGTTTGGTTTACTTTTTAGTATCCAATACCTCATAAGTAGAGTTGTTGGATATATATTCAGGGATTAGATTCTTAATAAGTGACACAATTTCAAGTGGTTGTGTTAAGGTTTTAATACCCGTTAATTTATTTATTTGATTTTCTGTTTTTTTAATGTCAACATGTCTTGACTTAGCAATCATTATTTTCTCATGATAAGTTTTCTTAGTATTCTCACCATCTGCTAATAACTCCTCATAGATTTTTTCACCAGGTCTTAAACCTGTAATTTTTATGTTAATATCCTCTGGATATCTTAAACCTGAAAGGATTATCATGTTTTTTGCTAGGTTAAATATCTTAATTGGTTCTCCCATGTCAAAAACAAATATTTCACCACCATTACCCATAGCTGCCGCTTCTAGTACTAGTTGGCATGCCTCAGGAATCGTCATAAAATATCTAGTTATTTCGCGATGAGTAACAGTTAATGGACCACCTTTTTCAATTTGCTTTTTAAATAGAGGTATAACTGATCCGTTAGAGCCTAAAACATTACCAAAACGTGTAGTTATGAATTTTGTATTGCCTTTTCCTTTCTGACAGCTTACATAAAGTTCAGCAATACGTTTGGTTGCGCCCATTACATTGGTTGGATTGACCGCTTTATCGGTAGAGATTAGTACAAATTTATCTACACTGTGTTTAACCGCTATATCTACAACATTTTTAGTACCACCAATATTAACGCTAACTGCTTCAAAAGGATTATTTTCCATTAAAGGCACGTGTTTGTATGCGGCAGCATGAAATACAATTTTTGGTTTGTATAGATTAAAAATCTGGTCGATACGAGATTTATTTCTAACATCAGCAATTATAGCATCGATGTTAGATAACCCTTGTTGCCTGAATTCTTGTTGAATATCATACAATGCAGATTCTGCATTATCTACAAGAATTAACTTTTTATAGTTGTAGAGGCTAACTTTTCTACAAATCTCACTCCCAATAGAGCCCGCAGCACCCGTTATTAAAATAACTTTATTGTCATACTGTTCTATCAAGTCAGGATTCTTAATGCTAATAGGTTCTCTACCTAATAGATCTTCAATCTTAACCTCTTTAATCTGACCAACACTAAGATCTCCATCAATCCAACTTTGAACAGGCGGTACGATTTTAACCTTGAGTCCTAATGAGAATAGATTGCTTGTTATTTGCAATAGTCGCGTTGGATCAATATTTTGTATTGATATAATAACATCTTCAATATTATTTTTCTTAATATACTGAGCGTCAATAGTATCAATACTGTAAACGTTAATTAAGTTTATTTTCTTACCAATCTTTCTTTCATCATCATCTATAAATCCGACAACTTCTAGTCCACTTTTGGTATCGTTTTGAATTGCATCATAAGTGAGCATCCCAGAATTTCCAGCACCAAAAATCAGAACCTTTGATATTGTTTTGAAGTCTTGTGTAATTTGATTATACAACGATTTTATAAATAATTTGGCTCCAATTAAGAATAGAATATTCAGTAAGAGGTGAATGTAAATAATAGATCCTGAAATATTAAATATGGTGTCTTCACCTAAAAATTTTCTACTTAAAAATGTGCAACATATAAGAATAGTGGCCAGAATATTAGCTCCAATTATTACATTGACAATGTCTTTAAACCCTGTGAATCGAACTACACCTTTATAAGAGCCAACAGCGATAAGGCTTATGGAAGCAACAAGAGCAACATATGGTAATTGCTTTAATAGATTGATTAAATCAAATTCAAATTGAAAATTATATCTTATTAAATATGCTAGAAAAAACGTAGCTATAATGATACTTACATCAAATAATAGAACCAACCATTTTGAGGCATATTGTTGTGATATCCTATTTAAAAATTTAACTAACATACTGCAAAATACATATTTATGGCAGAAATAACTCTATCCAATTGTTTATTGGTAAGATTAGATCCACTTGGTAAACATAACCCTCTATCAAACAATTCATCAGAAACTCCATTTAAATAGTGTGGAGATTTTCTGAATATTGGTTGTTGGTGCATTGGTTTCCATAATGGGCGCGATTCAATATTTTCGGCTTCTAATGCAAGTCTTAAACCTTCTCTTGTTTCTTTTGAGTCAACAAGAATTGTAGTAAGCCATCGATTAGAAAAATGATCTTTAGGTTCATCTAAAAAAGCAATATTATCAATATGTTGGAGACCTATTTTGTATTGGTCGTGGTTTGCCCTGCGTTTTGCAACATGGCTGTCTAATATAGTCATTTGACCACGTCCAATTCCAGCAACAATATTGGACATCCTATAATTATATCCAATTTGACTATGTTGATAATGTGGAGCATTATCCCTGGCTTGGGTAGCTAGGAATACAGCTTGTTGTTTTTCACTTTCAGTGTTCGTTACAATTGCTCCACCGCCTGAAGTTGTTATAATTTTATTTCCATTAAAAGATAAAATAGCATAATCTCCGAATGTTCCACAATTTTGTCCTTTATAATGACTCCCTAGGGATTCTGCACTATCTTCAATAACAGGGATATGGTATTTTTTAGCGATTGAATGAATCTCATCTGCTTTATAAGGCATTCCATATAAATGAACAGGAATAATTGCTTTCACTGATTTTCCTTTAGCAAGTCTGTCTTGTAGTGCTATTTCTAATTGAACAGGACACATATTCCAGGTGTCTTCTTCACTATCTACAAATACAGGTGTCGCTCCTTGATAAACTATTGGGTTGGCAGTTGCTGAAAATGTTTTGCTTTGACAAATAACCTCATCACCACTAGTAACTCCTAATAAAATTAAACTTAAGTGTAAAGCGGAAGTACCAGAGGCTAAGGCCGCTACATATTTATTTTGTTTAAGATAATGCTGTAAATCACTTTCAAAACCACTAACGTTTGGTCCTAGGGGGGCAACCCAGTTAGTCTGGAAAGCTTCCTTTATGTAAGTCTGTTCTTCACCGCTCATGTGCGGTGAGGATAACCATATTTTGGGTTTCATAAGCAAAAATTGTTAAGTAATAATTACATTACTATCTCAATTTCATGTCTTAGAGGGATTTGGGACACGATTTAAAATCGGATTAAATATGCGTCATTTATGTGAGACATCCCAAATAAACACGATAAAAGGTAAATATTTACGTTGTTGAATTCTTTTAAAAATATCAAAAAAAGTTCAATCCTAAAAAAGGATGTCATCTTTAAAATTTATTAAAAATTCTATCTTTTTTATTATAGGAAAATCTATAAATTAAGCTACTTTCAAGAGATAGATA
>Ga0189289_10396_pt1 | contig 18351 bp, 13 predicted proteins | sample UW106minimetaG_FD_130313 | JGI IMG/M metagenome (GOLD analysis project Ga0189289, IMG submission 130313) | Marine microbial communities from the Costa Rica Dome - UW106 mini metaG | ecosystem: Environmental > Aquatic > Marine > Oceanic > Photic zone | place: Costa Rica: the Eastern Pacific...
CATTAAAAAAAATGAACTGCAATAACTCTAAAAGGCATGCATACATGCCAGTTAAAAAGGTCTATAAAATTAGTATGTGCTACTAGAAAATAGCGACTAAAGCAATGGCAAAGACGGATAATTTTAAAACCATACCTACATGATTTACCATATTTAATTGCGAAGATTTAATACGCTGTCTAATTCCAAATACAGATTTTGTGGTTGACTTGCTAAAATTGTGCTTAACAATCGATTTGTAATTAGAGTTTAATAATCCATTGGTGGTGTAATGAGACACCGCAATGGGTTCTGGTACTGATTCTAAGGTTTGATTTAATACTAATGCCATGATTCTAATTTTTTAATTGGTTACGCTAATAAGACGTATTACAAAAAAAAATGTTACACCTTGAATCGCAACTATAGCAAAAGGTTGGATGCATTAATCATCAAAAGCGTCAGTAAAATTATAGGCTAGCCTAATTTTGGAAAATTCTAATAAAAATTGAAATTTATCGGTTTCTCCAGAAAAACGGGGTCAAAAGTATTAAGACTGTAAACAATTCTAAACGACCAATGAGCATTAAAAATGACGCCCACCATTTTCCTAAAGAAGGTAAGGCAGAATAATTATTTACAGGCCCAAAGTCTCCTAAGGCCGGACCAACATTTCCTAAACTCGATGCTGAAAGACCTATTGCTGAAGTAAAATCAATTTGAAACATTGAGAAAACAAGAGCTCCAATAATAAAGGACAGCATATATAGAATAAAGAAGCCCAAAATATTAAAAACGATATCTTTAGATATAGACTTCGTATTATAACGCACCGGTAAAATAGCATTTGGATGTAGCGAACGTTTAAACTCTAAAAATCCATTCTTTATCAAAATGAGATGTCTCACTACCTTAACACCACCAGAAGTACTTCCTGCAGAACCACCCAAAAACATTAAACCAAAAAAGAATACCGTTAAGAACGGGGTCCACATTGTGTAATCTGCAGTTACGAATCCGGTTGTTGTAACAATAGCTAGTACCTGAAACAGTCCATGCCTTATAGCACTTTCGCCTTCACCTAAGACCATGGGATGAGCCAAAGATGATTGAGATATATCTGCACGAAAATATATAAGTAAAGCTGCTACAATGGTGAAAGCGGTAATAAATCTAAAGTATAGTTTAAATTCATCATCTTTGATAATCTTAGTCACATTTCCTTTAAATAAATAGTAACTTAATACAAAATTAGTTCCTGCTAGGAACATGAAAAAGATGATGATATACTGAATTGCTGGATTATCATTCCAATATGCAATACTCGCATTTTTAGTAGAAAATCCTCCAGTTGATAACGTACTTAATGCGTGATTTATAGCATCAAAAAATGACATTCCTGCAACTTGGAGTAAAATAGTCTCTGCAACTGTATACCCAAAGTAAATAAGCCATAAACGCTTAGCAGTATCAGTAATTCTAGGATGTAATTTGTCACCACCAGGACCAGGAGCCTCCGCAGCAAATAGCTGCATTCCACCAACACCAAGTAGAGGTAATATGGCTATCGCCAATACAATAATTCCCATACCGCCTATCCAATGTGTGGTACTTCTCCAAAAGAGTACACCTTCTGGTAAAATCTCAATATCATTTAAAATACTAGCACCAGTAGTGGTGTAACCTGACATGGTTTCAAAAAATGCATCAGTAAAAGACGGTATAGCCTGGGTAGCAATATAAGGTAAGGTTCCAGTTAATGACATCACAATCCAACCAAATGCCACAACGATATAACCCTCACGCTTATTCATTTCTTTTCTGTGGTTCTTAGTACCATACATTGCAATCCCACCTAGAAGCAACGTTGATAATCCTGCAAGAAATAAATTGAGCGTTACACCATCACTGTAAATGAGACTTATTAGTGTAGCCAACATCATAAAACCGCCATTAAACAGTAATAGCAGTCCAAAAAAGTGGAAAATAATTTTATAATTAAGGTGCATTCGAGACATAATCCAAATTATGCAAAAAAGGCTTCTACTTCAGAAATAGAACGTGGCAAACAACATACCACAACACGATCCCCCGCCTCGATTCTAAAACTACCCAAAGGTATCAATCCTGTTCCATTTCTCATAACACCACCAAAGATAGCAGACCTTGGAAAGTTTAAATCTCTAATAACCTTATTTGTTATTTTAGAATTAGGTTTAACAACAAACTCTAATAGTTCGGCATTCATATTGGTAAGCTTTGTCATCGCTACAACCTCACCTTTTCTGATATATCTAAAAATATTATTTGCGGCAAGGAGTTTTTTATTGATCAATGTATCTATTCCAATAGACTGTGACAATTGGTAATAGTCCATGTTTTCAACTAAAGCAATGGTCTTTTTGACCCCTTTGGATTTAGCTAAAAGACATGACATTATGTTGGTCTCCGAATTTCCGGTTACCGAAATAAAAGCGTCCATATCCGTAATGTTTTCCTCTTCTAGGATTTCAACATTTCTACCATCACCACAAATAACCAAGGCATTAGGCAACTGATCAGCTAAATCTTCAGCTACAGGTTTTTTGCTCTCCACCAATTTAACATTAAACTTACTCTTGCATAAATCCCTCGCTGTTTTATAACCAATCTTACTTCCACCTAAGATCATTACATTCTTGATTTCCGCTTTTACTTTACCTGATAATTCAAACAATTCTGCATCACCCCCTTTAGAGGTCATAAAGACTACTTTATCCCCTTCTTTAAATTGAGTATCGCCTCTTGGAATAATCGTATATTGCGTGGCAAGGCGTTGAATGGCTATTGGAATAAAATGCAGTTCCGAATATAACTCAGCTGCTTCCTTAACGGTTTTCCCAACAAAGGTTGCTGTACGTGATAATCGTAGCCCAAGCATGGTCAATGCACCATCTTCAAACTCATAAGTGTCATTAAACCCGTATTGATTTAGTAAGAGTTCAATTTCAGATGCCGCCAAGGATTCTGGAGAAATTAACTCATCTATACCAAATTGAGAAAAACCGATAGTTTCTTTCTCTTCAATAAATTCGGTATTAGAAATTCTTGCAATAGTGCGCTGCGCGCCAAGTTGTTTTGCTAATACACTTGCCGTAATATTAATAGTCTCTGAAGATGTAACGGCGATGAATAATTCTGCCGATTCAATCCTAGCGTCTCTTAATATAGAAATAGAAGTGGCATCACCTTTAATAGTTTTGATGTCTAAATGCTCTCCTGCGTAGATTAAACTATCTTTCTTGGTATCTATTAGGGTTATCTCTTGCGACTCGTAGGATAATAATTTTGCCAAATGAAATCCTACCTCTCCAGCGCCTGCGATAATTATTTTCATCTTGAATTGTTCAAATAAACATACAAATATACTAAGAAGTTATAAGTGATACTAAAGTTATAGGGACTTAGAAGTTCTTAGTATATTTGCAAAAAATTATGAATGTCTGAAAAAGTAAAGCCATATAAAGATAGTCATGCCTCTAAGAAAGAGCAGGTAACTGAGATGTTTGATACCATTTCTAATGAATATGACGATTTAAATCGCGTCATATCTTTTGGCATTGATGTCAAATGGCGAAACAAGGTTGTTGAGATAGTTTCTAAAACAAATCCTAACAACATATTAGATATAGCCACAGGAACAGGAGACTTGGCCATTAATCTTACCTCTACCAGTGCCAAAGAAATTATTGGATTAGACATTAGCGATGGCATGTTAGAAGTTGGAAGACGTAAAATAAAATCCAAGCAGCTTGACAATATTATCTCTATGGTTATTGGTGATTCTGAAGACTTACCCTTTGAAGATAACACCTTCGATGCTATTACCGTCGCATTTGGAGTTCGGAATTTTGAGACTTTAGAAAAAGGACTTGCTGAAATTCTCAGAGTACTTAAGCCAAATGGCATCTTTGTTGTATTAGAAACTTCAGTACCAACAAATCCAGTCTACAAGTTTGGTTACAATATTTATTCTAAATTTATCCTGCCAACTATCGGAAAATTATTTTCAAAAGATAAGATTGCTTACAATTATTTAAGCGAATCCGCATCGGTTTTTCCATATGGTGAAGCATTGAACAATATTTTGAGAAAAATTGGGTTTATTAATGTCAAAGACAAACCTCAAACTATGGGTGTCGCTACCATATACACCGCATCTAAAGCTTAATATGAAACAAGTCATAGTCCTACTTGCATTGTTAACAGCATTTCAAAATGCATCTGCACAACTTTTTACCAAAGAAAAAGTAGCAAACAATATTGATAATTTAGATCAGAAATTTTTGTCTTGGGGCTATTTCTTAGGGTTTAATCAGTATGATTTTAAATTTAACTACGAGCAAGATTTAAAAGATATCCTAGTTGACAAAACCTTTGGGTTTCATTTAGGGCTAATCGGAGATATGCGTATTAACGATCATTTAAATCTAAGGTTAGAACCCGGAGTATTTTTTACAACAAGAAATTTAATATATGATGAGAGTTATTTTGCAGGAACAGATTTTAATAGTTCTGATTTAATTCGCGAGGTGAAATCGACCTACATCCATGTGCCATTACTCTTAAAAGTTTCAACTAAACGAATCAATAATTTTAAACCATTTATAGTTGGTGGTTTTTCTACAGCACTGAATTTATCGAGTAATCAGGATAACCCTGATGATAATAGTGCTGGCGAATTTAGAATGAAAAAAAACACTTATTTCTATGAAATTGGATTTGGAATAGACCTCTACCTATTATACTTTAAATTTACGCCATCAATCAGAGGAGTCTTCGCTATAAATGATGAAATTATAAGAGACACTGATCCAAATAGCCCTTGGACCGGTAATGTATCAAAAATGCAAACCAGAGGTATTTTTATTAATTTCACATTTCAATAGAACGCCTTTTGAATTCGCTTAAAAGAATCGCGGTTGCATTAGCTACATTTAGACTTTCAGTAGCGTTAACATCACCAAACTGAGGGATTGTTAATTTTCTATTAACTTTAATACCTTCTGAAATACCATTAGCTTCATTGCCTAAAATAACTAATCCAGTTTCAGGGATTTCAGCCGTGTATATGTTTTCTCCTTCCATAAAGGTGCCAAAGACCTGGAGCTCAGATGATGCTATATAGTCGTTTAAATCTAGATAAGTAATATTTACGCGCGATAAAGAGCCCATAGTTGCTTGCACGACCTTTTGATTGTAACAATCAACTGTATTTAAGCTACAAACTAGATCCCTTACCCCATACCAATCGCATAATCTAATGATGGTACCAAGATTTCCAGGATCTCTAACATCATCCAAAGCAATTATGAGTTTGCCAGTTTCAATCTGCTCCGATGCTTTAATCTTAAAAACAGCAAGTGCTGTATTTGGGCTTTTTAAGGTAGAAATACGTTTCAAATCCGAAGTACTAATAACATTTATTAAGTCTTCTGGAGCATCAAAAATAAGTTCAGTTGTGAACAAGTTTTCAAGTTCAAAATCTGAAGATAGAAACTCATTAATCCCCTTTATACCCTCCACCACAAACAAGCCTAATTGCAGTCTAAATTTTTTTTGACCTAAACTTTTAATTACTTTTATTTGATGCTTTGTAACCATTAAAATGTCTTTACATTTGCTAAGAGCATACAAAGTAAACCTTTTTTGGACTAATTTTTGTTTACAGCAATCAATATCAATAAAACAATCATTTGTTAAGCTTGAAAATTCGCATTTCAATACCTCTTCAACAGTGTAAAATTGTTTACACCATAATGTTATTGATTCCTGCATTCCTTTTTAACTCTTGCGATGTCGTTAAACGTGTGAGCTCAGACGAGCATCTGATTACAAAAAACACCATTATAGAAGACGATAAGATCAATAAGAATGATCGAATAAACAATCTCATAATTCAAAAGAACAACTCAGGAATGAATGGTTTACTTGGGTTTCCTTTAAGATTACATATTTATAATCTAGCAAGACCAAATATTGATTCGATTATTAATGCGAATATTTTAAGTGACAGCTTAAAAGTAAAACGAAAAACAAAGCTACTCTCTAAAAAGCAGTTTGATACATGGATTCAATCTAAACGGAATTTTAATAGCTGGTTAAAGCGTACAGGAGAGGCACCTACAATTTTGAATGAAGTAAAGACACAGAAAACAGCAACTAATCTCAGAAAATATTACTACAGTAAAGGTTGGTTTAATAACACTGTGGATTATGAGATTAAAAAAGACAGTAATAAAAGAGCGCAGGTAACGTACAAGGTAACTAAAAAAGACCCTTATTTTTTAGATTCCATAAAACCAATCATAAGTAGTCCAGCTATTAGTGCATTATATCCCAATTTCAGTAAAGATGCTTTACTGATAAAAGGAGAACAATATGATGAGCAGAATTATGAGGACGAACGGGAACGCATCAGCACTTTTTTAAGAAATCATGGCTTCTATTACTTTGGTCAAGATTACATAAGATTTGTTACGGATACTATTGATACCAATCATAAAGTAAACACTGAGCTCGTAATTGCTGACCGTTCATTAAGAGAAGGTGATTCTATAGCAACAATTCTGTTTAAACCATACACCATAAAAGAAGTTAATATATTTACTGATGATAACTTCGAAAACCGAGACAAAGCTGTTTCTGACACAACGACTTACAAGGGTTACAACTTATTTAGTAAAGAAAAATTACGGTTTAAACCAAAAGCTTTAACTGACGCTATTTTTATTAATAAAGGTGACATATACACGGATATAGCACGTAGTCGAACATCAAGATACCTCAATGATCTGCAAGTGTTCAGATATCCGAGTATCGAATATCTTGAAAACCGCGAAGATTCGAGTTTAACGGCAAATATCTATTTAGAACCAAAAAAGAAATATGCGTTAAGTCTCGATTTTGACGTCTCACAAAGTAACATTCAAACTATCGGATTTTCTGTAACACCAGGATTAAAAATTCGAAATATATTTAGAGGAGCTGAGACCCTAGAAATTAGCGGAATCGCTGCCATAGGCGCATCAAAGGATGGTAGTAACGATGAAGCTACATTTTTTGATATTAATGAATTTGGTGGTAATATCCGTTTAAATATTCCACGTTTATTTACGCCATTTAACACAGATAGTATTATTCCAAAATACATGTCGCCAAACACAGCTATAAATTTATCAGCAACAAGCCAACAAAATATTGGACTTGATAAACAAACACTGTCAGGACTTTTAAGTTACAATTGGAAACCATCCTCAACGGTTTCAAATACTTTGGAGTTATTTAATATACAGTTTGTAAAAAATCTTAACACCAGTAATTACTTTGGTGTTTACACAAACTCCTACGATAGGCTAAATGGTATTGCTCAGGATATTGGTTATATTGAGAGCAACGAAGACTTATCCATACCTGCGGAAGCTGATCAGTTTATCGATGATGTTTTAAATGAAAATACGGTATTGAATCCTGACGATGAAGATTATATTACTGTAAATAATATCGATGAGCGAAAACAAAGACTAACAGAAAACAACCTCATATTCTCCTCGAGTTTTGATTATGTTATAAATCGAAGAACCAATTTTTTTGACAATGATTTCTCAATATTTAAATGGAGAGTTGAAATAGCCGGAAACATGTTTTCTATTTTGTCTAAAGCTTTTGGTTCTGCAAAAAATGAAAACGGGAATTATGAAATTTTCGGAGTAGCTTTTTCTCAATATTTCAAGACAGAGATCGACTATGTAAAGTATTTTGACTTCGGTCAAAATAGTATTTTTGCTTTTAGAAGTTATGCTGGTATCGCTATACCATATGGCAATTCAAACAGTATTCCGTTTGCCGAGAGTTTCTTTGCTGGAGGACCAAATGACAATAGAGCTTGGACGGCTTATAACTTAGGACCTGGAAGCTCATCAACAACCAATGAGTTTAATGAGGCCAACCTTAAAATTCATTTAAGCGCAGAACAGCGCTTTAGACTTTTTGGTGATTTAAAAGGTGCTTTATTTGTAGACGTTGGTAATATCTGGAATGTTTTGGACAATGTTGAAGATGAAGACGCAACTTTTACAGGCTTTAAGTCTTTACAAGATATTGCCGTTGGTTCTGGGTTTGGCTTACGCTATGATTTTGATTTCTTTGTACTTCGTTTTGATATAGGTTTTAAAACTTATGAACCTTCGCTTTCTGAAGGTAATCGGTGGTTTAAAAATTATAACTTTAGAAATGCCGTTTATAATATTGGTATCAACTATCCATTCTAAAAACCATTCTGATTTGGCTACATCGTTTTCGACACTTTACAGGAATTTTAGCCAAGTATATACTCAAAATTTGTTTATTTTTGAGATCTAATTTTTCAATCATAAAATTATGAGTCATAACATAAAACCTGGGGTTGCAACAGGTAGAGAAGTTCAAGAAATATTCCAATTAGCCAAACAAAAAGGCTTTGCATTACCAGCTGTTAATGTTATTGGATCTAACACAATTAATGGTGTTTTGGAAACCGCAAAAGCACTAAATGCCCCAGTTATTATTCAATTTTCAAATGGCGGTGCTCAATTTAATGCAGGCAAGGGATTTGGTAATGACAACCAAAAAGGTGCTATTGCTGGTGCTATTGCCGGCGCAAAACATGTACATCACATGGCAGAAGCTTACGGTGTTCCTGTCATTCTTCATACAGATCATTGTGCTAAAAAATTATTGCCTTGGATTGACGGTTTACTCGACGCCAGTGAAAAGCACTTTGAAGAAACCGGGAAACCACTTTACAGTTCTCACATGATTGATTTATCTGAAGAGCCAATAGAAGAAAATATAGAAATTTGTAAACAATACCTTGAGCGAATGAGTAAAATGGGTATGACTTTAGAAATTGAATTGGGGATTACTGGTGGTGAAGAAGATGGTATCGATAATAGTGATGTAGATGAGTCTAAGTTATATACGCAACCGGAAGAAGTAGCCTACGCTTATGAAGAATTAATGAAGGTTAGTGACCAATTCACAGTGGCAGCTGCCTTTGGAAACGTTCACGGTGTTTATAAACCAGGAAATGTAAAACTGACACCTAAAATTTTAAAGAATTCTCAAGAGTACGTTTCAGAAAAATACAATGTTAAACACAATCACATAGATTTTGTTTTCCATGGAGGGTCAGGTTCAACTGTAGAGGAGATAAGAGAAGCTATTGGATATGGTGTTATTAAAATGAATATTGATACCGATATGCAATGGGCCTTCTTAAGCGGTGTCAGAGATTATATCGACGAAAAAAAGGATTATTTACAGACGCAAATTGGAAGTCCAGATGGTCCTGACTCACCGAACAAAAAATACTACGATCCAAGAGTTTGGTTAAGAAAAGCAGAAGAATCTTTTGTGGATAGATTAAAAAGGGCTTTCGAAGATTTAAATAACGTAGACACCTTATAATTAGCATTTTACTACTAATATTCTACAACCCACTAAAAATAAATATTTAGTGGGTTTTCACGTATAAAATATCGAAAACTAGCATTTGCCAATTTTTGGAGAGAATATAGATTGTAGTAATTTTATATGTTATACATTTGCACAGTAACTAACGTAAACTTTGATTAAGATTTACAATTTTAATCTTGAATCCAAAAAATATAATTTTATATGACAGCTTGGTTCAAAAGAAAAGACAAAGGTATTCAGACCTCAACTGAAGAAAAAAAAGACACCCCTAAAGGCTTATGGTATAAATCGCCTACCGGAAAAATAATAGACACTAAAGAGTTAGAGCAGAATTTTTACGTTAGTCCAGAAGATGGGTATAATGTGAGAATAGGTAGTAAAGAATATTTTGAAATTCTCTTTGATGATAATAAATTCAAAGAATTAGATACCAATCTAAGTTCTAAAGACCCTTTAAAATTTGTAGATACTAAAAAATACCCTGACCGTTTAAAAGCGGCTCAGACTAAAACCAATCTTAAAGATGCGGTAAGAACAGCAGTTGGTAAATCCATGGGGCAAGATTTAGTAATTGCCTGTATGGACTTTAGTTTTATTGGTGGTTCCATGGGTAGTGTGGTTGGTGAAAAAATTGCTAGAGCTGCTGATTATGCATTAAAGAAAAAAATACCGTTCATGATTATTTCTAAATCTGGTGGTGCGCGTATGATGGAGGCGGCATTATCCTTGATGCAATTGGCTAAAACATCAGCAAAACTAGCACAACTAGCAGAAGCCAAAGTACCATACATATCACTGTGCACAGATCCTACAACTGGTGGAACTACAGCTTCATTTGCTATGCTTGGCGATATTAATATTTCTGAACCTGGAGCTTTAATTGGCTTCGCAGGCCCTCGTGTCGTAAGAGATACTACTGGCCAAGAATTACCTGAAGGATTTCAAACGTCAGAATTCTTGTTGGAGCACGGGTTTTTAGACTTTATTAGTCATAGAAAAGATTTGAAACAAAAAATTAATCTCTACATAGATTTAATTAAAAATCAACCACTAAGAAATTAAAGGCCGTGATGAGATAAAGAAAATTCTTATATAGAAATTAGTGTTTATCTCAGATTTTTTAGTAAATTCAGTCTTATTGTATTTTAGTTCCCCAACTATCTCATTCCTATTTTGACATCAATTTAGTTTAGCGATTATGAATTAAACTAAATGAAAACAAATAAAGGAATTGACAATAATAGTACCAAAGCTATCACGGAAAAACGTGAGTCTGCAGCACTAAATGTAGACATTATTAGTTTGTTAGACACTGCCAAAATTGCAACGCTATTTTTAGATGTTGATCTTCGAGTTACTCAGTTCACTCAAGAAATACAACGTATTTTCAATCTGGAGGATATAGATGTGGGCAAGAAATTTTCTTCTATAAAATCCAATTTCCCGCCCTCTACAGTTGTACGGATTAACGCCAATGCCAGAATTGCATTAGAAAAATCCATTACCATTGAAGATCAAATTATAGACTTAAAGGGTAATTATTATTTGCTACGCGTTGGCCCTTTTGTCAAAAATGATGAATCAATTGAAGGAGTTATCATTACCATGAACAATATCAGTTTAATAAAGGAGGTTGAAGCAAAATTAGACAAGGTTAATCTAAATTACACGAATCTTTTTCACAGTCTTAATGCAGGTTTTATTCATGCCAAAATTATCACAGACAAAAATAATACCCCCATCGATTGTGAATATATTGATGTCAACCAAGCCTATTCAGATATCCATGGGATACAAAGAGATAAACTCATTGGTGAACGTATATCTAAAGTTTTACCAAATTTGATTAACGATCCTAACCAGTGGATTCAAAAATTTAGTATCACAGCATTAGAAGGCAAAAATCAAACTATAAGTGGATATATAAGCACAATAAATAAGTATTTTGAAGTAAATACCTTCTCACCAAAAATAGGTGAATTTGCATGTATTATTTTTGACTTAACGGAAAGAAAAAACAATGAAAATAAACTTGCCAGGTATGCAAGAGAACTTGATAATATACAGCGCTTAACTTGTGTTGGCAGTTGGTCTTTAGATCTAACCAATGGAAATGTAACTTGGTCTGAAGAATTATATCATATTTTTAAATTAGACAAAAATAAGGCTGCCCCTAATTACAAAAGACAGTCGCAATTATTTACACCCGATAGCTGGAAAATTCTATCCAAAGCAGTGTCAGATGCCAAAGCTAAAGGTACCTCTTACGAGCTTGAACTCGAAATGATTAAAGCTAATGGTGAGACAGGATGGCTGCTAGGTAAAGGAGAAGCAGTTATAGAAAATGGCAAAATAATAGGATTGCGCGGTGCTGCTCAAGACATTACAGAACGTAAACTAAACGAAGTTGCCCTAATAAACGCCAAGAAGAAAGCCAAGGATGAAGCCCTTGCCAATCTTCAAAAAAACTACTTTTTAGCAAATATGAGTCACGAAATCCGCACACCGATATCGAGCGTTTTAGGATTTGCTGACTTGCTTAAGGAAGACACCTTAAAGAAGCATGAGCGCTTGAAATATCTCGAGATTATAGATAGTAATTCCAAACAAATATTAAACCTTGTTAATGATATTATCGATATTTCTACAATAGAGTCTGGAAAGTTGGAACTGCATTATGATGAGTGTGATATTGAGTTACTATTTACAAACCTTACATTAACTTTTGAACAAATAAAACTGCAAAGAGATAAACCTAATCTAAAGTTAAAACCAGTAGTATCTCAACGTACAAAAGGGCTTAAATTAAAAACAGATGTTAGGAGACTGAAACAGATTTTAATTAATTTGATTGAGAATGCCATTAAATTCTCGAACAGAGGGACAATAAGTTACGGCTACGAGACACAAGGTGATTTAATAAAGTTTTTTGTCAAGGATGAAGGTATTGGTATTATAAAGTCAAAACAAGAACAAATCTTTGATTCTTTCAAACAATTAAACTACCAAAACAAAGAGAACTATGGAGGCACAGGACTTGGTCTTGCTATTTGCAAGGCACTGGTTACGATGTTAGGTGGAACAATAACGGTAAAATCTCAGTTTTATCGCGGTAGTACCTTTGAATTTACACTGCCCTATCAAGTTACTAATAGCACCTGTTCTCCTGAAAAAAAATCACCAATTGAAAAAGGTGAATTCTTAAAAAACAAATCCATTCTTATTGCTGAAGATAATAAGCTGATTCGTTTATTATTAGAACGCATTTTAATGACCACTGGTGCCACAATTGAATTTGCCAAAAATGGCAAAGAAGCGGTTGATTACTTCATAAAAAATCCTCATGTTGATCTCGTGCTTCTTGATATACGTATGCCAAAAATGAGCGGTATTGAGGCCCTTGACGAAATACTTAAAATTAATCCTAAGGCAAAAATTATTATGCAAACTGCCCATGCCATGGAAGAAGAAAAAGAATTGTGTTTTGAAAAAGGATGTATTGATTTTATTTCAAAACCGATAATAAAGAAAGAGTTATATCGCAAACTTAACAAATGGGTGCATGACACTCATAAAACATTTCCCTAACCTTATACGTATTTATAACTTGAAAAAGCGAGCCATATAGCTCGCTTTTTTTATATCCAATCAACTAAAATCAAACCACAATATACAATTAAAGTAATTGAGATTTCAGTACCATTATTGCAAGTAAATGTTGCCTGATTATCACATTCACCAAAACCATAATCAAAAACACCTCAAAAATTAGTACGTTGTGCATCAAATGAACCACCCACAAAATAATAGCAAATCACTTCGCGACGCAAAGGCACAATTACTTCTTAAGTATGTGTATTACCATTAACAAAGGATGCTGTCCAATCACCAATAATTTCAAATACATTATCACCAAAAATACTACGATCAAAACCTTGTACCCATTCTCTAATTCTTATGCCTCTCTAAAAGCTAACACGCCATTTAGCCAAAAAATGATAACGTTTAAATCGTGCGTAAACTGAGGGTTAGCATTGTCCTTAGACAACTCTTTTAAAATATAACAACGTCCAATAGTATTTTTAGCATCAAAATAAAAATCAACACGGCCATAGCTAATTATAAGCTGTTGTGCTTCTATGCCTCTGGTATACTAAAAATTTAATTACCCTTGAATTAAACGACCAATAACAACACAAGCTTCAATTCCAAAATCTAGGGTTACCCGACGATTAGCTTATTGTGCTTTTACAGTGATAGTAACACATTCTGGAATCTCTCTCGTATAACTTTTACGTCCTAACTCACTATGCTCTTAACCCTCATGGGCATCGATCACGAGATCATCAACAACATTATCGATTTGGTCCATCTCCGCAGAACGCTATAATTCAGTCGTATTGTATGATTGATTGTCTTACTCAGTTCGCGTATCATTCTTACTTCAAGATGTAAAGAGTAAACCTAAAACTAAAAGGCTTAACACCTCTTTTCCAAATACTTTCACATTATGACACACGCCATTCTTAACGATAGTGTTGAGTTCTTAAGTTAAAAAATTCATGACTACTTTATTACTGTTCATATGATGTTAAGGTCATTTGAAACAAAGATGGTTTAATTTAATAGTCTATTTATCGTAAATGACACGATCTAGGGCAATTAAAGCAGAAAAAAGATTGGCAAACCCAAAAATATTCTATCTTTGCAGCTTGAAAGAAAATCTTTCATCGTACATAACAATCATTTACAATAATATTAGCATGTATTTAGACAAAAAAGCAAAAGAGAGCATCTTTAAAAAGTACGGTAAAAATGCACAGGACACTGGTTCTGCTGAAGCACAGATTGCATTATTTACACAGCGTATTAATCACTTAACAGAGCACTTAAAACAAAATCGTAAAGATTTTAACACTGAGCGTTCGTTGGTAAAATTAGTAGGAAAGCGTCGTGCTTTACTAGATTACTTAACTAAGAAAGATATCTTAAGATATCGTGCAATAGTTAAAGAATTAGGATTAAGAAAATAGTCTCAATATCAAAAACCACGCCTTTCGCGTGGTTTTTGTTTATATATAACGCAATCGAAAGCGTCAAAAATTCGAATTGAAAATAGCATAAGAGCTCCCATGCTGAAATTGGGACTTCGGTTTTTCATTGGTCATACAACTACTACACAACAACACAGCGACCATTGTTTAACACTACTTTGATGGTTTATAGTCAAAGTGAGAATAAAATTTTTATGATTCCAAAAACTTACAAAGAGGTCATTGACCTAGGTGATGGTAGAGAAATTTCTATCGAAACCGGAAAATTAGCAAAGCAAGCACATGGTAGCGTTGTGGTGCAATCTGGAAAATGTATGTTATTATGTACTGTTGTTTCCAATTACCACCAAGCCGATGTAGACTTTTTACCTCTAACAGTAGATTACAGAGAAAAATTTGCTGCTGCAGGACGTTATCCTGGTGGATTCTTCAAGAGAGAAGCAAGACCAAGTGATGGTGAGGTATTAACCATGCGTTTAGTGGATAGATGTTTACGCCCATTATTTCCTAAAGATTACCATGCAGAAACACAGGTAATGATTCAGTTGATGTCTCATGACCCAGAAGTTATGCCAGATGCTATGGCTGGTTTAGCAGCTTCTGCAGCTATTCAATTATCAGACATTCCATTTGAAACAGCAATTTCTGAAGTTCGAGTTGGTCGTGTTAACGGCGAATTTATCATCAACCCATCATATGAACAATTAGAAGCCTCTGACATCGATATGATGATTGGTGCCTCGGCAGATTCTGTGATGATGGTAGAAGGCGAAATGGATGAGATCTCAGAAGAAGAAATGGTAGAAGCCATTAAAGCTGCGCATGAAGCTATTAAAATGCAGTGTGATGCTCAATTACGATTAGCTGAAGCTTTTGGTAAAAAAGAAATTCGTGAATACGATCCTGAGGTTGAAGATGAAGAATTAGCAAAAAAGATTCATGACATGGTATATGACAAAACGTATGCTATTGCCAAAGCAGGATCTGCAAAACACGAACGTGGAGCAGCATTTAGCGAAATAAAAGAAGAAGTTTTCAATTCTTTCTCTGAGGAAGAGCAAGATGAATTAGGTAAACTGATTCATAAGTATGTTGCTAAAGCGCAAAAAGAAGCCATTAGAAATTTAACCTTAGACGAAGGCTTACGTTTAGATGGACGTCAGACTACAGATATTAGACCAATTTGGTGTGAGGTAGATTATTTACCTTCCACACATGGTTCTGCAATCTTTACACGTGGTGAAACTCAAGCTTTAGCGACAGTTACTTTAGGTACTTCGCGAGAAGCTAACCAAATAGACATGCCATCTTACGAAGGCGAAGAACGTTTTTACTTACATTATAACTTCCCTCCATTCTCAACTGGAGAAGCCAGACCAATTAGAGGAACATCTCGTAGAGAAGTTGGACATGGTAACCTGGCACAACGTGCTTTGAAAGGTATGGTTCCAGAAGATTGCCCGTATACAGTACGTGTGGTTTCAGAAGTATTAGAATCTAACGGTTCTTCATCTATGGCCACTGTTTGTTCTGGTACAATGGCATTAATGGATGCTGGTGTACAACTTAAAAAGCCTGTTTCGGGTATTGCTATGGGACTTATATCTGATGGTGATAAGTATGCCGTACTTTCTGATATTCTAGGAGACGAAGATCATTTAGGAGATATGGACTTTAAAGTTACTGGTACTGCTGATGGTATTACAGCCACCCAAATGGATATTAAAATCAAAGGGCTTTCTTATGAAATCTTAGTGAAGGCGTTAATGCAAGCTAGAGATGGGCGTTTACACATCTTAAAGCACCTCACAGATACAATTGAAGCTCCTAATGCTTCCGTTAAGGATCATGCACCGACTATGGTTACGACAAGAATTCCTAATGAATTTATCGGAGCCTTAATTGGCCCTGGCGGTAAAGTGATTCAAGAATTACAGAAAGAAACTGAAACAACTATCGTAATAAATGAAGATCCTGTAACTGAAGAAGGTATTGTTGAAATTCTTGGCGTTGGCAATAAAGGTATCGATGCTGTGATGGCACATATTGATGCTATGATGTTTAAACCAGAAGTTGGTAGTATTTACGAAGTTAAAGTTGTAAAAATGCTTGACTTTGGTGCTGTTGTGGAATACACAGAGGCTCCTGGTAACGAAGTACTGTTACATGTAAGTGAATTGGCTTGGGAACGTACGGAAAATGTTTCTGATGTCGTAAACATGGGAGATGTATTTGACGTAAAATATTTCGGTATCGATTCTAGAACTCGAAAAGAAAAAGTATCGCGCAAAGCTATTTTACCAAAACCAGAAGGTTGGCAAGAGCGGCCAAAGCGCGATACTAATAATCGCGGAAAAGACAATAGAAATCATCGTAGTCGCGACAATCGCAACAGAGATAATCGTAGAGACGATAGAAAACCTAAAGAAGATAAGAAAGAAGATTAATTTTCTTACAATAAACTGTGTAAAAGTCCATCATAATTTGATGGACTTTTTATTTTTATATCTTTTTTGTAACATTTTCTGGAGTTTGAACGTATAATAAAAGAACACCTGATGTTCCGCCTTAAATTTTTAATGCAAATTATTTAAATGAGACAACTTAAAATTACCAAGCAGGTTACCAATAGAGAAACCGCATCATTAGATAAATACCTACAAGAAATTGGTAAGGTAGATTTGATTACAGCAGATGAAGAAGTAGAATTAGCACAGCGTATAAAAGCTGGTGATCAAATTGCTTTAGAAAAATTAACTAAAGCTAATTTGCGTTTTGTAGTATCTGTGGCTAAGCAATATCAAAACCAAGGGTTAACTTTACCAGATTTAATTAATGAAGGTAACTTAGGCTTAATTAAAGCGGCACAACGTTTTGATGAAACACGTGGATTCAAATTTATTTCTTACGCGGTTTGGTGGATTAGACAATCCATCTTACAGGCTCTTGCAGAACAATCGCGTATTGTACGCTTACCACTGAACAAGATTGGTTCTATCAATAAAATCAATAAAACGTTCGCCTTTTTAGAGCAAAGCCATGAACGTCCACCATCAGCAGAAGAAATTGCTAAAGAGTTAGATATGACTATCAATGACGTTAAAGAATCGATGAAAAATTCTGGACGTCATGTATCGATGGACGCACCTTTAGTTGAAGGAGAGGACTCTAATTTATATGATGTATTGCGCAGTGGTGAATCACCAAATCGTGATAAAGATTTATTACACGAATCACTTCGTACAGAAATTGAACGTGCTTTAGAAACCTTAACGCCACGGGAAGCTGATGTGATCCGTTTGTATTTTGGATTAGGTAATCAGCACCCAATGACTTTAGAAGAAATTGGTGAAACCTTTGATTTAACACGTGAGCGTGTAAGACAAATTAAAGAAAAAGCGATAAGACGTTTAAAACACACGTCCAGAAGTAAAATATTAAAGACGTATTTAGGTTAGTTTTTTGTATATTTAACGACCAACCTAATAAAGGTAACAACAGTTACAAAACATAACTGTTCGTTTTTTGATTGATGAAAGAACCTCCGGCTGATTACCGGAGGTTCGCTTTTTCAGCAATCTTTAAGTTCGTTAGCAGCACCTTCAGAAAATGAAAACCATTTGTTATATCAGTAATTTCGCAAGAGATCTCAGAAAAGACACCATTATTGAGCTCATTGATTTTGTAAAAAAAAATAATTCTAAGAATAATATTACTGGACTTCTTATCCTTAAAAACAAATACTTTTTTCAAATTTTAGAGGGGCATTCTGAACAAATTGACGGCCTTTTTAATAAAATAAAGGTCGATCCGCGGCATAAGA
>Ga0189289_10397_pt1 | contig 18345 bp, 20 predicted proteins | sample UW106minimetaG_FD_130313 | JGI IMG/M metagenome (GOLD analysis project Ga0189289, IMG submission 130313) | Marine microbial communities from the Costa Rica Dome - UW106 mini metaG | ecosystem: Environmental > Aquatic > Marine > Oceanic > Photic zone | place: Costa Rica: the Eastern Pacific...
ATCCTCGGCCCGGATGAAGGGCAGTCCGTCGTAGAAGCCCTTGAGGGCGAGATCGACGAAAGCACCTGCCGTGAGAGGGGCGTTGAAGCCATCCACCACAGTGGTCAGCTCGCCTTGGGTGGTGCTCACGCTGAGGGTGGCCCTCCCTTGCAGCCGCGGCAGGGCATCGAATTCTGCGGGGATGTCCCGTTCAAACCCGTCGGGCACGAGCAATGCCTCTACATCACCGATGAAGCGCAGCGTTTGACGTCGATCGGCGATGAAGCCCGGTTTATCGCTCGCTTTGACCTTCTCTTTGAGGTTTTCCAGACCCTGATCCACACTCTGAAAAAGTGTTTCGGCTTTGCCGCGCTTGGCGTCCGGGATCGCGCTCAGGATGGTGTCGCGACGGGTGTTGAGCAGCGCTTCACTGCGGGACACCGTCTTGCCGAGGGCCGACCAGCGTTTGGCCCGCAGATCGTCACTGGTGAGTTCCAGTCGATGCTGCAGTTCGCGAATGTCGTCCTGATCGAACGGAAGCGCGTCCCGGAGAATTGCGGCAGGGTCTTTCACGGCATTGCCCTGGGGCAATGAGGCCCAGCAGGCAGGGGCAGCAATGCTGATCAGAGCGAAGCTGATCAGGGCAGCAAGGACGGCGTTCAAACGCTGATGGACCAAGGGGGAACCCCAGTGCTGACGCGACTTTGGCACAGCCGTATAGTCCGATGAACCGTTCGGTGGGAATGATCTCCAGTAACGACTTCCGCACCGGCACCACGATTGAGATCGATGGGGCCGTCTGGCGCGTGGTCGAGTTCTTGCACGTCAAGCCCGGTAAGGGATCTGCCTTTGTGCGCACCAAGCTCAAGGCGGTGAAGTCCGGCAACGTGGTGGAGAAAACCTTCCGCGCTGGGGAAATGCTTCCCCAGGCAATGTTGGAGAAATCGTCTCTTCAGCACACCTATATGGAAGGTGAGGACTACGTCTTCATGGACATGGCCACCTATGAGGAGACCCGCCTCAGTGCCAATCAGATCGGGGAAAGCCGCAAATATCTCAAGGAGGGCATGGAGGTGAACGTGGTGTCCTGGAACGACACCCCCCTCGAGGTTGAACTCCCCAACTCCGTTGTCCTTGAGATCAAAGAAACTGATCCTGGGGTCAAAGGCGATACCGCCACAGGTGGCACCAAGCCCGCCATCCTTGAGACGGGTGCTCAAGTGATGGTTCCGCTCTTTCTTTCTGTGGGAGAAAAGATCAAAGTGGACACCCGCAACGACAGTTACCTCGGCCGCGAAAACGGATGACCATGCAGCTGGATCACGAACAACTGCACCGCCTGCTGGAGGCGCTCGGCGAGAGCGATATCCAGGAATTCCGGTTGGAGGGCGATGATTTCCGTCTGGAAATTCGTCGCAACCTGCCAGCCCAAACCGTGATGGCACCAGTGATGCCCGCTCCCGTCGCGGCAGCGGCGCCCGTTGCTGCCTCAGCAGAGCCTGCGTCCGCGCCGCCTGCGTCCACCGCAACTCGGAGTGACCTGCTCGAGGTGACGGCCCCAATGGTGGGCACCTTCTACCGAGCGCCCGCACCAGGAGAGCCTCCCTTCGTCGAAGTGGGAACTCGCATCAACGTCGGTCAGGCCGTTTGCATCCTTGAAGCGATGAAGCTGATGAACGAGCTGGAGTCGGAGGTCGGCGGTGAAGTTGTCGAGATCCTGGTCGACAACGGCACCCCTGTTGAATTCGGGCAGGTCCTGATGAGGGTCAAGCCGGTCTGAGTTCAGCTCAGATCCCAGGCGGCCCTGATCGCTGCGATTGTGCTGTCAGGGCTCGCGACTCCTTCGGCTGCGATGTCGAAGGCGGTGCCATGGTCCGGAGAGGTGCGCAGGAAGGGCAGTTCCAAGGTGGTATTCACCGCTGCATCGAAAGCCAGCAGTTTCACTGGAATGAGTCCCTGGTCGTGATACAGAGCCAGGATCCCGTCAGGTCCAGGTTGGTTCGGGTTTTGCCAGGCGTGAGCTGCACTGATCCAGCAGGTGTCAGGAGGCACGGGACCCTCTAGGTGCACCTGAGGATGCTCGGCTCGCCATTGATCCAGCAGTGGCGTTAGCCAGTCGGCTTCTTCGTGGCCCAGCTGACCTGCTTCGCCGGCATGGGGATTCAGCCCGGCAATGCGCAGATGTGGTGTGGTTGTGAAGCGTCGACAGAAGCCATGCAGCACATTCAGTTTGTGGTGAACAAGGTCTGGTGTCAGCGCCTGAGGAATTTGGCTGAGGGGGATGTGGGTGGTGGCTAGCAACGTGTTCAGGCGCCAGCCGCTGTTCGGTGAGACGGCGGTGAACAGCATCGAGGAGCGTTGGCATCCCGCCAGCTCCGCCAAGCGTTCGGTTTGCCCGGGATAGCGATGGCCGGCCGCGTGCCAGAGGTGCTTGGCGATGGGGGCGGTGACCAGGGCGCGGGACCCCCGCGCCTGAAGCAGTTCAACGGCACGGGTGAGCCAATGAAATCCAGTATCGGCTCCGCTGGTGGTGGGTTGTCCGGGATGGACGATGTCCACCAAAGGTTGGTCGTCGATCCTGAGCGTTGCGGGGTCGGCGAGGGGTCGGCTCGATTGCTGTATCAATCGCGCATGGGTTTGGATCAGACTGCGTCTGCAACCGACCAATAGTGGTTGGAGCTCTTGGGGGACCTCAGGTGACGCGAGGGCCTTGAGCACCACTTCCATGCCGATCCCAGCGGGATCGCCGAGAGCGATCACCAGCTCGTGCCTAGGGTTTCTCGAATCGTGCGGGCCCATCGCTGTGCTGCGTTTGCTGCTGCTTGGGTGTTTGTTGGTGGGATTGGCCTCCGGCCTGCGCAATGGCTGGGTCGAACTTCACCTGTCCCGTTTCCTTGAGGATGTCGGGTTTCCCATGCGCGAGCAGGGCAAGGGCTTCGATTTCAACCGTTGGTTGATTGAGGGGGAGAACGCAGGACAGACGGATTGAGTTTGTCCTGGTTCAGGCAATCCTGCAGCCCAACGCGGTAGTTCGGATGCAACAACGGATAACCGAGTTCTTGGCAGAGCCTGTGATTGCTGACGCGGCGGTTCTCGCTCCAGAATGACTGCGCCATCGGGCTCATGCTGTCCACGATCTGATCGAACTGCTCCAGCGGTGGCAACTCACAGCCCAACAGTGAGGCGGCATGCCGTAGGAGATCGGATGTGGCGGCGGGGAGGTCATCCACCACATTCACCACGGTCCCAGGGCCCAGGGTTGGCAGAGGTCCCTGCTCGGCGCGATGCATCAGATGCCAGCAAGCCCCCGCGATGTCTTCCACATGGATGCGGCAGAACACTTGTCCGGGCTTTTCGATCAGGCGCGCGCGTGCTTGCTGCAATCCGTTGAGAACTGACCGGCCCGGGCCGTAGATGCCCGGCAGCCGCAGAATTTGTATCGGTAGACCGGAGCGCTGCCAGGCGGCTTCGCAATTCAGGCGGCGGATGCTGCGGTCGAGCGCTGGAGCTGGGGCGTCCTCCTCCGACACCCAGCCGCCCTGGCGATCGCCGTAGACCCCTGTGGTGGAGAGATACCCCGCCCATCGCAGTGGCAGGCTCCTCAGCGTTGCAAGCAGTTTGGACAACGCCGGATCGTTTCCTTCGCGATCCGGTGGGATGGTGCACAGCAGATGGGTGACGCCCTCCAAGGCACCGGGGTCGAGATGGTCCTGACCGTTGCTGTCGAAGAGCAAATCAGCCTGTTCGGAGTCGAGCGAGCGGCGGGTGCAGAGCACCTGCGTCCCCATGGAGCGGGCGAGCCGGGCCAGACAACGTCCGCTGTACCCACCGCCAAGCACCAGCAGCTTGGCGTCAGCTGCCAGTGGTTGCGATTGCTTGACAAGATCGGCCAGCATCAGTACACCTGTATTAGATCAAATGTACTGTTGTGACGTCGTCGTCCTTGCATCGCTCGCGCTCCAGGGGCATTGTCCTCCGGGCCATCCTGACGGCAGCCCTTCTTGCCAGTGCGGTGGCTCTGGCCCCTGAAGACCCGAGTGTTCAGGCCTCCATCTGCGAGCGGCATCACTCCTCTGATGTCTGCCGTGTCTGGTGAGCCTCAGGCGGCTTGGGCAGCGATGGGGAGGTCGTCAGGCTCGCTGACAGGCTGATCCGGTTGGGCCCATTGGAGCAGGCGCAGGGCCAGCCTGAGGTCGCCATCCATCCAGGCGCGAATCGCCATGGCGCGGCGTGGGTCATAGAAGCGTTGTCGCCTGTACCAGTCGAAAACATCTGCGTCAGACTTGCGTCCATTGCAGGACAAGCAGGCAGGTACACAGTTTTCGGTGACACTCAATCCACCCTTGGCTCGTGGATGAATGTGATCAATTGATTCAGAAGGTTTGCCGCAATAAATGCAACTTTTACCGGTAAAAGTGTGAAGCGACTGTCGCCATCTTCGGACGCGTAATTTGGGACAGAGTTCATCGAGAAAAACCGCGTCCCTGTTATGCATCCGAATGCATCGGTTGTCGTGATTCTGCCGTGAACGAAAAGCCAGTCAATGTGTCGAGCGCTGCACTTTCGAAGGTTTCTTCGCCTGTGATGTGAATCTTGATTTCAAGGCTTGCACGCCGATCTGACTTCACTAAAGTGATTGTTTGTGGGGGCCTGTTGGTGCCACCAAAACCCACATCGACGTGTTATCTGGATCTCTCTCCAGCAGGTCTGATCCGCGTGATCAGTCCGTTCGATGCGGTGACCCAGTCTCAGTTGCGCCGGATCAAGCCCCGGGGGCGATGGAACGGTCCAGGCCTTGGCTGGGACTTCCCCTTGGCATCTGCCGATGCGCTTCAACAGGCCTTGGGACGGCGTTTTCCCATTACCTCTGCACTGCAGGAGTGGCTCGACTGGTGTCAGCACCCCCTGCCACCCCTGCCACCGCACCGGACGTTGGTGGCTTCAGCGGATCTCAACGAAGCCCTTCAGGATGGTCGTCGCCCCCTGCGCCATCAACGCTCCGGAGCCCGTTGGCTCCTGGCCCGTCGCGGTGCCGTTCTGGCGGATGAAATGGGTCTGGGGAAAACTCTCACAGCCCTTCTGGCGGCCCGTGCCTTGATGCGCTGTGCCGAGGTGCGCTTGCTTGTGGTAGCTCCCGTCGGGCTGCATCCCCACTGGCGCCGGGAATCAGAGGCCCTTGGGGTTGGTCTTGAGTTGGTGAGTTGGGCTCGGCTTCCCGACAATCTGCCGCCGGCGGGAACGCTCTTGGTGGTGGATGAAGCGCATTACGCCCAGTCTCTTCAGGCGCAGCGCACGGCTGCTTTGCTGCGTTTAGCGCGTCATCCCCGTCTTCGGGCGATCTGGATGCTCACGGGAACCCCGATGAAGAACGGTCGCCCTTCCCAGTTGTATCCCTTGCTCGCTGCCATGGACCATCCGATAGCGCGGGATCAGCGACGGTTCGAGGAGCGTTATTGCCAGGGTCACTGGAGGGAGAGTCGATCCGGGAAACGCTGGCAGGCGTCCGGTGCCAGTCAATTGGAGGAGCTGCGGCGTCTGAGTCGCCCGCTGATCTTGCATCGCCGCAAGCAGCAGGTCGTGGACCTCCCTCCCAAGCAGCGACGTCTTCACCCTGTGGATCTGTCGGAGGGTGAGCGCAAGGGCTTTGATCATCGTGTCGGTCTGGTGCTGGATGACTACCGGCATCGGGCCCGTCTCGGGGAGGTTCGACGGGATGCGGAGCCCCTGGCTTTGCTGACCTCCATGCGCCAAATCGCAGCGGAATTCAAATTGCCGGCGGCCCAGCACCTGGTGGAGTCATTGCGTCAGCAAGGGGAGGCGGTGGTGTTGTTCAGTGGCTTTGTGGCCCCGTTGCAGCTGTTGCAGCAAACCATCGGGGGGGAGTTATTGACCGGTCGCCAACGGCCTGCCGAACGCCAGGTGAGTGTGGATCGGTTTCAGCAGGGTCAAAACGATTGTTTGCTGGCCACCTTCGGCACCGGTGCCCTTGGCTTCACCCTGCACCGGGCCCGACATGTGGTGTTGTTGGAACGCCCCTGGACGCCAGGGGACCTCGAACAAGCGGAAGACCGCTGTCATCGTCTTGGCATGGGGGATGGCCTCACCTGCCATTGGCTACAGCTCGGCGCAGCGGATCAGCTGGTGGATGGTTTGCTGGCCAGCAAGGCGGAACGGATTGAGGTGTTGTTGGGGCCTCGCCGGTTGACGCTGCAACGTCAATCACTCCCAGCCATGGTGCGTGACTGTTTACAGGTGGTCTGACGCACCTGGAGTTCGTGCAGCAACATCGGATCGACTGGTTGACTGGAGCGGTTTAGCAGCGACAGCGCCACGTCGACGTCATTGCAAGCTCTGGCTTGATCGCCAAGCAGGGTCAAGACAAGGGCGCGGTCCCGATGCAAATCGGCTTGATCTGGCGTCTGGACGATGGCCTCATCGCAGCGTTCGACCATCAGTTTCAGGTCATCCATCTGGAAGTCCCCCAGGCAACTGGTCACCAGTGGTGTGGGGGCATTAACAGGCTTCGATGGTTGTTTTGCTTGGCATCCACCAAGCAGCACTCCAGTTAGCAGAGTCAGAACCAGGACCACTGAGGGATCAGTAGCTGTAGCGCGTGGTGTCGTCGGTGCTTTCGGTGACGGAAGAGGAGTTTCCAAGGGTGGCTGCGGTGGCTGGTTGTGTGTTCCCGCCGAACAGATCACCAAGGAACTGGCCACAGTCGGGGAAATTGCCGGGGTCCTTGACGACGGCTTCCGTAATCATTACCGAGGCGTGCTCTGGAGATGTCTTGAAAACGCTGCTGCCCTGGCGTTTGATCAAGGCATAGGCGGCATTCCAGCTGACCTTGTGGTCGTTGCCGCTGGAACGCATGTAGCAATAAATCTTGGCGCCCTTCTCTTCTGTGGCTTCTGCTGCTTGCAAGGCGGGGCTGACGCTGCCAAACGCACCGATCAGGGCCGCGGTGCACAGAACCAGCGATGACCTGATGGGAGCCATTACAACGGTTATGAGTTGCCTCAAGGTATCGATCAGCCTCCTGTTGTCGAGGGCACGATCAGTCGCACCACTAAGGGCAGCACCAGCAGCACCGTGATCAGCCGAACAGCGTGGAGAGCGGCCACTGCGGCACCGACGCCGAATTCCGCACCGACAAGGCTCATGCCACTGATGCCCCCCGGCGCTGCTCCGAGCAAGGCCACGATTGGATCAATGCCAAGCAAGCGGCTGGTCCAGAGTCCCACCACGATTCCCGTCATCACCAGCGCCAGGGTGATCAGAACCGCTGGTTTCCATAGGAGTTGCAGTTGACTCAAGGATGCCCGCGTCAGGCCAGTACCGATCACAGTGCCGATGCCGATCTCAAGAACCGTGCGCGTTCCCGTTGGCCAGGTCGCTGTCTCCAGTTGACCGCTCATGCTGACGATGCCAGCACCCAGCAGGGCTCCCGCCAGGGGTGCAGCGGGAATGCCGCTGAGTAGAGCCAGCAGTCCGATGGCGGTTCCAGCCAGTAAATACAGCGCCAGCGTTGCCAATGGTGGCATCGGTCTCGATCGCGTCATGTCTGCTTGATCTTGAGACAGCGGCGCTCCTGTGTTGTTATCAGCGCAACCGCCAGGTTTCGAAGATGACGTCCTCCGTGTCCTTTCGGATCACCCGCACAGCGGAAGATCTCGCTCAAACCATCACTGCCTTGTCGCAGCGTTTGGTGAAATTGGAACAGCGTCAGGAAGCGCTTGAGCTTCAGCTGCGCCAGCAGCAGAAGGAGCTGAATGCTGTCCCTGACGAAGAGATTTCCACTCTGGAGGGTGTGGAAGCCCTGTTGCGTGAAACGCGTGAGCTGTTGGACAGCACCGCTCCTGTGGCGGAAGGCTCCATGCCGGAAGAGTCATTCCAGAACGACTCCTGGGGTCATGAGGACGGCTCAGATGTGACCCGCGATGTCGCATAGGGGTGGCACCCGGTGCCAAAATAAAAAGAAAGGCAACTATGGCGATCACCATCCCTGCCTCCAATGCTTGCGCTTCTCGCACCTTGCACGGCATGACCATTTGGACCCGGTCAGGCTTCGTTGAAGGTGGCCATCAGCTCGAGAAGCTGGAATTTGCTCTGGCTCTTGCTGAAGCGCGAGGCGATCAACACCGCTGTCGTCAACTTCGGGATCGGATTGCCGATCTTGGGGGCAACGCTGAAGAACCTGGTACTTGACTCTGAGGCCAACGGCACCAGTGGGTTTTAGTCGGCAATGATGCTGATCGACGATGGAATGGTCTGAATAACAATCAGAGCTAATATTTTGTTGATAAGGGAACTCGAACGTTGACCCTGACACTCACGAAAACAAAACATTCCGAGACGACTCAACAACGTCAAAATCACGAATCAGCTGCTCAAGCTTTGTTTGTTAAAGCACGCGAGTGCGCTGAAGGTGGCCGAATGAATGAAGCAGGTTCTTTCATCCTGCAAGCCTTGGGCCACGAACGTCGCGCTGGATGTGCTGGACCCCAAGTCCTTCAATTAATCAAGCCTCGTTCTTGAGATTTACTTGGAATTCGTTGAAGCGGATGACCGGATTCGAACCGGCGACGTTCAGCTTGGGAAGCTGACATTCTACCACTGAATTACATCCGCAATGGGGCGAGATCGCTCTCGCCACCTGTGTTCTAGCCAAGCGCAGTCGAAGCTGCAGCGACACCTGCACCCATGCTGCCTTTGTGCAGCCCTAGCGATTGAAGGGTGGCTTCAATCGCAGCGACGGCCGTCAGCACATCCCTATCGCAGACATAGCCGAGATGCCCGATTCGGAACACCTTCCCTTTCAGGTGGTCTTGCCCACCAGCCAAAAGAATGTCGAATTTTTCCTTCACGGCTTTGCGCAACTGTTCGGCGTCAATGCCTTCGGGGGCCACCGCGGTGATGGCCGGGCTGCCGCAACCCTCAGCAGCAAAGAGGGGCAGCCCCATTGCCTTCATGCCGGCTTGGGCGGCGGCGCGATGGCGGGCGTGCCGGGCAAAGATCTCCTCCAGCCCCTCCTTCTGCATCATCTCCAGGGCTGCTTCCAGGCCGAAATAGAGATTCACCGCGGGGGTGAAGGGGTTGCTGTCTTTCGCCGCTGTTTTCCGGTAGGGGCCCAGGTCCAGATAGAACTTGGGCAGATCGGAGCGCTCGTAGGCCTCCCAGGCCCGTGCGCTCATGGCCACAAAACTCAGGCCAGGCGGGAGCATGTAACCCTTCTGTGCGCCTGAGGCCACCACATCCAGCCCCCAGTCGTCCATGGGGACGTTGGTGGCACCAAGGCTGGTGACGCAGTCCGCCAGGGTCAGGGCCGTGCCGTGGGCCTTCACGTGACGGGCAATGCTTTCCAGATCGTTGATCACCCCCGTTGAGGTTTCCGAGTGGGTGAGGATCACGGCCTTGATCGCTTTGGCGCTGTCGGCTTCCAAAGCCGAGCGGAAGGCCTCCGGGTCGAGGGGCTGGCCCCATTCCGCTTTGATCACCTCCACGTCCAGTCCGTAGGCGCGGGCCACCTTGACCCAGCGTTCCCCAAACTTGCCGTTGTCGCCGCAGAGCACCTTGTCTCCGCGGCTGAGGGTGTTGATGATTCCCGCTTCCATGGCAGCTGTTCCACTGCCGGTGATCACCAGCACATCGCTGGTGGTCTGATGCAGCCACTTCAGCTGTTCAGTCGTGCGCCGCACGATGGCCTGGAATTCCCCGCTGCGGTGGCCAATGGGGTGTCGACCCATGGCCTTCAGCACCGTTTCCGGCACCGGCGTGGGGCCCGGAATCATCAGGGTGAGCTTGTCCTGCATGGCGCGGGGGATGCCAATCGGCGACTCTAGAAAACAGCTTGTCCAGTCCCATCGCCCCCTCCAGCCCAGGATTGACCTTGCCGGTGTGGGTGGCAGGGGCGGCCAAGGCAGCCCTGAAGGTGTTGCTTGGCGAGGCGTTTGATCCTGAACAGCAGTTGTGCCAGGGGCCAGATCAACCGTCTCTGCAGGTGCCTGTCTGCTCTGCGGCTCCCTTGGCGACTGATCAAGCCTTGGGGATCAGTCGCTGTGATCCTGGGCCTGGTCTGGATCTGACGCGGGATCTTGAGATCTGGGTGCGGGTGGCCTGGATCAGCGCATCTCAGCCGATGCTTGACCTGCAGGCAGGAGAAGGTGTTGGCCGCGTCGGTCCTGCTGGAGAGGCTTGTTTGTCAGGCTTCGCCCGTGAGCTGTTGGAGCGGAATCTGCTGCCCCTGTTGCCGCCCGGTCGGGGCCTGATGGTGCAGCCGATTCTTCCGCTGGGTCGTGCCCTGGCCCAACGCACCAGCAATGCCGCGTTTGGGGTGGTGGATGGCTTGGCGTTGATCGGTACGCAAGCGGAGGTGCAGCGCAGCGCGGCTCCGGATCAGCTGCAGCAGGTGCTTGCTGATCTGGGGACGCTCGCTTCGGATCCGTCCTTTCAGGGACGCATCGTGTTGGTGATTGGTGAGAACGGCTTGGACCTCGCCCGCCAGCGGGGTCTAGGGCCCTTGCTCAAGGTGGGGAACTGGCTGGGACCGGTGCTGGTGGCTGCGGCGGAAGCCGGTGTTCGCGATCTGCTGCTGCTCGGTTACCACGGCAAGTTGATCAAGTTGGCTGGCGGCATCTTTCACACCCATCACCATCTGGCGGATGGCCGTCTGGAAGTGTTGGTGTCGCTGGGGCTGGATATCGGCCTGTCTGGAGACCAGTTGTTGCAACTGCGTGGTGCCGCCTCCGTTGAGGAGGCCTTCCACGCTCTGGGTGCTGAGCAATCCAGAGCGCTCGGGCGTCATCTGGCCGCGATGGTGGAGCGGCGCAGTCAGTCCTATGTCGCTCGCTACGGCGACTGGTCAATGCGGATCGGTGCTGCTCTGTTCGACCGGAGCCGTACCCTGCGCTGGTGGGGACCGGAGGGGGAGAAGCGCTTCTTTACGCTGAGGGATTGACGCTCGTCTGAGAGCGGTACTTATCAGGATCGATGTCCCAGCCCTCGTCCGACGGTCAGCGTCAGCCGGCCATCGTCATCCTTGATTTCGGCTCCCAGTATTCGGAGTTGATTGCCCGGCGCGTGCGCGAGACCGAGGTGTTTTCGGTGGTGCTGGGCTACAGCACCTCGGCGGAGGAACTGCGCCGGATGCAACCGAAGGGGATCATCCTCAGCGGTGGCCCCAGTTCCGTGTATGCCGAACACGCGCCGCTCTGTGATCCCGGCATCTGGGATCTGGGCATTCCTGTGATGGGGGTTTGCTATGGGATGCAGCTGATGGTGCAGCAGCTCGGTGGCGTTGTGGAGGCCGCCACGGGTAAGGCTGAATACGGCAAGGCGCCCCTTGAGGTGGATGACCCGACGGATCTGCTCACCAATGTCGACAACGGATCGACGATGTGGATGAGTCATGGCGACTCGGTGAAAGCCCTCCCAGAGGGGTTTGTGCGTTTGGCGCACACGGCCAACACCCCTGAAGCGGCGGTGGCGCATTTGCAACGCAAGCTCTATGGCGTGCAATTCCATCCCGAGGTGGTGCATTCCACCTGCGGCATGGCCCTGATCCGCAATTTCGTTTATCACGTTTGCGGCTGTGATCCGGATTGGACCACGGCGGCCTTCATCGATGAGGCCGTTGGCCTGGTGCGGGAGCAGGTGGGCGATAAGCGCGTGCTGCTGGCGCTCTCCGGCGGGGTCGATTCATCAACCCTCGCCTTTCTGCTCAAGAAGGCGATCGGTGATCAGCTCACCTGCATGTTCATCGATCAGGGATTCATGCGCAAAGGCGAGCCGGAATTTCTGATGGACTTTTTCGACCGCAAGTTCAATATCCATGTGGAGTACATCAATGCCCGACAGCGGTTCATCAGCAAGCTCAACGGCATCACCGATCCGGAGGAGAAACGCAAAATCATCGGCACCGAGTTCATCCGGGTGTTCGAAGAGGAGAGCAAGCGGCTCGGACCCTTTGATTACCTGGCCCAGGGAACGCTGTATCCCGATGTGATCGAAAGCGCAGGCACCAACGTCGATCCCAAGACTGGCGAGCGGGTGGCCGTGAAGATCAAGAGCCACCACAACGTGGGCGGTCTTCCCAAGGATCTTCGGTTCAAGCTGGTTGAGCCTTTGCGCAAACTTTTCAAAGATGAAGTGCGCAAGGTGGGGCGCAGCCTCGGCCTGCCTGAAGAGATCGTGCGCCGCCATCCTTTCCCTGGCCCTGGACTGGCGATTCGCATCCTCGGTGAAGTCACCGACGAGAAGCTCAACTGTCTGCGTGATGCGGATCTGATCGTGCGCGAGGAAATTAAGGAAGCGGGTCTGTATCACGACATCTGGCAGGCCTTTGCAGTACTGCTGCCGGTGCGGTCTGTCGGAGTGATGGGCGACAAACGCACCTACGCCTGGCCCATCGTTCTGCGCTGTGTGTCGAGCGAAGACGGTATGACCGCTGATTGGTCACGCCTTCCCTACGACTTGATGGAGACCATCTCCAATCGGATTGTGAATGAGGTGAAGGGGGTGAACCGGGTGGTGCTCGACATCACCAGCAAGCCCCCCGGCACGATTGAGTGGGAGTGATGGCGTGGGATTGGTTGCGGCCCAAGCCGGGTCGCATTTTTTTGATTGGTCACAACAAATGCGGTACGCGCTCGTTCCACAAGCTTTTGCGCAAGAACGGCTACAGCTCGATCCACTACGACAAGGGGCGCCTGGCGCGTCGGATCCAGGCCAACTTCACCTTTTCCAAGCCGCTGCTGGATGGCGTGGATGGCTACTGCGGGTACACCGATATGGAGCTCTGTGGTGAGTTCTACGCCTACCGCCTGTTCCCCCTGTTGGACCTGCAGTACCCAGGCTCCTGCTTCGTTTACAACACGCGTGATGTGAGCCGCTGGGTGGACTCACGCATGAACCACCGCAAGGGCAAGTACGCCCGTGCTTATCTGGATCGGATGCGTCGGGCCTTCGACGATCCCTCCTTGACGCTGGAGGACTTGCGCCAGCACTGGGAAGAGGCTTGGCAGCGCCATGATCTCGACCTGAAGCGTTATTTCGCCCGACGCAGCAACTTCTTTGCCTTCAATATCAGCGTGCCCTCGGAGCAGGCTGATCTTTGCCGTTTTCTGCGGCGTCGTGGCTATCGGATCCGCGGCAAGGTGTTGCCCCATGCCGGGGCGAGATCCGCTTCGGACGCAGGTTGATCCACGGCTGGCGACGGCCCTGCATCGCCGATACCTTGGGCCACCGGCCTTTGGGACATGACGGCGACACAACAGCAGGATGTTCAATTGCAGCGCCGGTTGCAGCAGGACAGCATTCAGCTGGGTGGCCGCACGATTTATCTGAACCCTTTTCTCTATTGGCGGCGGTTCGACAGCAACACCGATCGCTGGCTGCGGGAACCCGGTCAGCTGACCGAGGATCAGATCACGACCAACCGCAGTCGTTTTTACCCCGAACTCGACTGGGGTCAGCTGGATGATCACGGCACCGATGTCCACGATGGCGCCGTTGAGATGTTCCTCAAGAGTCTGGAGTTGATCAGCACCTTCCATCCCGAGCTGGGTTCCGGGCAGATGCTCGAGGTGGAACGCAAGATGACGATCACCAAAAAGCGGGCCTTCGAGCGCTGGGTGGATAAGGCGATCCGGCGGCGTCAGCGGGATCAGACCCGAGAGCATCGGCGCTTTGAGCGCAGCCGCTTCTGGCGCGCCTGGCGCGAGTGGATCCTGCTGGACACCACCCAGAAAGCACTGGTGCCTCTGGTGATGCTGATGGTGCTGAGTGGGGTGTTGGGCTGGTCTCTGGCGGCGAACCGTTCCGCTTGTCCGACATTGGCCCTTCCTTCGGGACAGACTGGGGTCCGTTGATCTGGCCCCATGGCCGCTGATTCCACCTCCGAAAACCCGCTCGATCAGTTGCGTCTGTCGCTGATGCAGGACGTGCTTCCCGTGGGGCTGGCCGTGCTGGAACGGGCCCGGCAGGGCGGCCCCGGCAAGGTGGTGGAGGTGTTCACTGCAGGGTCGGATGACCCCATCGCCGAGCTGCGCCAGGAGGGTGAGCCCGTGGCGCGTGATGTTCGAGAGCAGCTGGATGCTGTGAGCCCGGGGCTGGGCAACCCGGTGATGCCTGTCTCGGTTTCCGTCGATGAACCGGAAACGGTCGATGAACGCCAGGATGACCCCGACGACTTGATGCCGACCCTGCTGCGGATTGAAGAGCGTCTTGGGGAGTTGCGCCGTCGCTTGCCAGCGCAGCAGGGATGACCCGTTCCGCACAGCAGCGGCAGACCGGTCTGCGTCAGCAACCCCTCGTGCTGCTGACGCTGGTGCTGTTGTTCTGCAGCGCCATGGTCGGTCGCTTGGTGTGGATGCAGCTGCTGGAGGGGTCGCGCTTCCGCGAATTGGCGGATGAAAACCGGATCCGTCTCGTGCCCCGCTCGCCCATCCGCGGTCGCTTGCTCGATCGCAAAGGGCGGGTGCTGGCCACAAGCAAGCTCACCTATTCCCTGTACCTCGAGCCGCGTCTAGTCAGCGATGCCGATTGGCCTGATCTGCGTGATCGCCTGGCACGGTTGCTCAATTTGAAGCCTGATCTGCTGGATCAGCGCCGTCAGAAGGGTCTGGATCGGGATGGTTACCGCACCACCCTGGCCCTGGATCTCAAGCCGGAACAGGTGCTGCGGTTCCGGGAACAGGCCTTGGGACTGCGGGGCGCCCAGGTGGATGTCGACATCCTGCGGGCCTATCCCAATGGAACCCTGGCGGCCCACGCCCTCGGTTACACCCAGCCGATCACGGAAAACGAATTCGAGATCTTGGCGGAGAAGGGCTACAAGATCCGCGACCGCATTGGTCGTACCGGAGTTGAAGCGGCCTACGAGAGCCATCTGCGTGGCAAGTGGGGCGGTCAGATGTTGGAGGTCAATGCCATGGGAGAGGTGCAGCGCAACCTGGGCGATCGACCCTCCGAAGCGGGAGAGGATCTGGTGCTCACCCTTGACCTGGATCTGCAGCGCGTGGCGGAGCAGGCTTTGGCGGATAAGCCCGGTGGCGCTGTGGTGGCGCTTGAGGCCGCGACGGGTGCGGTGCTGGCCCTGGCTAGTCGTCCCAGTTTTGATCCGAATTTTTTCTCCAAGCTGATTACCACCCAGAGGGAGTACGACGCCCTCTTCTTCAATCAGAAGAAACCGTTGCTGTCCCGGGCCATGAACCCCTATGACCCCGGCAGCACCTGGAAGCCGGTGACGGCGATGGCTGGTATGGAGTCCGGCAAATTCCCGCCCGACACCAAGTTGCACACCACGGCCTGCATCACCTACGGCGGCCACTGTTTCCCGGAGCACAACGAAGCTGGGTTCGGCCACATCGGTTATGCCGATGCCCTGCGCTTTTCCAGCAATACCTTCTTCTACCAAGTAGGGGTTGGGGTTGGCTCCAAGGCCCTGAAACAAGCGGCTGATCAGCTCGGCTTTCAGCAGAAGACCGGCATTGAGATCGGTTGGGAAGAGAGCGTCGGGCTGGTTGGGGATGAAGACTGGGCGGCTCGAGGCCGCGGCTGGACTGATCCCGGCACCAGCCCCTGGATCCCTGAGGACATGGCCAGCGCCTCCATCGGTCAGTCAGTGGTGCAGATCACACCCCTGCAACTGGCCCGTGCTTACGCCGTGTTCGCTAACGGCGGCTGGCTCGTGACACCGCACCTTGCGGCCGGTGACATCGACTGGATGAGCCCCGAGCATCGCTCCAAGGTGGTGATTCATCCGTCCACGTTGCAGACGATCCGTGAGGGGTTGCGCAAAGTGGTTGATGCCGGAACCGGTGCCGGCCTCAATGGTCCTGGCATTCCTCCGGCGGCCGGCAAAACCGGAACGGCCGAGGACAGCACTGGAGGCCCTGATCACGCCTGGTTCGGCTGCTTTGCCCCCTATCCGGACGGCAAGATTGTGGTGGTGGCCTTTGCCCAGAACACCCCTGGCGGTGGATCCGTTCACGCCCTGCCAATGGCCAAGAAGGTGCTAGCTGAGTGGGAGAGGACCCGTCAGCGTTAGGCAGCGGTGAGTTGGGCTGTTGACAGCACACTGCGGTAGTAAGTCCGCAGTTGCTCGGTGGCACTAGCCCACCCCCAGCGCTCCGCTTCTTCACGGGCTGCATTGCGCAGGGCCTGGCGTTCCAGATCGTTGCCCAGCAGGCGGCGGGTGGCTTCGATCAGGCTGGCCGCGCCGCCATCCGCTCCGTCGGGCTCATACAGACAGCCGTTGACGCCGTCGGTAATGATGTCGGGGATTCCGCCACGGTTGGCGCCGACCACGGGACAACCGGCTGCCATGGCTTCCAGCAGCACCAGGCCCAATGTCTCCGTGCTGGAGGGGAACAGAAACGCATCGCCGCTGGCGTAGGCCCCGGCCAGTTCTTCCCCGGCGAGGTAACCGACGAAGGTGGTGGCGGTTCCTTCGAAGTGTTTTTCGAGTTGCTGGCGGTGGGGACCATCCCCAACCAGGGCGAGGCGTGCCTCGGGAAGGGCTTCCAGCACCGGTCGGATCCGTTCGATCTGCTTTTCCGCTGACAAGCGGCCCACATAGAGCAGCAGTGCACCGCGATCGTCATGGCCACCCAGAAGCCGTTGGCGCAGTCCCGAACTGCGCAGTTCGGGACGGAACAGCTCTGTGTCCACACCCCGTTGCCAGAGATCGGTGTGCTGAATGCCCTTGTCACTCAGTTCCTTCACCATGGCGGTGGAGGTGCATAGGTTCAGCAGGGCCTGGTTGTGGGCGGCCTTGAGCATTTCCCACAGGAGCGGCTCCAGCATCCCTAAGCCGTAATACTCCAGATATTTGGGCAGGTGGGTGTGATAGCTGGCGACTAGGGGAATGTTCTTGTTCTTGGCGAGCCAGATGCCACCGAGGCCCAGCACTGCTGGGTTCACCACATGGATCAGATCGGGTTGAAATTCATCGATCGCTTCCGACACCGCTGGGCGAGGTAACGCCAGTTTGAGCTCGGGATATAGAGGAAGCGGCATCGCCGGAACGCCGATCAGCCGCGCTCCCATGTACTCATCCGGACAACCTTCAGGGCAGAAGACCACCACCTCATCGCCGGCTTCCACCAGATGCTTCACCGTCTTGGTGAGGCGGGTAACGATTCCATCGACCTTCGGCAGGAAGGTTTCGGTGAAGAAGGCGACTTTCAAGGATGAAGCGTGTTCAGGATGCGGAGCCGATGGCCTGGGCTTGAGTTTTGGTCCAGGCGGAGGTGCAGAGGATGCGGTTGCGGTCGCAACGGTCGGCGTAGCGGGTTGCGATCTCCACCACTTCCTTCAGCAACCCGTCGTCGAGGGTGGTGGGGTTGAGGCCCAGCTCGATGAAACAGCGGTTGTCAACGATCAGATCGTTCTCCACAGCCTCGTTGCGGGGGTTGGGCAGGTTGTTCACCTGAGCACCAGTGAGAGCAGCCACCTTTTTGGCCAACTCGCCCACCTGATGGCTTTCGGTCATCTGGTTGAAGATCTTCACCCGCTCGCCATGTTCCGGAGGGTTCTCCAGCGCCAGCTGGACGCAGCGCACGGAATCGCGGATGTGGATGAAAGCGCGCGTCTGGCCTCCGGTGCCGTGAACGGTGAGCGGGTAGCCGATGGCGGCTTGCATCAGGAAGCGGTTCAGCACGGTGCCGTAGTCACCGTCGTAATCGAAGCGATTGGTCAGCCGCGGGTCGCGGTCGGTGGCGTCGGTGTTAGTCCCCCAGACGATGCCCTGGTGCAGGTCGGTGATGCGGACCTTGTCGTTTTTGTTGTAGTAGAGGAACAGCAGCTGATCGAGCGTCTTGGTCATGTGATAGACGCTGCCGGGGCTTGCCGGGTGGAGGATCTCCTCCTCGAAGCGGCTGCCGTCGGGCTGGGGCACTTCCACTTTCAGGTAGCCCTCAGGGATGGTGGCGCCGCGGTGGGAGCCATAGCCATAGACGCCCATGGTGCCGAGGTGCACCACATGAATTTCTTGACCGCTTTCAACGATGGCGGCCAGCAGGTTATGGGTGCCGTTGACGTTGTTATCAACCGTGTAGCGCTTGGTGGCGCTGCTCTTCATGGAGTAAGGCGCGGCCCGCTGTTCCGCGAAGTGGACCACAGAATCTGGTCGTTCTTCCAGCAGTAGATCCAGTAGGCGTTGGTACTCATGGGCGATGTCCATGTGGACAAAGCGCATCGGCTTGCCGCCGGTTTCTTCCCAGGCTTTAAGGCGCTCACCGATGCTCACGATTGGCGTCAGCGACTCAACTTCAAGGTCGATATCGATCTTGCGACGGCTGAGGTTGTCGACGATCAGAACCTCGTGGCCCTGATCCGCCAGGTTCACCGCACAGGGCCAGCCGCAGA
>Ga0189289_10398_pt1 | contig 18301 bp, 20 predicted proteins | sample UW106minimetaG_FD_130313 | JGI IMG/M metagenome (GOLD analysis project Ga0189289, IMG submission 130313) | Marine microbial communities from the Costa Rica Dome - UW106 mini metaG | ecosystem: Environmental > Aquatic > Marine > Oceanic > Photic zone | place: Costa Rica: the Eastern Pacific...
AATAGCCTTGGCAAAATCAAAATATTTTAAAAATAAAAAACACCAACACTTAATGCTAGCTTACATAAAACTTATAAAGATGGACAGCTTCAATTATTTTAAAAAAACAAAGATGGGCTTCTGCAAGCCCATCCCTAACTAAATTAACTAATATATAAACAACAAATTTATATTCTAAAGTTCTTAGTGTAAATCCTGTCATTGGTTTTAATGACCGCTTTGTAATTACCAGGATTTGTTTCATCTAATCGGTAAACTCTGCTCAAAATTTCTGCTTCTTCTTTAACGTTCTCAGAGAATATTAATTCTCCATAATAATAGAGTTTAACGCTCATTACATTAGTATCGAATGCAATTTTTGAAATAATAAGCTGACTTTCCTTTGTTCTCAAAAAAGGCTTATAGATTTTTTCTTGAGACTCCATTAAGAGTTCAACAACTTGATCTTTAACAATTAGGTCTATAACTTCAATTTCAAAATCCCTTGTAATTTCAATGGTATACGTGTCATCGCTTAACTGGCTAAAGTTTAGTAACTGAGTTAAGTTCCCGTTGTAGTTAACACTACCTTTGAAAATAACGTCACCTTTAGAACTTTTTACCACTATATTATCACCTTTGTTAATGGTTTTTATACATGATGTATTATCTAAAGTTTCGCTTGCATAAGCTGTGGATGTTCCAAACATCACGGCTACTACTAAAATACTTTTAATTACTGTTTTCATCTTTTTTCTGTTTTGGGGTTAAGTCAATTTAACATGACAAATGTATTCCAGCATTAGACTCAAAAAAACAAGCCATTTGGCTAATTTATATGCAAAATTAACCTTAATTTAATGTTAAAATTTATTTAAGGTTAAAATAGAACATATTTTTGATAATTGTACATAGATTTCACTTTTCATTATGGACTAACTTTGTATTAATCGCAATGCTATGAAAAGGCGTAAACCTACATTAGAAAAAATAAGCCCAGAGTTTGGTAGCTCTATGAGAGTTATTAAACACGAATCTGATATTGGGGAGAAAAAACCTTATTGGCATTTTCATCCTGAAATTGAGTTGGTGTATGTGAATAAAGGAAAGGGCAAGCGTCATATAGGCAATCATTTGTCTTATTTTAATAATAGTCAGTTGTTGTTAATAGGTTCTAACCTTCCTCATAATGGATTTACAGATAGACTTACCGTTAATGGAACTGAGACTATCGTACAGTTTAGACCAGATTTTTTAGGTAAGCACTTTTTTGATATTCCTGAAATGGAAAGAATTACAAGTCTATTTGAGCGCGCTAAGAGCGGTATATTATTTGGTATTCCTACCAAACAGAAACTCGGTAAACGAATTGAAAAACTTTCAGAAAAAGAAGGATTTAAAAAAATTCTAGTGTTATTAGAGATTTTACACGGACTTGCAAAGGCTAAGGATTATACAATTCTAAATGCAGATGGCTATACCTTTGAAGCAGAGCCTCAAGACAGTGCTAAGATTGATAAAATATTTAAGCATATTAATAACAACTTCAAAGAGCATATAAGTTTAGACGAAATTGCTGATGAGGTAAGTATGACTGTTCCTGCGTTTTGTAGGTACTTTAAAAAAGTAACAGGTAAAACTTTTACTAAGTTAGTTAATGAGTATAGAGTAGTCCATGCCACAAAACTTTTATCTGAAAGCCAAATGAGTATCACAGATATTAGTTTTGAATGCGGCTTCAACAATTTTTCTCATTTCAACAAATTATTTAAAGAGTTTACAGGAAAGAGTGCTTCTAAATACAGAAAAGAATTAAAACTAATGGTTCAATAAAATCTAGAATTATGGATAAGAAAATTAACGTTGCCATTGATTATTATACTGAACAAGGGGATAGAATCCTTAAAAAGGTTAATACAGCTTCAAATATAACGGCTGATGAATTAATTAAGTATGGAGAGGAAATGGCTGTTATTGAATATAAATTAACGGCTTTAGAAATAGCTAAAGAGAATTAAACTTCTCCTTTCCATTCTTTATAAAATTGCTTGAGATAGTCCTCCATAAATTGATGCCTTTCAAGAGCTAGTTTCTTTCCTGTTTTAGTGTTCATTTGGTCCTTTAACAGTAATAACTTTTCGTAGAAGTGATTTACAGTTGGTGCCTTAGCTGCTTTATATTCTGCTTTGGTCATGTTGAGATTGGGTTTAATCTCTGGGTTGTAGAGTGGTCTATTTTTAAAACCACCATAATTAAAGCAACGTGCTATACCGATCGCTCCAATCGCATCTAGTCTGTCTGCATCTTGGACAACGAGCATTTCTTTAGAACTGAAGGATGTATTTAGACCAAATGAATTTTTAAAAGACATATTTTCAATAATCTTACTTACATGCTCTATTATGGTACTATCAACATTTTGCAGTAATAAGAACTCACGTGCCATTTTAGGACCAATAGATTCATCTCCTTTGTGAAATTTAGAATCCGCAATATCATGTAATAACGCTGATAGCTTTACTACCATAATATCCACATCTTCGTATTTGGCAATGAGTTGGGTAGTGTTATAAACTCTTAAGGTGTGAAACCAGTCATGACCGCCTTCGGCATGCTCAAGTTCTTTTTTTACGAAAGCTATAGTAGCATCTATTATCGCAGTATCATTCATTATGCAATACTACTTTTTACCTGAGCTTCAACTAAACGGATCAGCTCTAATTTATCTTCATGTTGATTAATAGACATAGGCTTATGAACGCTGAAGGTAATTTTTGAGCCCAGTCCCATTGGGAATTTCCCATATCTTAAGGTTTTCCAAGAATTATTAATCGTGATTGGTACAATTAAAGCATCAGGTGCATGCGTTATCATGGTTAAAAGTCCTTTGGTTTTAAAAGGTTTTGGATTTCCATCTCTACTTCGTGTTCCTTCGGGAAAAATAACGGCAGCCCAGTTATTTTGAGAAATACGTTTGGCAAAATTTTCTATGGCTTTAATAGAACCAATAGGATCCTTTCGGTCAATCAATACAGAACCACCGTGTCTTAAATTATAGGAAACACTTGGGATGCCTCTACCCAACTCTTTTTTACTTATAAACTTTACATGATGTTTACGTAAATACCATATTAATGGTGGAATATCGTACATGCTTTGATGATTGGCCACGATTATTAACGGTTTACCTTTTTCGATTTGATAAGGGTTTGTAAAAGAAAAGGTTGTACCGAGTACATTAAGAGATCTCATAATGAAAAACTGAAGCCAATCAACACTCATTTTATGTGCTTGATAACCAAAAACATTTTTACAAAACCATTGTATGGGATGGAAAATAATGATGGTAAGACCAAAGCAAATAAAGTATAACACTGTAATTGGATAAGCCATAAGTTTAATCATGGTATAAAATTAAAAAACCACGATGTAAATCGTGGTTTTTTAAAGTTAATTTTAGAATATTAACAATGCTCATTGTAAGCATCCATAAGGTTTTCTGCAATTAACTCTGCAGGTCTACCTTCTATATGGTGACGCTCTAACATATGTACTAATTCTCCATCTTTAAAAAGTGCCATACTTGGCGAACTTGGCGGGAAAGGAATCATATATTCTCTTGCTTTGTCTGTCGCTTCCTTGTCTACACCTGCAAATACCGTGACTAAATTAGTTGGGTGTTTTTCATTTTGCAAACTCATGCGAGCACCTGGTCTAGCGTTGGCTGCTGCACAACCACAAACTGAATTCACAACAACTAATGTCGTGCCTCCTTTAGCAAGTGCATTATCAACCGCTTCAGTCGTGTGTAATTCTTCAAAACCGACATTGGTTAAATCTTCACGCATTGGTTTTACTAATTCTGCTGGATACATATTCTTTGTATTTAATTATCATTATTTGATAATGCAAAGATACCAAATGTGTAACAATTAGTATCGTCAATACACTAACTAATAGTATATTTATGCATTCATAAAAACTATAGTTAACATATGAGTTTTGCAAAGTGGATTGGAGGAGCAATAGGTTGGTCATTTGGTGGGCCAATAGGTGCTATAATTGGTATTGCTTTAGGTAGTTTTGTAGACAATATTTCCGGGAACGGTACTCCTTTACTCGGTGAACAACAAACAGGAAGATCGCAGAAACGAGATCCTTATCGTCAACGACCAAAACAAACGAGAAGGGACCAAAAACCTAAAACACAATCAGGTGATTTTGAAGTGAGTTTACTCATTTTGGCATCCATAATTATTAAAGCAGATGGTAAGCAAGATCAACGTGAATTAGATTTTGTAAGACAACAATTTAGAAATATGTATGGTGCAGATCGTGCAAATCATGCTTTTGAATTGTTTAAGCGTATTACTAAGCAAAATATCTCCATGCGTCAAGTATGTTTACAGATCAAACAGATGATGGATCACGCCTCTAGATTGCAATTGCTTCATTTTTTATTCGGAATAGCAAAAGCAGATGGGCATGTTGCTGAATCTGAGGTAAATGAAATTTATAGAATGTCTGGATATTTAGGCATTAGTAGGAAGGATTTTGATAGTATAAAGGCCATGTTCTATGACATGACTAATAATGCATATAAAATCTTAGAAGTTGATAAAAATGCATCAGATGATGCCGTTAAAAAGGCATATCGAAAAATGGCTAAAAAGTACCATCCAGATCGCGTTGGTCATTTAGGTAAGGAACACCAGACGGGTGCTGAGGATAAGTTCAGACAAGTACAAGAAGCCTATGAGCATATACAAGCAGAACGTGGCTTTAAGTAGCGTAAAGTCTTGTTACAAGTAATCCAAGCAGAAGTAATTGCACAGAAAGGCTCAAAACTTAAAATTACGATCTAAATAATAGACCCTGTGAACGCAATTAAAATTTAAGGACAATATATGATGTAGATATTGCCTATTTTAAACTGGCAGCGACCTTTTTTACGTAACCTGATGCAGCTTCTGTAGCACTCTCGGGATTATCGATTTTACTGGTTACAATGGCAACAAGCTGTTTGTCATCGGCGGCCTTTAAATCGTAAATAGTAGTTTCTAAAATATAAATTTTAGATGTTCTTTCAGTAATGGTTTCAGGAACATAATTTCCGAGTGTTGTCATTGACATAGGGTGCCCATAATATCGGTAAAAACCACCATAATATCTTGGATAATATCCATAATAATTACCACCTTCATAATAACCACCATCTCGTTCTAGTCTAGTTTCTTCTTGGTAATCTTTCATTACAGTTAACACTACACCGTCAAAACCTTCATTATCTAGAAGTTTTTTAATCTTTTCTTGATTCGCCTCAGATTGTTCGTCATTTGGTTTCATATCACCAAATTTAGAATAACTTGCAGTTGCATTATAACCTTTTGAAGTCATTTGTTTTACAATTTCATTCTCAAAAGCTAAACGCGCTTGCTTGTTATTTGAACGCGCAACAACTAAAAAATTCCTACTCTTAACATTAGAGACATCGTCACTTTTCCAAGAATCTAAAACTTTAACGCTTGAACAATTTTGAAAAAGAAATACTGAAAATACCAATATTATTATAGAAACATATCTTTTCATCTTAAACCAAATTTAATTTTAAATTCAAATTAATGTAATATCTATAAAATGACAAAATTTTTGCCTAGAAATTAATGTTTATGTTTAAAATGGTTAAAATTTAGACGAGTCTAAAAATATATTTATATTTGCATAAAAATTATTACCATGCGAATTAGGACTTTCCTGTTTTTCATGAATTTTAATGCGATTCTTTTAGCCCAAAATGTGCCAGTGAAAGGGGTTATCCGTGCAGGTGATGAGCCTGTATCCTTTGCATCCTTAAAGTTTAAAAATTCGTCAAAAACCTACACCACCTATTCTGACGAAGTAGGTGCATTTGCCTTAGCTATGCCATTAGGTGAGTATCAATTAGATGTTGAAGCTCTAGGCTACAGACCAAAAGAAGCTTCAATAACCATAAGTAAATCCAATAAGAACACCCTAGTCATCGAATTGGTAGAAGATTTATTAGGACTAGATGAAGTAGTTGTAAGTGCAACACGAAATCGTGTTAATAAAAAAGAGGCACCAATAATTGTAAATACTCTTGGGGAAAAACTTATAAATGCAACGCAAGCCATAGCTGTTTCTGAAAGTTTAAATTATTCACCTGGTGTACGTATTGAGAATAACTGCCAAAATTGTGGATTTACCCAAGTAAGACTCAATGGTTTGGATGGGGGTTATTCTCAGATTTTGGTGAATAGTCGTGCTATTTTTAGTGCCCTGAACAGTGTTTATGGTTTAGAGCAAATACCAACTCAGATTATAGACAAAGTTGAGATAGTGAGAAGTGGAGGTTCGGCATTGTATGGTTCTAATGCTATAGCAGGTACAGTGAATATCATCACTAAAGATCCTGTTTTAAATACATGGGAGGTAGGGAGTTATCTTGGGTTAGTCGATGGTGACACACCAGATCGTATTCTCAATTTTAATGCGTCTTTGGTTTCTGATAACTTAAACTCTGGTGCTACTTTTTATGGAATACATAGAAATCGTGAAGAATGGGATGCTAATGGAGATGGATTTACTGAGATGGTAGAACTTAAAAACACCACCTTTGGTACTAAATTATATCATAAACCAACAGACAGAAGTCGTATTACCTTAGATGCAACTGTATTAAATGAGTATCGTCGTGGTGGTGATCGATTAGAACTGCCTCCACATTTAACAGATATTACGGAAGAATTAACACATAATACTATTTTGGGTGGTGCGAGTTACGATTTTCACAATCCTGCTAACACCAATTTCTATTCAGTTTATAGTTCGGTACAATTTACAGATAGAGATAGTTATTATGGTGGTTTGGGTGGTGGTAGAACTGAACAAGATAGTCTTACGGCTTTAAATGCTTATGGTATGACTAAAGACTTGGCTATTGCGAGTGGCTTTCAAATGACCAATAATTTTAAGCGCGACATCTTAACCTCCGGTATCGAATATAATTTTAGTAATACTCAGGATAAGATTGTAGGCTATAATCGAAATATAGATCAAAGTGTTAATGCTGTTGGTCTCTATGCGCAATACGAATGGAAACCAAATAAAAGATTCTCAGCATTAATTGGCTCAAGAATTGATCATATCAATGTAGAAGGAACATATTCAGTTGGTGATATTTCACGAAATGTAGATATTTCTCAAACAACCATAAACCCAAGATTAACCTTAGCATATCAGCTCACAGATGATTTAAAATTTAGAGGTGGTTATGCGAGAGGTTTTAGAGCTCCTCAAGCATTTAATGAAGATTTGCATATCTCATCAGTAGGAGGAGAGCCACAATTTGTAATTCTTTCCAATAATCTTGAAGCGGAATTCTCTAATGCCTTTACAGGGTCTTTAAATTGGACAAAAGAATTCAATACCACACAAACTAATTTTCTATTAGAAGGGTTTTACACTAGTTTAGAAGATCCATTCACCTTAGTGAGTACGGGAGCCCAATTGCCTAATGGTTCTATAGTTGAAGAGGTAAGAAATGGTGAAGGTGCGAAGGTTTATGGGGCCAACTTTGAATTTGGAGTCTCTCCATCCAAGAAATGGTTGTTTCAAATCGGCGGTACGTTACAGCAGTCGGAATATAATGAACCACAATTATTATATGAAGCGGATGGCAGTGTTCCAACTGAGGGAGATATTTTAATAAATGAGTTCACTAGAAACCCAAATGTTTATGGTTATTTAAATTCGAATTGGACACCAAGCGATAAGTTCAGTTTATCAGCCACAGGAACCTTTACAGGATCTATGATTGTGCCTCGTGTTGTAAGTGATTCAGGGTTTTTGAGTTTAGTTGAAAGTGATTCGTTTTTTGATTTAAATCTTAATGCCGAAACGCATTTCGACGTCTCTGAAGAATTTCAGTTAACCTTAAATGTTGGAGTTAAGAATGCATTCAACAGTTTTCAGGACGATTTTGAAAGCGGTCCGACAAGAGATTCTGATTATATTTATGGTCCAGCCCTTCCAAGAACATTTTTTATTGGTATCAAAATTGGTAAAATGCACTAATGAGAAGATTATTCGCCATAATATGCATAGCATTGTCTGTTTTAAGTTTTAAATCAGATGAGCAGGTTAACTGGTTAACGTTTGAAGAACTTGAAAATGCATTAACTGATAAGCCTAAGAAAGTCATCATTAGTTTCTATGCAGACTGGTGCGTATATTGTAAGAAAATGGAGAAGGCAGTGTATTCTAAACCAGATATTATTAGACAGCTTAATCAATCCTATTACGCCGTAAAATTCAATGTGGAGTCTACCGACACCATACAATTTGGTGGGAGGGAATTTAGAAATCTTAATACAGGGAAAAAACGAAGAGCTTTTCATCAAATTCCAGAACTTCTTGCTGGCAGAGAAAATCAAGAATTGGAATTACCTGCAACTGTTATTTTTGATCAACAGTTTAATATTATAAAACGCTATTATCGTTACCTGTCTCCTAAAGAAATGGCAGCACTTTTAAAATAAACTATCATGCTAACGACACTAACAGAAGAGAACTATCTAAAAGCGATTTATCATATTAGTCAGTCAACGCAGTCGGAAGTTAGTACTAATGCTATTGCCCAAAAAATAGACGCTAAGGCATCTTCGGTAACAGACATGCTCAAGAAGTTGGCAGATAAGAATTTAATCACATACATAAAATACAGAGGAGTGCATCTTACCGAAAAGGGCAGGCTTGCAGCAGTAGATATTGTTAGGAAGCATCGTCTCTGGGAAGTTTTTTTAGTAGACAAGTTAAACTTTGCTTGGGACGAGGTTCATGACGTAGCCGAGCAATTAGAACATATTAAATCGCAGAAACTTATTAACGAATTAGAGGCTTTATTAGACTTTCCGACACACGATCCTCATGGGGATCCTATTCCAGATAAAAACGGACAAATTCACAGGACAAATAAGATTCTTTTATCTCAGGCTGAGGTTGGAAAATCTTATACCTGCGTCGGTGTCTTGGATTCATCTTCAGATTTTTTGAAGTATTTAGATAAGTATAAAATTGGCATTGGTACAGCACTGCAATTAGAAGATAAAGAAGATTTTGACCAGTCAATGAATATTATAATAAATGACGATGCTATTGTAATGTCTAAAGCTATAACTAACAATATTTATGTGAAATTGCATAAAGGAAATTAGGAAATTACAGATGATTTTCAATTAAATCGATTAATAAAACAACAATACAAAAAAATGGAAAGCATAATAGAGTACTTCGAATCAATTGATCCTATTTTAGGAGCATTATATGCCTCTTTATTTACTTGGATTTTAACAGCTGCAGGTGCATCGCTAGTCTTTTTCTTTAGAGGAATGAATCGAGCTGTTTTAGATGGCATGTTAGGATTTACTGGTGGTGTGATGGTAGCAGCGAGTTTTTGGAGTTTACTGGCACCAGGTATAGAAATGAGTCCAGGTGAAGGCTTTGTAAAGGTAATTCCAGCCGCAGTTGGTTTTGGACTAGGCGCATTATTCTTATATGGATTAGATAAAATCTTACCTCATTTACATATCAATTTCAAAGAGAGTGAAAAAGAAGGGTTGAAAACACCTTGGCACAGAACAACATTATTAGTATTAGCTATTACCTTACATAATATACCTGAGGGTTTAGCGGTGGGTGTATTATTTGGTGGAGTCGCGGCAGGTATTCCAGAAGCCACCATAGGTGGAGCAGTGGCATTAGCACTGGGTATTGCTATTCAGAATTTTCCTGAAGGATTAGCTGTTTCTATGCCAATGCGAAGACAAGGTGCTAGTAAGTTTAAGAGCTTTTGGTATGGGCAATTGTCTGCAATTGTAGAACCAATAGCCGCCGTTATTGGTGCTGTAGCTGTTACATTTTTTACACCGATTTTACCATATGCTTTGGCTTTTGCGGCAGGTGCAATGATTTTTGTTGTGGTTGAAGAGGTAATTCCTGAAACTCAACGCGATAAGTATACAGACATCGCAACGCTTGGTTTTATTGGTGGTTTTATTGTAATGATGACCTTAGATGTTGGACTCGGATAATATTATTTGTCATATTGATAAATTATCCTCGTCTTTAGAGCAAACACAACCACATGAATCGACTATTATTTATTCTCTTTTTTCTGTGTTCACTTGGAATGGCGGCACAAGATTCAACGACAACTAAAGTTAAACATTATAAAATTGCATTTGGTAAAACCGTTTTGGTAGAACATTTAAAAATTGAATTTAAAACGCTTTCACTAGATGCACGCTGTCCAAAGGAGGTTACCTGTATACGTGGTGGTGAAGTTATTGTTGGACTTGCTGTTTATGATAAGAGGGCTTTACTTCAGGAGTTAAATCTTACATTTTACCCATATGGTATGACAGAGTTTCTTACAGGACTACTTGCATCTAATGGAATTTCAATTAAGAATTTACAGTTATTGCCTTATCCAAAGGCAGATTTCAATCAAATTAATAGTAATTATTATTTGGAGTTTGACACCTTGACTTCAAAAACAGAGTAGGTTCTAAGAATTAGTGACATCCACAGTCGTCATTTGCACCACAAGATTTCGTTGCCTTTTTCGGTTTCCAAATAAACTTTCTTACTAGGAAGATAACGGCCAATGCCAAAGTAGAAAAGACGAGTATGTTTTGAATAATCGTATTCATTATTTTAATACTTGAAATGCTATTAAAGCAACAATATAAGCAAATCCACTCATGAATACCAATTGCAACGATGGCCATTTCCATGAATTTGTTTCACGTTTCACGACGGCCAGGGTGCTCATACATTGCATAGCAAACGCATAAAATAACAGTAGCGAAATGCCGGATGCTAGCGTAAATACTTTTGTTCCATCGCTATGCGTTTCTTCTGCCATTCTATTTTTTATGGTTGACATGGCTTCGTCTTCGTCTTCAATATCGTTAGCGCTTCCAATACTGTAAATAGTGGCTAATGTACCGACAAAAACCTCTCTTGCGGCGAAAGACGTCACTATCCCAATACCTATTTTCCAATCATAACCTAAAGGTTGAATAACAGGTTCCATTCCTTTTCCAATTATACCAATATATGAATACTCTAATTTATGTTCTGCGACTAAATCATTAAGCTCATCTTCTGATAGATTAGGATGTCTTTCTGTAACAATGGCCTCAGCATTATTAAATTGTTCACCAGGTCCATAGGATGCTAAAAACCACAGTACAATTGAAATTGCTAATATGATTTTACCAGCTTCGAATACAAAGGTTTTTGTTTTTTCTAAAACAGTTAATCCTACATTCTTAAGAAGCGGCATCTTGTAACTCGGCATCTCAATGACAAAGTAAGATTTACTTTTAATTTTCAGGATTTTATTTAAGATAAAGGCTGCAAATACAGCAGTTAGAAAACCTAATGCATATAAAGACATTAATGTAAGTGCTTGGTAGCTTAAGCCTAAAAATGTCCCTTCGGGAATAACTAGTGCTATGATAATAACATAAACAGGTAATCTTGCCGAACAGGTTGTAAAAGGAGTAACAAGAATGGTTATGAGTCGTTCTTTCCAACTTTCAATATTTCGAGCTGCCATAACCGCGGGTATAGCACAAGCATTTCCAGAAATTAATGGTACAACACTTTTACCGCTTAATCCAAAACGTCGCATTAGTCTATCCATTAAAAAAACCACACGACTCATATAGCCGCTTTCTTCTAGTATTGATATAAAAAGAAATAGGAAAGCAATTGGGGGAATAAATACCATAATGCCTCCGATTCCAGCAATAATACCTTCAGCTAATAGGTTTGTAAAAGCACCAGCAGGAAGTGTGTTTTTTACCCAGTCCGCAAGATTAGAAAAACCTAGATCTATTAAGTCTGCAGGATAGGTTGCCCAATCATAGACCGCTTGAAACATCAATAAGAGGATAAAGAAGAAAATCACATAACCCCAAACCTTATGGGTTAGAATTCTGTCTATTTTAATTCTAAAATCTTTAGCGTTAGCTAAATCTATGGTTTGTCCCTTTTTGAGCGTGTTATTAATAAACTGGTAGCGTTTTATAGTTTCTTTTTGTTGTAATCGCTTAAGGTCTGTTTCAGACTTAGTTTTAAAGTTGTTAACAGCTTCGATAGTAGCGCCATCAGTTTTACCAAAATTCACATCTTGCGTAATAACCAACCATAGTTTATATAGTAATTGATCTGGAAAAGCTTTTTTAAGACTATCAAAATATTCAGGATCTATTGAGGAAGCGTTTAAACAGGGTTTGGTAGATAAAGAGTCGTATTTAGCTATGAGTTCTTTAAGTTCTGAAATACCATTATTTTTTCGAGTACTTATTAAAGCAATTTTGGTTTCAAGTTGGCTTTCTAAGTAAGGAATGTCTAATGAAATGCCTTTGTAAGCCATACGATCAGACATGTTAATAGCCAAAACTGTTGGAATTTCAAGATCTTTTATTTGTGTAAATAACAAAAGATTACGTTTTAAATTCTCAACATCTGTTACAACAACAGCAACATCTGGAAAGTTTTTGTCGTTTCGATCAAGAAGTAATTCAATAACTACATTTTCATCTAAAGACGATGCATTAAGACTGTAAGTACCTGGTAAATCTAAAATGTGAGCTTTTGTGCCGTCAGCAAGCTTGCAAGTTCCTTCTTTCTTATCTACGGTAATACCAGGGTAATTACCAACTTTTTGATTTAATCCAGTAAGCGCATTAAAAACCGAAGTTTTTCCCGTATTAGGATTTCCAATTAAGGCAACGTTAATCTGCTTACTCATCTATAGACGCGATTAAAATATGGTTAGCCGTTTCTTTTCTAATGGCCAAATGAGAACCATTGATATTGAGGTACATGGGGTCAGAAAAAGAGGAAATAGCGACTAATTCAACAGAATTACCCGGTAAACAACCCATCTCTAATAATTTAAGAGGAATTTCTTTGGAAGAAACATCTGTAATTACGGCGTGCTGTCCACGTTTTAAATCTGCTAATGTCAAGCTTGGCTTATTTAGATGAATTTTAAAAAAGCAAAAATAAGTGAAATAATCTACTAGCTGAAACGCTTTATAAAGAATTTAGGACTCCGATTTAAGGGTTTCTATGTCTTCAAGAAGTTGCTCAATATCCTCTGGATTGGTGCCATCGTAAAATCCTCGAATTTGTCGTTTTTTATCAATGAGCATAAAATTTTCGGTATGAATCATATCATACTCATCGCCATTACCTTGCGTTTTAACAGCCAAATAGCTTTTACGCGCTAACTCATAGATTTGCTTTTTATTACCAGTGACTAAATTCCATTTACTATCAATTACCCCTTTTTCTTGCGCATATTTTTTAAGTTGAGCTACACTATCAATATTTGGTGTTACGGAATGCGATAGAAGCATAACGTCATCATCATTTATAATTTCTTTCTGAATTTGATACATATGATCTGTCATGATAGGACAAATGGTAGGACAGGTTGTGAAAAAGAAATCAGCAACGTAGATTTTATCTTTATAAGTCTCTTGAGTAATTGTTTCACCATTTTGATTAATTAGGCTAAAATCAGCTATCGTATGGTATTTCATTTTATGCTGAATGGTACTATCCACCAATTGTTCACTGACCATACCAGGTTGCCAAACAGGCAGTGGTTGTTTTACGTTTAAAATATTATAGATAAGTACTATGATTACAACACATAACACAGTGAAGAAAATTCCGAAATTTTTATAACTCTTAAAAAACCCTAGAAACGACATAAAGTAAAGTTTTAAATCCGAGTGCAAAGGTAAGATTCAAGCTAGTTTTTCAGAACTTTTTTAACACATTAGTAGGCTTTCAACTTCTTGATTAATAAAATGCTGTTAAAAATAAATCGATAAGAAATACAATTATTTTCTAAATGCCTTGAAAACCTTACTTTTGTCAATCGAAATTTGAAAATAACTACATGGAATTTGTAATTAAGATATCCCAATTCTTACTAAGTTTATCCCTTCTCATTGTTTTGCACGAGTTAGGTCACTTTTTACCAGCTAAGGCATTTAAAACTAAAGTTGAGAAGTTCTATCTGTTCTTTGACGTGAAGTATTCGCTCTTTAAAAAGAAGATTGGAGAAACTGTTTATGGTATAGGTTGGTTACCTCTCGGTGGGTATGTTAAGATTGCTGGAATGATAGATGAGAGCATGGATAAGGAGCAGATGGCACAACCACCACAACCCTGGGAATTTAGATCCAAGCCAGCATGGCAACGTCTAATAATTATGTTAGGTGGTGTTACCGTTAATTTTATTTTGGCTTATGTGATATATGTTTTTGTGTCTTTTACTTATGGTGATACTGATATAAAAATTGACAGTTTAAGAGGTGGTTATCTTATTGAAAACCAAGTGCTATTAGATGCTGGGTTTGAAACAGGCGATAAAGTCCTTGCCATTAATGATCAACGTATTGAGAAGGATTCTGAAATCGGACAATATATTATTGGAGCAGAACAAATCACTGTAGATAGAAACGGACAAGAAAAAGTAATTAATCTTCCAGAGAATTTTTTGGGTCAGTTATCCGATGAGGGTAGTAAAAACCTATTTAAATACCGCTATCCATTTATTGTAGAATCTGTTCCGGACTCCTCAGTTAATAAAAGTGTAGATATAAAAGAAGGTGATGTTATCTTAAGCCTCAACGGTAAAACTTTAGACTACTTTGATTTGTTTGAAAATGAATTAAAAAATTTGAAAGGTCAAACAGTGACTGCCGAAGTATTGCGTGGCGATGAGACCATTACAAGAAAACTTGAAGTAAATAATGATGCTAAGCTTAATATTTTTAGATTAATTGATGCGAAAAGATTTATTGAATTGGGCTACTATGAAGTTATTAAAAGAGAATATTCCTTTGGAGAAAGCTTTGCGGCAGGAGGTAAAAAGTTTACCTCAACCATTGTTAACTATTTTGCACAATTAAAAGCCATTTTTAATCCTAAAACAGGAGCTTACAAAGGCTTAGGTGGTTTTAAAGCGATTTATGACATTTTTCCTGACTTCTGGAGCTGGGAAGCTTTCTGGAAATTAACAGCTTTTCTATCTATTATGTTAGCCATTTTAAACTTGTTACCAATACCAGCATTAGATGGTGGTCATGTAATGTTTTTATTATATGAAATGGTATCAGGACGTAAACCCAGTGAAAAGTTTTTAGAGCGTGCACAGATCGTTGGATTCTTTATCCTCATTGCTTTAGTATTATTTGCTAACGGTAATGATATTTTTAAAGCGATAACACGTTAAAAAAATAAGTTTTCATATTGTAGAGATTAAAAAATAATTTATATTTGCGCTCGCTAAAGCGAAAAAAGATCTTCCTCAGTAGCTCAGTTGGTTAGAGCATCTGACTGTTAATCAGAGGGTCGTTGGTTCGAGCCCAACCTGAGGAGCAAAAAAAGCCTGATAATTTTATCAGGCTTTTTTGTTTTATAAAGTAAAATCTTATTGGTACTTTTTCTTTAATTCATTTAGCATAGTATCCGTCATTGCATCTAAATCAAAACTGTGCTGCCAATTCCAGTCATGTCGCGCAATAGTATCATCTATTGATGATGGCCAGCTATTTGCAATAGCTTGTCTAAAATCGGGTTGGTAGGTAATTTCAAATTCTGGAATACGGCTTTTAATGCTCTCATAAATATTTTTTGGCGTGAATGAAATCGCTGATAAATTATAAGAGGATCTAATGGTTAAATCTTCGGCTGAAGCCTGCATTAGGTCTATCGTGGCTTTAATGGCGTCATCCATAAACATCATAGGTAAGCTTGTGTTTTCTGACAGGAAACATTCGTATTTGCCATGCTTAATGGCTTCATGATAAATTTCTACAGCATAATCTGTAGTCCCACCACCAGGCATAGTTTTGTGGCTAATGATCCCAGGATAACGTAAACTTCTTACATCAACGCCGTATTTGTTGTGATAATACTCACACCAACGCTCACCGACTTGTTTTGTTATGCCATATACCGTAGTGGGTTCGCAAATGGTATGCTGAGGAGTAAATTCCTTTGGTGTTGTTGGTCCAAATACAGCAATACTACTTGGCCAATACACCTTTTTTATAGTACCCCCTTTGGCAAGATTAAGAACATGGAACAAAGAATTCATGTTAAGGTCCCAAGCTTCCATTGGGTACTTTTCGCCTGTAGCACTTAATAGCGCTGCCATTAAATAAACGGTGTCTATCTCGTAGTTTTTACAACAGTCCTTAATAGCATTAAAATTCTTAGCATCAATGATTTCAAAGGGGCCAGAATTAACCAGTTCCAAGTTTCTGGTGTTAATATCACTGGCAATGACATTGCTTTGGCCATAAATTTCTCTGAGCTTAGTCGTTAATTCTGAGCCTATTTGGCCACCTGCTCCAATGATTAAAATTTTTGAGGACATATTAATTATTATATAATTCTCAAAAATAATAAGAAATAGGGTGTTAAATAATTAAAATATTCAGAAAAAAAGAACGTTTTCTAGGAAGTTGACAATCTTAACTTTAAGATTATACTAGGTGATTAGAATATTAGTTTAAGTATATTTACAAGCAAATTGTACTGACAATGAAATTAGGATTAGTCCTTTTTAATTTAGTGTTTATTATGTTGCTAAGCTGTTCTGGTGATCAACAGACTACTCCTGATACTGAAACCTCAGAGAAGGACGACACTGCCTTTAAAATTACGGCCGAAATCATAGAGAAATTTGATTATGCCGATTATGCATTGAGTACTGATGGAGAAAACGCAGTTAAAGAATGGGAAAAGTATCAGGAATTAGCAATCCAAGTGGGCTATTTGAAGAAAGGGGATCTTTCATTTTTCAATGGTGATAACAAGCTTTTGAAAAAATTTATTGAGACATTTAAGATAGAACTACCGGATGCGCTTAGAACTAATCCTATAGAATCTAGAGTTATTATCGTAGAGACAGCACTATTACGATTGAACGAAAATTTAACTTTAGATAATATAGACAAGCGATTAAAACTAGAGAGTGTTAAGGAGGTTGTTGTGGCATTTTCAAATCTCAACTTTCTGATTAATAAGAAATTAATTAGAGATAAGGGAGAGAAAATACAATCGCAGTATTAAATGACCACTTGTTAAAATTGAATTGATTTGTAACAATTTTCCTTTAAAGCGGTCTTATTACTAACTACAAGAAATTCGAATTAATTAAAATCACATTATGAGAACCAATCTTAGTCGCGTTCTAGCGATATCAGGTTTGGCATTCTTTGCGTTTGTTGGATGTAAAGATGAAGCCAAGAACGACACTGCTTTAGCAGAGGAAAAAATTCCAGGAATTATATTGGAAAATATGGACACTAGCATAAGTCCAAAAGACGATTTTTACAAGTATGTAAACGGTAAATGGTTAGAAACAAATGCAATTCCAGACGACGAGTCGCGTTGGGGAGGATTCGGTGTTTTACGCAAATCTACACGACAAGATGTTCTAAGCATATTAAACACATCGAAGGAACTAGGAACCTATAAAGAAGGATCAGATCAGCAAAAAGCGCTACTTATTTTTGAATCTGAACTAGATACTATAGCACGTAATGAAGCGGGTATTTCACCAATTCAACCTTTACTAGATAAGATTGGAGGTATTAATAACTTAAGCGATATGCAAACTGTTTTTGCCTCAACACTTGGTGTTTCTGCTCCATTTGCAGGTATTGGGGCGAATCCAGATCTTAATGATAGTAGCATGAATACAGCTTGGGTATTTCCAGCTGGATTAGGATTACAACGCGATTACTATTTAGATCAAGATGAAAAGACCAAAGAAATTAGAGGACAGTATGTTGCTCATGTGGCAAGAATGCTTCAGTATATCAATTATTCAGAAGCTGATGCTAAAGCTGCAGCAGACAGGATCTTAGCTATGGAAACGCAACTTGCTGAACCAAGATTAGATAAAGTGTCAAGCAGAGATATTAGAAACTTTAATAACCCTACCTCTTTAGCAGATTTACAGGCTATGGCACCAGCGATTAACTGGCAAAAATTTATGGATGATATGGGTATAGACAAACAAGTAGATACCCTGTTGGTGATGCAGCCAAAGTACATGAAAGCCATGGATGCTTTTTTAAAGACTACATCTATTAAAGATATTAAGACCTTAATGGATTGGAGTACTTTAAATAGTGCAGCAGGCTTTTTAACAACTGAAATTGAAAAAGCAAATTGGGAATTTTACGGTAAA
>Ga0189289_10399_pt1 | contig 18023 bp, 16 predicted proteins | sample UW106minimetaG_FD_130313 | JGI IMG/M metagenome (GOLD analysis project Ga0189289, IMG submission 130313) | Marine microbial communities from the Costa Rica Dome - UW106 mini metaG | ecosystem: Environmental > Aquatic > Marine > Oceanic > Photic zone | place: Costa Rica: the Eastern Pacific...
AAAAGGGCTTACACTGCGTTGCATGACTTCGAAAGAGAACAACTATTCATTCAGTCATGCGCCTTGTTTAAGCCCTTTTAAACTCTCGCTGAGTCATCACTTATTAACGTGGAATGGTATTAACCTTTTCTACTTTTCTATTTCTTAATCTCTTAACCTCACAACCCCTCATCTTGCTGGTCAGCAGTGTCAGCACTTGGTACGCGGTGTTAGCCTCAATCAAATATGGCCTTATGGGCTCAGCCGATAGTTAACAGCATTGGGCTATCGCTTGCTTTGTTGACAGGTGATTATATAGAATTAATTGATATTGTTTCCTCTGGCCGCTTATTTATCCATTAAATAAGATGTAATAAATTATCGTTCTAGATTGCAAATATAAGATTTAGCAACATCAGAGGAATAACGAATATGTCAACTAATCAACTACATCAGGCACGTAACCTAACGTTACCATCCCGTGAAGCTATGCTTTATCGAGTGCCTTCGGTACAGCAGTTTTGGACGCACAATTACGACCTTTTGAGCGATGCATGGAAAGAGTGGGAGGAAAGTCAAAATGACAGCCTTGCACCTCTAGGCAGTGCTTTGTTAGACAGCCGTTTACGCGAAGCCGTGACACAAGCGTGGGCTGACCCAAGTAAAGAATCAGTCGTGTTAGAATTGATGCATGAAGTGGCACCCGATGTGTTTGAGTTTCAGTTTTTTGATCCCCAGCGCTTGGCCGACTTACGTGCTTACCTTGAACAAGCGTGGGATGCACAAATTCCCCTTCGCCCGCCCTATGGTATCGTATTAAATCGCCGAGGTGCGATGCTCGACAGCCGTTCAGAAGGTTACTTGGCTGCACCTAGTTTTCAGGCGTTTTATCGTGAAATACTTAATACCTATATGCGCCCGATAGCGCGCTTATTGTTCCCTGAAATTATGGGCTACGATACGCAAACCTTTGGTTTTTCGATTCATTATAAGCCAAAAACTGATACATCGATTCGTCCTCATACTGATGCCTCAGCGGTCACGTTGAACATTAATATCAATCTGCCGGACGAACCTTTTACTGGTTCAACGGTGGACTTTTACGACCCAAGTGCAGGTAAAATGATCCCACTGGCATTTACCTCAGGCAGTGCCATGATCCACCGAGGCAATGTGGTGCATGCGGCTCAGCCTATTACCAGTGGTGAGCGCACAAATTTAGTACTTTGGTTATTTGGTGACAATGGCAGAATGCCAATTCAAGATACGCAGCGCAGCGACGTTGATGCGAAGCTACGCTGGACAATGCCAACCGGAAAATTAGACAATTTTGCGCCGTTTTAAGCACGTGCCAAGATGGGGGAACACTCAACTTAGTGTTTAGGGCGTTTCCCCGTCTGGCGCGGCTGATGTCTTTTTCGGTTCAATGTCTTTTGGGGTGTCAATTGCTTCGATATTAATAATATTAGAGCGATTAAGCGTAAGTTTAAAACGCTGGATCTGCTGCTCCCGGGCCTTATTGGTGTGCATCATCACGACATTGATTTGATAACGTCGCTCTACCGCTTGTTTGGTGATTTTTTGATTTTCCAGGGAATATAGTCGCCCTTCACCTTTGCGTAAAAAGCGCACAAACGGGGTGAGGTTAAAGTATATTCTTTGCTGAATTTCATCGTAGCCGGGCAGAAAGCTCTTGGCGTTGACTTTGGTTTCACTGCGAAAATGCAATAGCTTGGCTGCTTGTTTATTTTGCTGACGCCTGGTTTGAAAGACCTTATCAATTTGCGTTGGTAGATCTTTGCTACTGATATATTCAAGCCAGATGGTTTGGCGAGCTACTTTGCTTTTCGTCACACTGTGGCTGTACAGCAAACGCCATTTAGGCAAACCTTTTTGGATCCTCCGCCAAATCAGGCGTGTAATGTCTTCTTTAAAAATTTCCCTGAGCCCGTAAATCACACCTAACATACCTACCAGTGCTATCGTGACTTCGGTGAAGTTGGTGCGGGCGTTAAGTACCAATAGCATCACGAACGCCATGATAATGGCTGTTACTGTGCCTTTTACAAGACGATTCAAATAACTGTTTAAGCTTTTCACCTGCTTTTGAAACACCACACCGTACTCAATCAAACGTTGCAATAAGCGCATTTTATTGGTGATACGGTTGGGATCACTCAGGGTAACAGAGGAATTATATTGGTTTTCCTTGCGGTATTGATTTTCGCGACGACAAAGACCAATTAAAAATTGGTGCTCGCTGGCAAAGTCACTACTTTTAGGCGCACGCGACAACAGCTTTAAGAATGATTGCTCAACTTGCCAACTGAGATAGTTATCTGCATTTTCAAAATAGGCTCTGAGCTTTTGGTCAGAAGGGGTGTAGCGTCTCAGTTTTTTCAACAGCCCAGAAGTTTGCTCAGCGAGTTCTATCGCATGAGGGTAGAACGCTTTGGGATCTTTAAGCTTAATGGTTTGCTTTATATCAGTATCAAGGGCGGTATGTATTTGGTATGAATACAAATTCAAGTTCAAACGGTAATCGCTTTGCTCCCCTTTTTTTTGGCTGATAAAACGACTACGTACCAAAGGCACATGAAGCTGATCTGAATAATAAGCGCTTTGACACTGAATGCTGTGATGAAAATACTGCTCTTCCGATAAGGTCTTGGCGTTAATTCCCATTTCTTCTGGGATAGAAAAATACAAATCAAGACGCTGCTGATCACTGGGTAACAATTTGTAAGCCACTCTAATGGAGAGGTTTTCATCTTGAGTGAGTTTAACGTTATCCACTTATAGGAGTATCTCTTTTCGTGAGTAATAGCTGAGTACAAATCCAAATTTATTATGCCTGACTTTGCCAAGCATGACTAACACTCGAAGCGCTGAGGTTGCTAATAGCGTTAGTGTTTATCTGCCAAAATAGTATTAACTCAGCGCTTTTGCGGTGAAAGGCTACTGCCAATTGACGCCACAATCACCAGCCCAATAGCGGCCCACTGCAACAATGTGAGTTGTTCACTTAAAATAATAAAGCCGGCTAGGGCAGCAACAGCCGGCTCCAGGCTCATCAACACGCTAAATGCCTGTGTTGGCATATTTCTAAGGGCGACCATTTCCAGCGAGTAAGGTAACGCACTAGATAACACCCCAACCAGCAGCCCAAGGGGCAACACTTGCCAGCTAAACAGTTCAATACCTTGCGTGACCGCACCAATAGGCACGAGTACCAACGCGGCTACCGTCATGCCTAACGCCACCGTAATGCCGCCGGATGCTTGTTTACCGGTGCGGGTACCAAATAGAATATAACCTGCCCAGCAAGCCCCAGCCCCTAGCGCCATTAATGCGCCGACCAGATCCAGCCCTTGGGCACTGGTTAAATCAGGCATGAGAAGAACAATTCCCGCTATGGCACAGGCTACCCAAACAAGGTCACTTTTTCGCTTCGAAGAAAACAGCGCAACAGCCAAGGGTCCGGTAAATTCAAGCGCAACAGCGATGCCTAATGGAATGCGTTCAATCGCTAAATAAAACAAGATATTCATGCCGCCCAAGCATAAACCGTAAACAATTACACTGCGCCAATCACGCCCTTGAGGTAAAGCGCGCCACGGCCGAAATACCAGCCAAAGTACAATTGCTGCAAAGCCTAAGCGCAGGGCAGTGGTGCCATCTGGGCCAACAATAGGAAACAGCTGCTTTGCCAAAGACGCACCAGATTGGATGGTGACCATAGCCAGTAATACACAGCCCACAGCCGTCAGAAGCACGCGGTTGATTTGCATAGAGAAATAGTCCGGGAAAAATGAATCATTTAAGGGGCGGTATTCTACCTGAGGAAATGGGAATTCACACTGGGTTTGCTTATGCACTTCGTTTGCTAATGCACTCCGTACACCAAGCACAGCTTCGCTGCCTACACACTTCGTGTGCCAAGCATGCGCTTTGCTTATTTATGCACTGCGTGCATCAGTCACAGCTTCACTGTTTATGGGCTTCGCCCACATTATGCACTTCGTGCACCAGCATCGATGCTGGGTATGACAGACCATCCATGGTCTGCCAGTCACTTCTTTCCAACAGCCGAAAGAAGTGACCAAGAAAGGCCGCCCTCCAGCCAATTTTCAATCCCATATTTTAAAACGACTTTAATGCCAGAGCGGCGAAAGGTAACCTCCATGTAAAACACTTCGCTAATTAAGCTCTTCGAAAACTTCTAATACAAAACTGAGTTTAAATCCGTCCTTGGTACCTCACCCAGCTTCACCATCCATGGCGAACCGTTTACCCGATAGGAGCAGTGCTCCTAAGATCTTCGGGTGCACCCATGTCTGGTCATCTGACAAGTCGGCTTAAAATATGGAAAATTGGAGTCGGTGGTAAAGCAAAGCAGCGACTTCGCCGCCAGAGTATTCGCTTCGCTTATTTATGTGCTGCGCACACGTTATGCACTTCGTACACCAAGCACAGCTTCGCTGTTTATGGGGTTCGCCCACGTCATCCATAAAATTATGAAGACACCCATGATAATTGTTTCTAAATTAGCAGGACAGCTAAATTAGCAGGACAGCCATAATAATTGTTGGCCGGATTTTTTAATTGGCACCGAAAGAAATTAACAAGACGGGGTTAATAGCTGTCTGATTTTGATTGTTACTTACTTGGTGGGAGCAACCTTGGCTACGCTTCTGCGTAGGTAGCCAAGGTTTTTGGCATGTGAGATAGCAACTTTTAGCGAAGGTGTTCGCAGCTTCCTTTATTCTTTTAGTGCCAGTGCAGCCATTTTCATTGTGCTTTCGAATGATGCGGTGCCGGCTATGAATAAGCCGTTGTGGCAAAACATGGCGTCTTCAATTCCTGTTTCATCCTGAAGTGCTTCATCAGACAACCCAGCCCATGCTTTTGGCAGGGGTCTTTTGTCTTCAAAAGAACCCGGCTCTACAGGTACGGCTTGAATCATCCATTGCTCAGATTGTGATGGGTAAATCACATATAACGCTTTTTCAGATAAGGCATGAACTGTCTTTTTCCACGGCGTGTATTTTTCCAATACGATCACTCTTTCGTCTTGGGCATTTTTTATGGCTTCGGCGACGATGGCTTTTGCGTTAATACTTCCTTTAGCGCCAGCGATAAAGCGTGTTAATACCCGAGACGCAAACTCTACTGCTTCATTGAAACCGCTGTCAAAATCACTGTCTTCTTGCCATGTTGGGTTGAACATTGAAATGGTTTGGCTAAGGCTAATACCTTCAGACACCCCTTTTACATGCCCACAGTCGATGGCATCAATGGTCGAAACTAAGCCGGCATCAAGTGCATTCGCTACGCCTTGATCATTTTCGCAAATAGCGAGGCCATATTTTTGCCAAATCAAGCCGAAAGAGGAGTAGGGAATGCCATTTTCACGCTCGCCCGCACCACCACGTTGATGATGGTCAAAGCGGTCGGTTGCTGGGTCGTGTTCGCCGCCTACATCAATTACCACATCCGCCTTGGCGATAGTGTCTTTATCACGGGTGCGAATGAGGGTAAAAGACGGAAGTATTTGCTTAAGAGCCGCCACACTGAACACATCGTCAGCATGAAAACTACCACTGTGAGTTACTACAATTTTATCAGTCATTAATTTGAGTCATTTATTGAGAAGAAAAGAAAGGCGTCGTTCGCTATACATTGAGAATAAAAACGACTCAGCGTGTTGTTATTTTCACTAGAAAAAACATGACGCGATTCTATCTGAAAACAAAGTGCAATTTTGTACTAATTAGCAAGTCGCCAATATAAGTTTGCTCTCGGGTGATGAATTTTTTGCGCATAGTTGTTGGGTTATAAGACTTTTAAATACTGGGTAAACTGAAAGGCTAATTGTTCTAAGCTGCTTATCTCATTGTGAATGTTCATCTTTCTGAGAGTTGTATCATTGATACATCGATGTGGGTGTTTCGCAGCGGTTCCAGTGATACAATTTTTGTAACGGTATCGCCGCGCAGTCTGCCTATGCCGTGAAGTACGTGCGGGTAGGCACGGTAAAAAGTTAAGTTAATGAGGGATTATGCGCTTTCAAGGAAAAATATTTAATTGGAATGACGACAAAGGGTTTGGTTTTGTAGAACCAAATGGCGGTGGCGAAAGGGCGTTTGTGCATATAAAGGCCTTTAACCCGCGTTCAAGGCGGCCCATCGATGGTGACATCATTATTTATGAGCTTGTTCGAGAAGATAATTATCGCGCTAAAGCGGTCAATATTCAGTTCTCTCGGGACGCAACAGGTGCGTTAAACAAAAGCGTAAGTTCAAAAAACGTACATAGCAAAAACAGCGGTAAAAATAACCAAACCAGTCAAAGCCGTCGACCTAAAGGCAAAGCACAAAGTCATACCTTAGCGAATACGTTTATCTTGCTGTTTTGTGTAGGGTTAGCGCTATCTGTTTTGGTCGGCCCTTTACCGCCTGTGTTGGGCGGTATTTATGTGGCCATGAGTGTTATTGCTTTTCTCGCCTACGCGATTGATAAAAACGCCGCACAAAAAGGGCGTTGGCGCACCAAAGAAAGCACCTTGCATCTGTTTGCTTTACTTGGCGGTTGGCCTGGGGCATTACTGGCGCAGAATTGGCTAAGGCATAAATCAAGTAAAACCGAGTTTAAGCATGTTTATTGGATCACTGTGTTGTAAAACCTAGGTGGTTTGTATTGGCTGCACTCAGCACAAAGCATACAGTTTTTGAACCGCTATGTTATGCCGCTTTTCGCTGGGCTTTTATAATGATTTACACCCGTGCAAGATGTCGGCATATACTAAGCAAAGCCATGCATTTTTCGCTAAGCTAGCCGCAGGGTTCAATAAAAGGTTCAACACAAGAGGCAACACAAGGTTCAACACAAGTTGCAACAACCTAACTTATTCAACAAACTGGTGAGGCAAAGATGATGACTAAAGGGGCTTTCTACTTCCTATTGCTATTTTCTTTTGATGTTTTAGCAGATAACAAATTTAGCAACCTACTATTTTTAGACGATAACCAGCAGTCACCACCTGCAGATTTGAGCGTAATTCAGTGGCTTTCAGGCCATTGGCGAGGCGAAGCGCTTGGCGGGTTAGTGGAAGAGGTGTGGTCACCCCCGCTGGGCGGCAGTATGATGGGCGCATTTAAGCTGGTGGTTGAAGACCAAGTACAATTCTACGAAATTGAAACCATATCACAGGTCAATGACACCCTTATATTCAGGTTGAAGCACTTCAATAAAGACCTAACCGGCTGGGAAAAGAAAGACAAAACGGTCGATTTTAAATTAGTCAAAGTCACAGACAAGAAAGTCTACTTCAACGGCCTAACCATTGAGCGGCTAAGCGACAAAGAGATCAATATTTATGTTGCCATTGAACACGAGGGCAACACCACGGAAGAAAAGTTTAATTATAAAAGGGTTGAGTGAAATGCATCTTGTGTAAGCAAGGGAGCAGAAACAGAAACAAGAGCTGTTGCAGAACCAGGCCCAAACTCAAGCCAAAGTCGCTTGGTGTTAACAGCCCAAATTGAAATAGCTACCATTTAACCTGACAGCCTGTTATGAGCGAAAAGCGGTCCTTGGTTGGAAACGCGGTGGTATTCCGCTTCAGCTACGTGCCTATTGCGGCCATTCCGCACTTTTAATAGTCGCTTTGGCTTAACACCCAAGATAGACGTTCAGGGATTAATAATCTGCTCGCATAAATTAGCGGTTCTTAATCAGCAAATTTTAGTGTGAGTTGTCATCTTTCGCACCTTATTATCAATAAAATCTACGAAGTGTTCATTAATTGCCTTCATTATCAAAGCTAATTCCCTCTGTTAATCTTTCTTCCGTCGTCAACTTATCGACTCGATATAAAATTTTTGTTAAGTCGGAAGAAATAGTGCTTCCACTAAATTGGAGAAAATCATGTTTACGAATTTTGGATGGATAGTTGAAGCAAAGCTTAAAGAGGGTGAGCTAGAAAACTTTAAAGCGGTAATGAATTCGCAAGTGAACCGTGCTTTGAATGAAAAAGGTACGCTCAACTATCAATATTACTTATCAGACGCCGGCGATATTTTAGTTTACGAGCGTTTTGCTGATGCTGATGCATCACATGAGCATATCGAAAACTGGGATGCTCATGCTGAGCGCTGGATTTCAGCCGCGGAACCAACACGCATGCTTCATCTTGGTGACTTGCCAGATGATGTTCGTGAACGTCATGCTTCGCTAGCACCTACTTGGTTAAAGCCTCTGGCTGGTTTTGCAAGAGAAGAGTATGAAGGCAGCTTAATTAAAAATGGGAATGATACTAGCTTCGAAAATTTTGGTTGGATTGTCGAGGCAAAACTGAATCAAGGCCAGTTCGAAGCATTTAAAGAAGTAATGAATTCTCAAGTTGCACGAGCCAAAACAGAAGAAGGCACACTAAACTATCAATATTACCTATCTGATGAGGGTGACATATTAGTTTACGAGCGTTTTCGAGATTTGGAAGCTTCTTTTATTCATATCGAAAACTGGAATGATCATGCCGAACGATGGATTGCAGCAGCAACACCCACCCGTATGGTACACCTAGGTGACTTACCACAAGAGCTACGTGAGATGCACGCTTCACTTTCACCTTTACTACTGAAACCGCTTGGTGGTTTTGCAAAATAGTCAATCTTATGAGTAAGCCGATACGAGCAATCTAATCGTTATCGGTTGCGTTTAGCACATATGTTAACAATTTAAAGGTACGCCATGAAAATTCTAAACAAATATACAAATTTATTACGTGTAATGCTTACTATTGTTGCGCTGTCAGCATGCTCTCACACAGTATTAGCCCAGCAACAATACTCGCTGCAAGATTTACCTGCACAATTTAACTCTCCAGCAAGCTTTTCGCTTGATTCAGATAACAATATTCTGTTCACATCACCTAACCTACATAACCAAACGCTTGTAGAGCAAGGTGTTATAACTAAAGCGGCGGCTCCAACAATTGGGCTTATTGATAACAACAATCAAGTGTCTGTATGGTACACATTTAAGCAACAGGATTTAGAGCCAAACAGCGGTGTTGTCACTCCCATGGGGATTGCTAAAGGTCCAGATGGAAACATTTATATTGCCGACATGCAATTATGGTTTGGCGGTGAATCTCGTTTGCTTCGAGTGAATGTTATCGATGGTAAAGCCATTGATGTAGACGTTGTTGCAAAAGGGTTCTCATTTCCTAACGCGGTAGCTTGGAGGGGTAACGATGTGTTTATCTCTGATACGGTACTCGCGACTGAGAAAGGAATATCAACGACAAGTGGTGTGTATAAATTAAGGTTAGATGAACTTAGTGCTGAAAATCCATTACAGATTTCTAAATATCAGAATAAAAACAACCACGACGCACACCTATTTGAGATATTTGAATCAAACGGTAGCCTAGGTTTTGGGGCGAATGGCTTGGCGGTTGACGGGCAGGGCAACCTTTACACCGGTATCATGGAGGACGGCACCATATACAAAAGCACGTTCAATAAAGATAGTTCTAAACTAGAAACCACACTGTTTAATGAAGGTTTGATCGCAAGTGATGGCATCCAGTGGGATTCACCCTCTAATGCACTTTACATTACCGATTTATTCGACAATGCTGTTTACCGTATTGATATGAATGGCCAAGCTAAATTGCTAGCCAAAAACGGAAATACCGACGGCAGCAATAACATGTTAGATGCGCCGGGAGAAGTTATCGTACGTGGTGGTATTGCCTATGTAACTAATTTTGACGCTGCATTTGGTGCGTCAACTATGGTTAATACTAAACCAGATGCGCCTTTTACGATATCAGTGGTGCCTATTAAATAATCACCAGTATCACAGTCAGATGAATAAACGGTCAGATAATCTTGGCCGTTATATTGGTAAACTACTCTTCCTGTATCCTATCCCAGTAAGGTGGGCTTCCATAACGCTCAGAAAAGAAATCTATAAACGCACGAACCTTAGGGGCAACCAATTTTGATGAAGGGTAGACAGCCCATATAGAGGCATCGGCCTCTAAAGGGTAGTCTTCAAGAATTTGTACTAAGGTCCCAGCTCTTAAATGCTCGTAAGCAATCCATGTAGAGCACATTACAATCCCCATCCCGTTTAAGCATGCATCGCAAACAGCTTTGCCGTTGTCTGTGGTCAACGCCCCTCTTGTCTTAATATTTAATAGACCCTTTGAGGTTTTAAACAGCCAATTGTCATTACCAATTAGGTTAATACAATTATGTTGTTGCAGTGCTTCAGGGGTTATTGGCCTACCATGCTTTTTAAGGTAGTCAGGTGAGGCACAGATAATTCTATTGTCTATAGCGAGTTTTCTGGCTATCAAGGCAGAGTCTTTTAGCTCAGCATTTCGAATCGCAATATCAAATCCACCTTCAACAATATCTACTATTGTATCGCTGAGACGAAGCTCTACAGATAAATCAGGGAAAATCTCCATAAATTCATTTAATGCAGGTATTAAGTGTATATGACTAAAAGAAACCGGCGCTGTTATTCGTAATTTTCCTCTGGTCTTAGCTCCCCCTCTGACTGACGATACTGCTATATCAGCCGACACAAGAACATCTCTAGCATGAGGAAGAAACGCCTCTCCTTCATCGGTAAGCGATACCTTTCGAGTGGTACGATGTATTAGACGAATACCCAGGCTTTCCTCTAACTTACTAAGATGAGCGCTAGCCACAGCCGATGACAAGCCAAATTCAGCTCCAGCTTTAGATATATTGTGAGTGGCAGCTACCCGAATAAATAGTTTTACATAGTCTAGATTTATCATTATTAGGGGCACAGTCAGGATTATAGCAACAGAGTAGTGCTACTTTACCGTATCACTTTAAAAATTCATAAGCTGAGTTTACTTTTAGCCTTACGGTCTCTGATAAGATTTGGCGCAGATATGAGTTAAAACTTACTTCCGCTGTTGGCTCGGAATCGATGAGGTGAGGTTAACTTGATTACGTCCGCTTTACGTACTTAGCTGCCTTTCAGATTAGATCAAGAGCTTATATCCTTACCCGTTAAGCAGACAGGCGCTGGGGTGGTAGTGTGCGCTGTGCAACCAGCTCTCGGGGCGCAAGTTGCTGGTGTTCTTCCTGTTGTGCTATTTCCTTATGTTCCTCTGCCTCTTGCTCTATTGCCTGAAGCTGTGTTTCTGTCCACAGACGGGCAGATTGGGTTTGTGGATCGTGAGCATCGTCAGCTTCGCTAAATTCGCTTATTTCTGCTTGGTTAATCGCATTTAGCGCGTTGCTCTCAAATGCATTGCTCTCAAACGCATTTTGTTGCTCTAAATACGCTTTACCAGCGGCTACGCCGATTTTGTGGTCATGCCTAAGATCGCTGTCGGTGCTGCCGAGAAGCTTACTGTGTAGCTTTTTACCAGCAAAAATCTGCACAATTTCCACGTCTGCTGGTGGATTGGCAATAAAGGCTAATTCTTGCTGATAGGCTTGCTCATGTTGCACCAAGTAATCAATGGTTTTTGGGCAGTAGCCCGCTTTACATACAACTGATCTGAGTTTGTGAACCCATGCCGATTGTGCCTGAAACTGTGCATCCGCAGTGCGAATAACCACAATTTTACGTGCACCACGCTTATAGGCTTCAATCACAGGTAAAGGGGCTGCTAGGCCGCCATCGAGATAAAAGTCTGCTTGCGGCGTACGTGACTTTTGCCCATTTGCTAGGTCTGAAGTTGACTCGTTCACTGCTTTCGCACCCGACTCATTGGCAGCTCTCGCGCCCAGCCAGGGCGTAAGTTTAACCCCATGTTTATATAAAAACGGTAGTGCGCTAGATGCCTTTAGCAACTCTCGCCATTGCTGGCTTTCACCCGTTGGGCTTAAAAAGTAGGGGTTACGATCTCGGGCATTAGTGGCGGTAATAAACAGCTCTCTTGTGCCTAAGCTGCGTTTAGCCGTTTCAAAATCAAGTATACGGTTTGCTTCAGTGGTCTTATCAAAGTACCAATCTAAATCCACTATGTGTTTACCCACTAGGCCTCTGCCTAAGTGAAAAAAACGTTTATGCCGTGATAGGCCACGTATCAACCGTTTGGCGTAACCTTTTTGTCTTGCTAGGTAGCTTGTGAGGTTTTGTGAGCCAGCCGAGGTGCCAAAAAACATATCGAATGGGTCATAGCCTTCTTCAAGCCAGGCATCAAGTACACCTGCGGTGAATATCCCTCGCTGCCCGCCACCTTCTGCAATCAGCGCAAGCTTGGGCTGTGCTGCATTGTTCAAGGAAATGGCGTTATTTGAAGCTAGGGATTTCATGCTGACTTTCTCGCGTTAAGGTGGCAAATTCGGGTAGAAAATTTAATAACGCAATTCTAAACAAGGCAGCGGCTTTGAGATAATTGAAAGAATCAATCGCTCTGATTCATTCTCTCGAACGGTGGGGTAAGTTGTATAAAAGAAAGCAAGGGCTCGTTTTTTATCGCTATGTAGCCGTTTTTAAGCAAGCAGCTAACGAGCCTCTTGCTTAAAAATAGGCGCATGTTGCGCCTGAACGGCATAACTCGGCTAATCAAACCATGGCGAATCGAACCTTGGCTAATCGAACACCTTATTAGATAAAATACCTGTGTTGACCATCTGCGTGAGAATTTCATGGCATTTGGTTTTAATGGTATCGCGCAGTAAACGGGCAGCCGGTGTAATGGATTGGCGACTTGGGAACACTAACCAAAGCTCGGTTGGGGTGGGGGCGAAATCAGCCATCACAGGTACTACATTGCCGTTCAGTAAGTCTGTTGACATATCTAAACACGATTTCACAGCCAGCCCTTGGTCGGCAATGCACCAACGCCTGACTAAATCGCCGTCATTAGAGGCATGTTTACCCTTCATTTTGACTTTGTACTCACCGCTTTTATTGGAAAACACCCATACATCTTTGATGATGTCTTGCAGTTGATAAAAAAGACCATTGTGCGAGGCCAGATCGTGAGGGTGCGTTGGTGTGCCGTGGTTAGTTAAATACGTTTGCGTAGCGCACAATATGCGCGGCACATTGCAAATTTTAAAGCCGTACATACTGGCATCATTGGGGGAACCGTAGCGTAAGGCTAAATCTACCGAGTCACGGTAAAAGTCGATATTGCTGTCAGTAATATTGGCGCGAACACTCAACTTAGGGTAGGTCTGCATGAACTCATTAAGCCAAGGCAACACCAAATTGCGCCCTAAATCAGACGACAAACCTATGCGCAGCTCGCCGTCAATAATATCTAAATCGCCTTTTACATTTTGTTTAGCCAGCTCCAAGGTTTGCATTGCGTTCTGGCAATGGGGAAGATAACGCTCGCCTGCCGCTGATAGGCGTAAGTGGCGAGTTGTACGCACAAATAAGTCCACGCCTAAGCTACTTTCAACCCTTTTTACAGCCGCGCTTGCCGTGGCGGTTCGCATATCTAAACTGGCGGCTGCTGCAGTAATGCTGCGAAATTCAGCTACCTTTAGCACGACATTCAAGTCTTCTAATAACATTGGTGGGCCACTTATTGCCTAATAATATTTGATAATGTTTCAATTATTATGCTGTTTATCAGTGGTAAATCAAGGCCTATCATCCTCACATCAACTTTGCTTAACCACGACACATTATGTGAGGCCACAATATGAAAGCTATCGGATATACCAAATCATTACCTATTTCTAACCCTGAGTCATTGATTGATTTAGAGCTGACTCAACCCATCGCCAGCGGACACGACTTGCTAGTAAAAGTAAAAAGTATTGCCGTTAACCCAGCAGATTACAAAGTACGTTTGGGCATGGCACCGGCAGAAGGTGAAAGTAAAGTCATTGGTTGGGACGCCGTTGGCGAAGTGGTTGCCACTGGTGAATCAGCCAATCATTTCGCCCCTGGTGACATCGTTTATTACGCAGGCGATATTACCCGCCAAGGCGCAAATGCCGAATATCAATTGGTAGATGAGCGCATTGTTGGATTTAAACCTAAGAGTTTATCTGACTCAGAAGCGGCAGCGCTGCCCCTAACCGCAATTACCGCGTGGGAAATTTTGTTCGAGCATTTAGCCATCAAACAAACAACTCCCGAATCAAAAGAAACGTCAGACGAGATTATTTTGGTAGTTGGAGCTGCGGGGGGCGTGGGTTCTATTTTAGTGCAAATAGCCAAAGCAGTAACAGGCGCTACCGTGATAGGTACCGCGTCACGTGAGAGTTCAAGTGCGTGGATTAAAAAACTAGGTGCTGATTATGTCATCGACCACAGCAAGCCCCTGAAAGCGCAAATCGAAGCGTTGAATATTGGTGAGGTCACTCACGTGGCTAGCTTAAACAGCACAGATACCTACTTTGAAGCCTACACAGATTTACTCGCGCCGTTTGGCAAAATCGCCATGATTGACGACCCAGAGGCGCTGGATGTCACGAAACTGAAAATGAAGAGTTTGTCTTTGCATTGGGAATTTATGTTTGCCCGCTCCATGTTTAACGCCGCAGATATGCAAGAGCAAAGTGCGCTGCTTAACCGTGTGGCTGACCTAATTGACCAGGGCTACATTCAAACCACCGTGGGCCAGCATATGGGAACGATAAACGCTAAAAATCTACGCGCAGCTCATGCCGCCTTAGAGGCTGGAAGCGCTATCGGCAAGATTGTTTTAGAAGGCTTCTAAGCCGCCAAACTCCATACTTTTAATGACTTGAGTGCTATAGCCTAAAAACAGGGGTAGCACTTCCAATTGACGACTGAGGATATCTCATGAAAACAACTATTTTGAATAAATTCAAACCCATGATTGCGGTTTCTGCCACGTTAGCAAGCACACTTTTGGTGAGCCAAGCCCATGGTGAAACAAGCAAGATCACAACCAACAAGATTGATGTCGTGACTGAAATTACCAACACCCGCCCGGGAAATTTAACCATTACCCCAAACGGCCGTATGATTTTGTCGCAACAACCTCTTGATGCACCTGAGCTGCGTGTGGTGGAAGTGATGGCAAATGGCGAGTTACAGCCTTTTCCAACTCTTGACTGGGCAGACGGCCCTGAGAAAGGCGAGGTTGGGTTTGAATCTGTGATCGGTGTGCACACCACTACAGCTGGGATCGTGTGGGTATTGGACATGGGCAGTGCTACTAGCCCGGCAAAATTGGTTGCATGGGACACCAACAGCAATCAATTGCACAAAATTATTCCTATCGATAAAAGCGCAACAGTGGATAATTCATTCTTGCAAGATTTCGCTATTGACGAGAAACGCCAGCAGATTTATATCGCCGATACCACGTTGGGGAATCTGTTTGGCGCAATTAAATCTGCTTTTGTAGTGGTTGATATAAAAACAGGTAAATCACGCCGTGTATTGCAAACTAACCCAAAACTAATGCCGCCCGAGCATACAGTCGTGGTTAATGGTTCTGTAATGGGAGCTAAGCGCGAAGACGGCAGTAAAGATCCTATCTACCTTGGCTTGAACCCCATCGCGATTGATGCACAGTATGACTGGGTGTACTTCGGTACAGTCAATGGCAGCGAGTTATTTCGTATCCCAGCTAGCGCGTTGGCTGATTCAGCGAATAATGATAACCAGTTGGATGCGAAAATAGAGTTTTACAGTAAAAAACGGCCGTCAGATGGGATTGTTATTGATACCGATGGCACTATCTACGCGGGTGACATTGAAAATTCATCTGTCACTAAAATCACCAACACAGGCGTCGAGGTTATCGCCCAAGATAAAACCTTGTTGTCTTGGCCTGACGGATTCGCTATCGACAATGGCTGGCTGTACGTCACTCAAAACCAGTTACATCTCACGGCACCCTTGAATGAGGGGGAAGCGCAGGGAACTAAGCCATATAGAATCCTACGCATTAAGATTGATAAATAAATATTACTCATTACGAGACGGCTAGTGGTAAAGCCGCTCGTTAAAATAGCGCAGCGCGTGGTGAAATAGGGTACAGCTAGTCACTAAAAACTCGGCTATTTTGCGCTGCGCTAATCCTTCAAATGATTTCCAAGTGATTTTGAAAAGCAAAAACCAAAAAAGAGGTATACACCATGAGTAAATTGACCATATTGGCAAACATAGTAGCAAAACCAGACCAAGCAGAGTTCGTAAAAAGCGAGCTACTGAAGTTAATTGAGCTGACTCGCGCTGAAGAAGGGTGCTTAGATTACAACTTGCATCAAGATAACGAAAACCCAGCGCACTTCATGTTTTACGAAAACTGGCAAAATCGCGCATCGTGGCAGCACCATATGGACGCAGATTACATGAAGGCATACGGTGAAGCGGTTGAAAACGCAGTAGAGTCATGGACCTTGAATGAAATGAGCCATATAGCCTAACGGTCATTATCTCACACAAGTAGCGCTTAATATAAGCGCGCACTTTTATCGTATTAAAAATAGCGTCAATCGAATTGGAGAGTCTTTATGTTACTCGACACCCCCCTCTGTGACTTTGGCTACCAAGCACCCGAATTCACTCTGAAAACCGCAACAGGAAAGCCTTACACCCTAAGTGAGCAGTTGGGGGATAAAGGCTTATTGATTGCCTTTATCTGCAATCATTGCCCGTACGTACAACGTATCGCTGCGCGTCTTGCCAGTGATACCAAGTTACTGATGGACGAGGGTATAAATGTGCTGGCGATCATGTCTAACGACTACCACTACCTTGATGCTGACTCACCACAGAATATGCAGCGCTTCGGTGAACAACACCGATTCGCTTTTCCCTATTTGGTTGATGAAGACCAATCAGTAGGCAAACGTTATGGGGCCGTGTGCACGCCGGACTTCTTTGGATTCAATGCCAAAGGCGAGTTGCAATATCGCGGACGTTTAGACAATGCGCGCATGGGCAATGCCGATAACCGCGTACCAGAGCTGCTAAATGCGATGCGCCAAATTGCTAAAACCGGTCAAGGGCCAAGGCAACAAACGCCCAGCATGGGGTGCTCGATTAAGTGGCGCGATTAACCCGCTAACTGACCCAATCTGTTTAGCCCATCAATTTATTTTTTAACTAGCCTTGACGATAAGGCTGATTTTACTTCGGAGTGTCTACCATGACCTTTTTAACATCTAACTCCATTAAGCTGGGCGTTACCGACTTATCATTTCATCACATGACTGCCGCCTTGGTAACGCAAATCTTGCAGGATATGGGGTTTGAGGTGCAGCGGGAATATGCTCCTCATCAAGATAATTTTATTAATCTTAAGCAAGGCAAAATCGATTTACTCAGTTCCGCTTGGTTGCCCTCAAGTCACGGCATATACAAAGCCGATGTAGAAGAGGTTATTTCAGTGACCGAACTTGGCCTACATTATGAACCTTATGCGTTATGGGGCGTACCGGACTATGTCCCTGTGTCTGCTGTGAACGAGGTCAGTGATCTGCTAAAACCCGAAGTGATGGCCAGAATGCATAAGCATATACAGGGTATAAACCCAGGCGCAGGCATCACCCGTTTTTCAATCCAGATGATGCAAGAATACGGGTTAAGTGATGCAGGTTACACTTTCTCGCCAGGTACAGAAGACGCGTGTTTTGGTGCATTTGAGCAAGCGGTCAGCAATAAGCAATGGGTAGTGGTCCCTCTATGGAAGCCACAGTTTTTACACCATAAATATACCATTCGCGAGCTTGTTGAGCCCAAAGGCCTGTTAGGCATAGTTGACAGGGCCGTGCTACTTATTCGTGATGATAAAAAGGCGCTGTTTAGCTCACAACAGTTAGCGCGTTTAGATACTTTGCGCTTCTCAAACGAGATCATTGCTCAGCTAGATTACAAGGTAAGCCGAGAAGGTGAGGCCATCGATAGTGTCGCCAATACTTGGTTGAAGGCCAATGGCTTTTTAAATTAACTGCTGAATGTTCAATACCAATCCGCATTAATAAGTGACCGCCTCAGAATGCGTCCAGCGGTTTTTGATTAAGGCGTCGCTATGTAGTAATGGTTGTTCCCTTTCAAATAGTGAGAACGCAGAGCAAAAGCCGCTG
>Ga0189289_10400_pt1 | contig 17919 bp, 15 predicted proteins | sample UW106minimetaG_FD_130313 | JGI IMG/M metagenome (GOLD analysis project Ga0189289, IMG submission 130313) | Marine microbial communities from the Costa Rica Dome - UW106 mini metaG | ecosystem: Environmental > Aquatic > Marine > Oceanic > Photic zone | place: Costa Rica: the Eastern Pacific...
GTCATCTTTTTGTAAAGATGCAATCTTGTATTGCCGCCATAAATGCCATGATTTTTATCTGGATATATCATCCATTCAAATTGCTTATCGGCTTGCACCAAAGCTTCCACCATACGCATCGTATTTTGCAAATGAACATTATCATCGCCGGAACCATGGATTAACAGGAAATCTCCTTTTAATTTATCCACGTGGTTTATTGGAGAATTTTCGTCATAGCCACTTGGATTTTCTTGAGGCGTTGTCATGTAACGCTCTGTGTAAATCGTGTCATAGAACCTCCAGCTTGTTACTGGTGCCACGGCAATAGCCATCTTAAAGACATCATTACCTTTAAACAACGCGTTACTACTCATAAAGCCACCATAACTCCATCCCCAAATTCCAATACGGGATTCATCAATATATGGTAATTCGCCTAATTTCTTAGCCGCTGCAATTTGGTCTTCAACTTCGTATTTACCTAACTCATTCTGTGTTACCTTCTTAAAGTCCGCTCCCTTAAATCCAGTGCCTCTACCATCGATACAAACAACAATATAACCTTGTTGTGCTAGCATTTGATACCAATAATCGTTCGCGCCATTCCAACGGTTTGCCACCTGCTGAGATCCTGGACCCGAATATTGATACATAAATAGTGGATATTCTTTAGTCTCATCAAAATCGGCAGGTTTAATCATCCACATGTTAAGATCGTTTCCATTGATAGAAATGGTAGAAAATTCTTTTTTGGAAGTCACATAATCACTTACATTTTGAGCTAAACGATCATTGTCTTTGATACCTTTTACCAAATCACCAGATTTAGAACTATGTAAGGTATATTCTGGCGGAGCTATAGCGCTAGAATGGGTGTTGATGAAATATGTAAAATCAGCACTAAAAGACGCGCTGTTTGTACCATCAGCCTTAGTTAGGCGTTTTTTATTCTTTCCATTGAGTTTAATAGAATAGACATCTCTATTAATGGACCCATTCTCAACAGACTGGTAATAAATTGTATTTTCTTTTTCGTTAAATCCGTAGTATCGTGTCACTTCCCAATCACCATTAGTAACCTGATTAATTAATTCACCCTTTTTTGAATAGTGATAAATATGATTGTATCCATCTTTTTCACTCGTCCAGATAAAACTATTGTCTTTCAAAAAGGTGAGATTAAAGGTTACATCAATGTATGCCTTATCAGTTTCAGCTAATACCAAATCAGACGTATTGGATTTGGTATTGATCATCCATAGATCCAATTCGTTTTGATGACGATTCATGTACTGCGCACTTAAAGCGTCAGCATCCTTTGTCCATTGGATTCTTGGTATATAAAAGTCAGTATATGCTTTACTCACCTTAACTTCAGAGAGTGTCTCAGAATTTAGATTATACACGTGCAATGAAACTTTTGAATTTGCTTCCCCAGCTTTTGGGTATTTAAATACTTGCTGTGTTTGGTATAGTCCTGATCCAAATACATCCATTGAAAATTCAGGAACATCAGTTTCATCAAATCGAATGAAAGCAATCTGATTGCTACCAGCGTTCCAATCAAAGGCTCTTACAAAGCTAAATTCTTCTTCATACACCCAGTCGGTAATGCCATTAATTATTTTGTTTTTTACACCATCGGTCGTGATTTGCTTAACAGCACCAGACTTTAAATCTTTAACGTAAAGGTTATTCTCAAAGCCATAAGCAATTTTGGACGCATCTGGAGAGAGTGTTGGTTCTTGCACTAAATCCTCAGATACTTTCGTAAGTACTTCAGCTGCAATATCATAAACATAGTACTCACCCAATCTTGAACGTCTAAAAACAGGTATCTCCTTGGTTGTTAAAATAACTTTAGATTCATCATCACTGAAGGTATAATTAAAAAAACCTTGAATTTCTGCTATCTCTGAGGAAGAAACTAAGGTTTTTACTTTTTCTAGTGTTTTATAATCGTAAATATCAATAGAGGTGATACCATTTTGCCTATCATAATTTAAAACAGAATATTGCTTTCCATTTTTCATGGAATGCAAGGCCTGCATACCTTCTGTTCTAAAGGCACCACTCCAAATATCTTGGAGTGTGATTTGCTTGTTTTGACAATAAATTAGGGAGGTGGTTAAAAAACCAATAACTGCAACGACGTGTCTGAATTTCATCTATTAGTACTTATTGTTTTTAATGGTCAGATCCTACCATTTTCTATTAATTTTGAAAATCTTTACAGGTGGCATTTCTTGTAAATCTTCTTTCAATAAAGCAAAGCCAAGTTTACTAAAAATTATGCAAAAAACAGATATTATTAACAGTAAATCGGCAATAATGAAAGAATATGCACACATTTTATGCCAATCCTAAGTATCTTTGCCATTAAAACACGATTAATCTATGCCTAACGCTATTTCTGGCTTTTCTAAATTCACAAAATCCGAAAAAATTGAGTGGCTTTTAGACACCTATTTTAATGACAAAAATGCCGCCAGAACACTCGTAACACAGTATTGGAACACCAATGAAAAGCTACAGAAGTTACATGATGAATTCATAGAAAACACCATAACCAATTACTATTTACCATTAGGTGTTGCACCCAATTTCTCTATCAATAATAAATTGTATACCATTCCAATGGCTATTGAGGAAAGCTCTGTAGTTGCTGCTGCAAGTAAGGCTGCTAAATTTTGGTTAGAAAGAGGTGGATTTAAAACCAAGGTATTATCTACTGAAAAAATTGGACAAGTTCATTTTACCTATGCTGGGAAATTTGAAGCTTTACAAGTATTTTTTGAATCTGTAAAACCTTTATTGATTTCTGAAAGTTCTAGCATCACCAAAAACATGGAAAAGCGCGGTGGTGGTATTTTAGATATCGAATTAAGAGACAGAACAAATTCCCTAGAAAATTATTATCAATTGCATGCAACGTTTGAAACACTAGATGCAATGGGAGCTAATTTTATTAATTCGTGTCTAGAGCAATTTGCAAAAACATTAAAGCGTGAGGCAGAAGCGCATTTAGATGAAGAACTTGTTGTTGTTATGAGCATCTTATCTAATTATGTACCACAATGCCTTGTTCGTGCCGAAGTCTCTTGTCCAGTTTCAGAACTAGCAAGTAAGGATATTAAAAACCCTCAACTATTTGCAGCTAAGTTTAAACAAGCCGTAAATATTGCAGAGGTTGAACCTTTTAGAGCTGTGACGCATAATAAGGGTATCATGAACGGCATAGATGCTGTTATACTCGCCACAGGAAATGACTTCAGAGCTGTTGAAGCTGGAGTACATGCTTACGCCGCAAGAAACGGACAATATGCTAGTCTAACACATTGCTCAGTTGAAAATAACACTTTTAAATTTTGGATTGAAATACCTTTAGCCTTAGGTACGGTTGGAGGTCTTACAAGTTTACACCCTCTAGTGAAATTTGCCTTAGAATTACTTGAAAAACCATCAGCAAAAGAACTCATGCAAATTGTTGCAGTTGCAGGACTTGCACAGAATTTTGCTGCAGTAAAATCCTTAACAACTACTGGTATTCAAGAAGGCCACATGAAGATGCACCTCATGAATATCTTAAATCAGTTTGAGGCTACAAGTCAAGAAAAAGCACAACTTATTGAACATTTTAAGACCAATGTTGTTACGCATAGTGCAGTTGTTGAAGCAATAGAAAAGTTAAGAGGCTAATGAAGACCTTTAGAAGTAATGGTAAACTTTTACTAACCAGCGAATATGTGGTTTTAGATGGTGCTAAAGCTTTGGCATTACCCACTAAATTTGGTCAAAGTCTTGGTATTTTACCCAATAATAAAGGAAACATATCATGGCAGAGTTATGATGAAAACAATGAGCTTTGGTTTGAGGCTATTTTACCTTTAAATTTAGATTTAGACGCTTCCGAAACTAAAGACGAAGTATCTACTAGACTCTTAGAAATCTTAACAGCAGCACAAAGACTTAATCCTGAATTCTTGAAGGGGTCCAATGGCCTTGAAATCAAGACAAATCAAGATTTTAACCGAAAATGGGGATTAGGAACGTCATCAACTTTAATAAATAATATTGCTACTTTGGCAAAAATTGATGCTTACCAACTTCTCGACTTAACTTTTGGTGGAAGTGGTTATGATGTAGCATGTGCACAGCACAATCATCCCATCACCTATCAGTTGGTGTCAGAAAACAGTCCTAAAGTAACTGAAGTTGTATTTAACCCACCTTTTAAAGATCAATTATATTTTATCTACCTCAACAAGAAACAAAACAGCAGAGAAGGTATTAAAACCTACAAAGCCTTGCGTCAGAATACTTCTAATTCATTAGAGGACTTTAACACTATAACTGAATCCTTGATCGACTGTCAGCACTTATCTGAATTTGAGGCGCTGGTAACTGAGCACGAGTCTCTGATTTCAGAATTGATAGAACAACCACCAATTAAATTTCAGTTATTTGAAGATTTTAATGGAGCTATTAAAAGTCTTGGTGCTTGGGGAGGAGATTTTATTCTCGCAACCTCAATTAACAACCCAAGAGATTACTTTAATTCGAAAGGATACGACACCATAATATCATATTCAGATATGATTAAATAAAAAAGGCCTTACTTCCGTAAGACCTTCATTATTATATTTCACAGTTAAATTAATAAACCGTTTTAGCTCTATTGTCTTCGATATCTGCAGCATTTTCTAGTGCTTGGAATACTTTACCTTGAACAGCTCCTCTCAGGGTTGAATTTAATCTATTCATTATAGACGTATAATTATCAAGTTCTGTAGCCTCAGTTATCTTAGTTACGGTAATAACATAAACCCCTTTTTGACCATCAATAGGTTTAGATGAAGCACCTTCTTGCAGACCAAATGACGCTCCAATTACTTTAGGCTCCGCACCTGCACCAGCTAAAGTTGTATTCTTTAAAGTTAAGGCTGCCGCAGTTCTTGGTGTCTGACCTTGATTTTTAGCAATCTCATCAACTGTAGACGCTGTGATTTTCTGACGAATCATTTGTGCTTTCTTTTCGTTTCTAATTTCTGGAACTGCCGTAATAGACGCATCTTCGATACTCATTAACCCTTCCTCATTCTTTTCTACAAGCTTTGCCACGATAAACCCTAATCCAGAAACGGGAAATCTTTTGTAATCACCAACTTCAGTACCCTCTTCAAAAGCCCAACGCACTACTTGTCTTTGGCTTCCAAGACCAGGAATATTTTCATCTAATTCTTTAAACGTCACAGGCTTAACCGTTAACTCATTTTCTTCAGCTAATGTGTTAAAATCGCTGTCTTTAGCAGCAATTTCGAATTTAGAGACTTTATTAAATACATCCTGTAGAGTTTGATCAGATGGTTCTATCTCTCTTGCTACAGTAGCCACTTTAACGGCCTTATTAAAACTCTTTTGTTCTAATACTTCGATGATGTGATATCCAAACGAAGTACCAACAACATCAATGTCACCTACCTTATTTTCAAAGGAAAATGCTTTAAATTCTGGCGCCATACCTGCATTGTAAGCAAACTCTATTTCTCCATCATTTTCATTACTTACTTTGTCAGAAGATAATTCTAACAAATCCATAAAACGCTTACCCCCTTTAATTTGAGCAAGAATACTATCTGCTTTTTGCTTAGCTTCGTCTGGTGTAGCTGTTACATCAGGAGCTGCACTAGAAGCACCAGCAAATGGTACAAGAATGTGTCTTACATTAACGGTATCTGGCATTTGCTCAACAGCCATCATTTTTGATAACTTGAAATAGCCAGCATCTTTATATGGCCCGTAGTAATCGCCTACTTCAAGATTCATTATGCTATCTTTTGCCACTGCAGGTAATTGCCCTGCTCTCAAAAATGAATCATCATATTTTAGATCAGAATTCGCGTTTACAAAATCAGTAATATCTTTAGCATTAGTGAACCCTAACTCTGTTTCATTATTTCCACTGCTTTCATTATATACCTCACGATCTGCTTTAAGCGCATTTAAATCCGCAATGATAGCATCCTCGTCTGTCTTAGACGCTTCTTCTTTAAATTCCACATATACCACTTCTCTGTTAGCATCAGCTTTAAACTTATCTTCGTGGTTCTTCATATAAGCTCTTACATCTGACTCACTAACGTTGACTAAACTATCAGCTATGCTTGTGTAAGGTATTTGAACATACTTAATATTAACAGTCTTTGCATCCGCTAAATACTCATCTTTGGCCTCTGCAATAGTTGCGCCAACACCTGCTCTAAGCATACTATAATAGGATTGCTGCACAGCATTAGAAGCAATAGTTTGTTCATTATTAGACCAACTCTCATAGTTTACAAGGAAATTACCTAGTGGCGCCGCTTCACCTTTTAAATCTTTTAAATTAGCGATAAAGGCGTTTAAACGATTGACATCGAATGCACCGTTCTCATCTTGAAACTCAGGATACGATTGAAAACTATTTTTTAATAAATCTCTCATTTCATCCTTTTCAACAGATAAGCCTAATTTTTCATATTCACCATCCATGATGATGTTACGCAATTCCTCATTGTAAATCGTATTCATGGCTTGTGTTGAAGAAACTCTACCACCTACTCTATCTTGGTAATTCTTCACTTTTTGTTGAAAATCATTCCTATCAATGTCTGTTCCATTAATTGTAGCAACAACACCTTGATTACTTGCAAAAGCATTTGGATTATCAATTACACCCTGAATAACAAAAGCAAATAATGCCAATGCGATTACTAAGATTAAGATAAGTGATCTCTGTCTAATTTTGTTTAAAATTGCCATAGTCTATCGTTTCATGTAAATAAGTCTGCGAAAATAGTATTTTCTAATAAATAATAAAAGGTAAGTCACAGTTTTTGTGCGTGCTCAGAGTGTATTAATCTACTTCAAGTATTTTAAGCAGAACGATGTCAATCTTTGTTGAAGAAACTTCTTCGACAGTAAACTCAAAATTATCAATTAAGACGTCTTCATTTTCCTCAGGTATGCCTTCTGTTTCGTTTACAATTAGGCCACCTAAAGTCTCATAAGTTTCGCTCTCAGGAAGATTAAGTTTATAGGTTTCATTGATATAATCGACTTCTAATCGCGCTGAAAATCTATAGAGATTATTTTCTATTTTTTCTTCAACCATTTCAAGCGTATCGTGTTCATCTTCTATTTCACCAAATAGTTCTTCGACAATATCCTCAACAGTCATTATACCTGATGTACCGCCATACTCATCTATAACAACTGCCAAACTCTGACGTTTTTTGGTAAGGATATTTAAAACATCTTTAATAAGGATTGTTTCAGGAACAAAACTTACGGGCATTACCATTGACTTAATACTTTTAGGTTTTTTAAACAGCTCAAAAGCGTGTATGTAGCCCAAGATATCATCAATACTATCCTTATAAACAATAATCTTCGTACGACCAGTTTCTATAAATAATTGACGCAAATTATCTATTGATTCAGAAATATCTACTGCAGAAATTTCTGTTCTTGGAACCATGACCTCACGCGCTTTTACATCGGAAAATTCTAAAGCGTTCTGAAAGATTTGAATTTCGCTATCCACCTCTTCGTGATCTTCAAAGGATTCCATCTGCTCGCTGATATAATTTCCTAAATCAACTTTGGTCATAGCTAGAACCACATCCTCACCTTTGGCTTTGAATAAATACTTCAGTATTGCGTCAGAAATCCAAAGCACTAAATCCGAAATCCACGTAAATATTAAATAAAAAATATAGGTAGGTAGGGCTAATACCTTGAGCAAAATGTTGGCATAAATTTGAAAGAAAACTTTAGGTAAAAACTCAGCTGTAATTAAAATTACTAGTGTAGAGATAATGGTTTGTGTTAGTAATTGAAAATCGGTTAACATTCTTGTTACAAAGGCATTATCCGTGACAATACCTTGAAACCAACGCACTAAAACATCACCCATTTTAAGACCATAAATCACCAAAGCAATATTATTACCAATAAGCATAGTAGCAATATACTTTGAAGGCTTTGCTGTGAGCTTGGTGAGTATTCTACCCAAAAAATCGTTTTGCTTCTTTTCTAACTCGATATGAATTTTGTTTGAAGAGACATAAGCAATCTCCATACCTGAAAAAAAGGCTGAAAGAATCAGTGTAGTTATAATAATGATTATATCTACTGACATAAATTATTCTTTACTACGTTCCTCAAACTTCTTAGCAAAGCGCTTTCTAAAAAAGAACATAAAAATCGCAAGGGCAACAAAGAATAAGGACATATAAGATCTGTTACGATTTACATTCCAGTTAGAGATAGCATCCCATAAAAACAAGCCTGCAAATATGATGTATGCTAATTGAAAAAATTTTAGAATTTTCATCTATCGGTTTATGTTTAAACCACAAAGATAGTTAATTATCAAGCTCAAAATCACCACCCATTTCAAGCATTTGAAAATTTTTGAAATCTTTATCTGAATCAAATCCGCTTCCATGCTGAGTAGACCCAAAAGCCCTTTTAAACAGCCAAGATTCGTTAGTAAAAACCCACTCCAACTTCTCATTATAGTAGAGTTGCTCGGTGTATAAAGTATCTTTTTGATGTGTTGCTATTCTAACATTGCCTCTCAAGTCTATGATATCAGTGTCAGAATAAAAAATAGCATACCGCGATGTGATTTTAGTCATCTTACCATCGTTGTCATACACCTTAAGTTCAATACCATCAGGAAACTCGGAAAAAGCAAAATCTCTATTTGAGTAGTCTAATAATTTTGGACTAATGAGATTTGCCTTAACTCTTACCGTATCATCCGTAAATTCGGTATATTTTAAATCTATATTTTCAGCTTCACCTATAGGTTGATTTTGAAGAATTCCAACCTTTTTAACATCGCTAAAATTATTTTCACACCCAAAAAACAAAGTCACAACGTATGCTGTGACTAAGTTTTTTATAATATGTGAAATTTTTAGTTTCATTAGATGCTCGGAACAGTTACCGAACGCCCGATCCAACAGCCGATTCTAATGCTCTGACCAGCGTTTCCTTCGTTAAAAATATCTGTTTTCGAGGGTGCACTAGCTCTGTAGCTAGTTGCTGACCTTGCTGCAGCCGATCGTAATCGACCATCTATTCTACCAGCCTGCTCTGCAGTACTTGCTGCTAACCAGAATACAGCTCTCTTGTTAAAGTTAGAATCCCCACAGTTATTAGCACTCTTTGCGTACATCGCTGCAATTGCTATATAAGGAGAACCATCAGAAGGATTTAACTTCATAGATTCCATGTAATATTGTCTCGCTTGACCGTAGCTACCTTTGCTTTTTAGTTCATTAGCTAATTTTTTATAAAGTTTAGCCTTTTTTAAAGGATCTTGCTCAAGAGCAATTGTTTGATCAAAATAGTTTTGCTCACCCGTTAAGATGTATAGGTAATAAGAAGTATCAGCACTTGGCTCGAGACTATTCTTTTGTTGCACTAATTTTAAGAACAACGGATCTTCCTTACAACCCTTAGTATACATTCTGTTCATAGCACGTTGTAACCAAACACCGTCTGTCTTTTTCTCTTCATAATTCTTTTCGTAAAGCGGTACTAACACATCACAAGTTGCTCTATCTCCAAGCTTTTTATCCATACTTGGTAAAATCTTAGTTTCAAAAGCGTCGATATAAGACTCATAACTCGACTTGTATTTAGCTTCTTTCTTAGACAATGTTTCACCAGCAGCCTCTTTTGCAGCATACTTGTTTAACTTAATGGTGTTACCTTCAATAATTGTCTGAATCATTTCATAAACATCATCATACTTATCGAACATATTTTGAGCGGGCATACTTCCTGCATCAAAAAGATCAACTGCTAATGAGAAGTATGTATATAATCCTTTGGCGTCTGTAAAGTTCTTAGCATCCTTTGTATAAGCTTCATTAAACATGTTATAAAGCTGCTCTGTAGACTTGTTAAGTTCCTTTTTATACTTATATGCCAAGTTAGCCTTGTCCGCTAACACCTCACCTAAATCATATTTAGAAGGAAAGTTTTCTCTACTTTGATCATACAAGAGCATTAAATCATTGATATGACCAACTTGTTCTGCTCCAGTTGAATTTTCAATCTTATGCTTAAGTATCTTCTCACCGTGTGCATAAATTGCCCTATTAAATTTCGGGCACTTGTTACGCACAATATTCCAAGGTTCGTATGCTTCATTATATCTTTTACTTTTCACATAACTATCAAAAATTGACAGGTTATTCATGCACTCTTCATCTTGCTGAGCAAAACTTATGTTAAGACCCACAAAAAAAGCTGCTAACAGTATTGTAATTCTCGTATTCATCTTGTAATTATATTAGCGTTAGTTATATTTTCTTTGTCTAAACCACCTAGAGTTTAGTGACAAACTTAAATTAAAGTTTACAAAATTTTCTTGAACTAGGTTATTATTTGTTGTTCCTCTGCGTCCAATTTCAAGTCCAAAATTAGCATTTGAAAATAAGGCGCGATTGCCAATCGGTAAACCTAGACCAAAAGATATGCCAAACTCTTTTATCGATTCGTTTTTAACGACTAACCCTGTATTGGCAAAATTAACTCCTGCCCTATAAACTACACGCTTAAAATAACCTGAAAACGCATCATAGTTAGGTATTAAGAAACCTCCAATTGCAAATTCAGAAGCATTCTCAAAGGTGGAAGTTTCGTTATTAAAAATAGGATTAGAGAAGCTACTGGTATTTTGGTATGTATACTCTGCACCGACGAACCATGATTTGGGATCACCAATACCTGCACCAAATGATAATCGAGATGGAATTGTTAATTCTGTATTTCTAAGTCCCTGCGCCTCTAGATCTTCTTCAAAGGTATTTACTACGCCTTCGGTATTTGTTGCAGTATTGATTACGATAGCAGAAAACGACCGCTGATTTTCAGAACTTAAAGTACTCTGCGGCGCATAGGTAGCTGTTGCAGAAAGTTCTAACCTTTCAGTAATCATGGTTTTATAAGACAAGCCAAAATTTAAGTTTAAACCACTTAGATCAGATCTATTATCTTCTCTTGTTTGAAATTGTAACGGTTCTCCTTCTGAATTATATGCAAACTCTATTGCTGCATTTTGTATGTTTCCAAAGTTATAATTGATGTCAACTCCAACACCTAACTTTGGGGTTACTTGATATCCAAAACCAGCAAAGACCCTATTAACACCACCTTCTCCACTAAATCTATTTTGAATTATACCATCACCATCTATATCGTCCAGTTTATAGCCAACAGAAGTATACGGCAATAAACCAAATCCAAAACCAAATTTACCGATAGGAACAGAGAGTGCCAAGTAATCAAAAGTAGAATTACCTGTTTCAGCTTCACCATTATCGCTTTTAAGTTTAGTATTAGAGAATGTCCCTGCAACTGTGAATTTTACGGGTCTACTTTCATTATCAAATGGAAAGCCTTCAACATTTTTCCCTACATACGACGCCGGATTTCTTAAATTAAAATGAACACTATCCAAATAAACACCCATACCACCCATACTTCGATTTTCCACAGTACCCTTAAATTTAAGACTACCAATTCCATAAAATGAATATGGTGATGCTGTTCCTTGCTGACCAAAAGCATTAAAACTTATAACAGCAATACAGATTATAATGAGGTTTTTAATCATTATTTTGAATTAAAATCTAGAATAAAATTCAAACCCTCCAATAGAAAATTTGAATTCGCAAATATGCTATTTTTTAATTGGTTTGACAAAAAATTGGCATCACCACCTGTTAAAATAACTGTTAAATCTTGATGATTTTCTCGATATTCATCAATTACCCCATCAATTTCCTTAATAACTCCCATAGTAACACCAGAATGTATTGAGGATTCTGTAGTATCGCCAGTAATGGTTTTAGGTTGGTCTTTTTCTAATAATGGTAAATTAGCTGTAAAATTATGAAGGGCTTCATAGCGCAATCTTATTCCCGGAGAAATAGCGCCTCCAAGATACTCGTTTTTATCTGTTACAAAGTCGTAGGTTATGCAGGTGCCTGCATCTATAATTAAAACATTGTTATCAGGAAACTGGTTTACCGATGCACTGACTAAAGCTATGCGATCAACACCTAAAGTTTTTGGAGTTTGGTATAAGTTCTTAAATGGTAGCTTTGTGTTAATACTTAACTTTAACACCTCCAATTCATCATCAACATAATGGATTTGCTCATCGGTTAGTCGTCCTACTGAAGAAATAATACAGCAATCGATGTTTTTAAAATTTTCCCGTAGTGCTTTATACCTTTTCTTAAATTTAAATAATTCAAAACTCTCCTTATGCAGAAGCGCGTTATTCTTAAAAACTGCAAACTTTACAAAGGAATTTCCAACATCAATTATAAGATTCATAGACAATTACTAATTCGCAAATTTATAAAATCAAATTTTACAACTTTATTTTTGGTAATACTAAAAATGAATATATATTTGCATCCGCTTATTTAAGCAACTGGTGCCTTAGCTCAGTTGGTAGAGCAAAGGACTGAAAATCCTTGTGTCCCTGGTTCGATTCCTGGAGGCACCACCATCAAAAAACCGATTCAAATGAATCGGTTTTTTTGGTTATAATACATTTTCTAAGGTTCTTGGTGAAACTAATTCTAGATACACTCTTTTATTGAAATGGGAAGATTTTCTGTAAACATTAAGAATTAACTTCGACAAAAAGCTTATCTTGATTTTTAGTATTAAAATTTAAAACATGTCGAAGACTTATTATGATCCTGCGGATCTTAGAAAATTTGGAAAAATAACCGAATGGAGCGAAGAACTTGGTACCAAGTTTTTCGATTATTATGGAAAAGTTTTTGAAGAAGGTGCTTTAACAGCAAGAGAAAAATCATTGATTGCCTTAGCTGTTGCTCATACCGAACAATGCCCATATTGTATTGATGCCTACACTAAAGATGGTCTTCAACGCGGTGTAACCAAAGAAGAAATGATGGAGGCTATTCATGTTGGAGCTGCCATTAAAAGTGGTGCCACTTTAGTCCATGGAGTACAGATGATGAATAAAGTGAATAAATTAGACGGATAAACTCTCAAAAAAGAAAATTTAATGGCTACTAAGTCCTTAAAAAAGCGCGAAAGCGATTTAGCAAATAGCAACAGACAGCTCGAAATACTCTCTAATGGTATTTTTCAAAATGGTGAACTACCAACTTTTAAAGATAAAATTGCCGAGACTAACCAATTTCCTTTAAAGGCTAAAAAATTAGAGATCCTTCAAATCAATGTTGGGTACATGTGCAACCAAGTTTGCGATCATTGTCATGTGGATGCTGGTCCTGACCGCAAAGAAATTATGACCCGAAAAACCATGCAAATGTGTTTAGAAGTCATAAAAAATACAGGTGCGCATACGCTAGATCTCACAGGTGGAGCTCCAGAAATGAATCCTAATTTTAGATGGTTTGTAGAAGAAGCTGCAAAAGCTGGTATCAAGGACTTTATTGTACGTTCTAATTTAACGATCATTAGAGCTAATAAAAAGTATTATGATTTACCTGAGTTCTTTAAAAAACATAACGTACATGTTGTAAGTTCAATGCCTCATTGGACACGTGGTAAAACCGACAAGCAACGTGGTGATGGTGTTTTTGATAAATCTATAAAAGCACTACAAGAGTTAAATACTGTGGGTTATGGTATGCCTGAAAGTGATTTACGTCTAGACTTGGTTTATAACCCTTCTGGTGCTTTTCTTCCTGGAGATCAAGCTTCAATGGAAAAAGACTTTAAAAAAGCATTAATGGAAGATTTCGAAATACACTTCCATAATCTGTTTGCTATAACCAATTTACCAATTAGCCGCTTTTTAGATTACCTGATTGCATCTGAAAATTATGAGGATTACATGTATCAATTGGTTGAGGCTTATAACCCATCTGCCGTTGCACATGTCATGTGTACTAATACCTTGTCCGTGAGTTGGGATGGCTATTTATATGATTGTGATTTTAACCAAATGCTAGAATTACCTGTAAATAGTAAAGTAAAGCACATTTCAGAATATAATGAAACGCTATTGGAAGGTAGAAATATTGTCATCTCGCAACATTGTTATGGGTGTACTGCTGGAGCTGGTAGTAGCTGCCAGGGAACAGTTGCTTAAAATACATCAAATGAAACAGTTTATCTTTTTTAGTGCACTTATCTTTTCATTTACGGTTACTGCTCAAGAATCAGTTTCTGAGCTATTAAAGAAATATAATTCGGAAAGCATACCCTATATTTCTGTTCAAGAGTTAGCTATGCCAAGTGAAGATGCTATTCTTTTAGACGCACGTGAATTAAAAGAGTTTGAGACCAGCCATTTAGAAGATGCCATCCATGTAGGCTATGATTTTTTTGATATTAAAAAAGTCACTGAAAAAATAACAGATAAATCAACTAGGATTGTAGTTTATTGTTCTCTTGGAATCCGATCTGAGGACGTTGCTGAAGAATTGAAAAAAGAAGGATTTACCGATGTTTACAATTTATTTGGTGGTATTTTTGAATGGAAAAATAACGACTTCACCGTAGTAGATACTAACGAAGAACCAACCGAAGATGTGCATACATTTTCTAAAAAATGGAGCCAATGGCTTCTAAAAGGACATAAAATTTATGACTGATGCCTTAGTAATTGTTTTTGTTAAAAATATAAAGCTTGGAACGGTAAAAACTAGGCTTGCAAAAACTATTGGTGATTATGGGGCTTTCGAAGTCTATACAGAATTGGTAAAGATTACTGAAAAAGCGACATCGGAATTAAAAGTTGATAAACGTATTTATTTCTCAAATGCTATTGTCGATTCACAATGGCAAGACAACTTTAAAGCTGTCCAAAATGGTTCGGATTTAGGAGAACGTATGTTAAATGCTTTTAAAGATGGCTTTAAAGACGGTTATAAACGCATTGTTTTAATAGGTTCTGACCTTCCAGACATAAGCTCAAAACATATTGAATGTGGTCTTCAAAAATTAAATGATAACCAGGTCGTTTTTGGACCAGCTGAAGATGGTGGCTATTATCTCATTGGCCTTTCAGAACTTGAGACCTGCGTCTTTGAAAACAAACCTTGGAGCCAATCTAATTTACTCGAAGTTACTCTGAATGAACTGGATCAAAAAGGCATTAAGACTGGTATTTTAGGCACCTTAAATGATATTGACACTTATGAAGATTTAATTGCTTCTGACTTTTACAAATCGAATCCAAAATTACAAGAAAAAATACAACAACTCAATGATTAAACAGATTACAGAGAGTACAGAATATTTACAAAGTAAAGGCTTTGATAGTCCTGAAATAGGCATAATTTTAGGAACAGGCTTAGGTCAACTCATAAACGAAGTTGAAGTTATCGCAGAAGCCAGTTACAATCATATTCCTAACTTCCCGACGGCTACTGTTGAGTTTCATAAAGGAAAACTAATTTATGGTCTGCTTGAAGGTAAAAAAGTCATTGTCATGCAAGGACGCTTTCATGTATATGAAGGATATACGTTGCAGGATGTTACCTTTCCTGTAAGGATCATGGAAAAGTTGGGTATAAAAACACTACTGGTGTCAAATGCTGCCGGCGCCATAAACTTAAATTTCAAAAAAGGAGAATTAATGTTAATTGATGATCATATCAATTTACAAGGAGGCTCTCCTTTAGCTTTTAAAGGTGTTGAACAACTAGGTGAGCGTTTCACAGACATGAGCGCTCCATACGACCCAGAGATTAATGCAACCATTAAAGCTATTGCCAAAACCAATGGCATAACGCTTCATAAGGGAGTATATGCTAGCGTTGTAGGACCTCAACTCGAAACTAGAGCCGAATATCGTATGCTCAAAATAATTGGAGCTGATGCTGTTGGTATGAGTACTGTTCCGGAAATTATTGTTGCTAATCATTTAAAATTAAAGGTAGCAGCCGTGTCAGTTTTAACCGACGAATGCGACCCAGATCATTTAGAACCTGTAAACATTGCAGAAATTATTGCAATGGCTGCCAAGGCAGAACCAAATATGATAACCCTATTCAAAGAATTAATAAAAACGATTTAACATGAGCTACTTAGAAGCTACACACGATTTATATAAGAAAGCCGCTTTAACTCCAGATGTTGGTTTGTGCTGCACAACCAATCCTGTTTGGGAATTACCTGGATTAAAGATTCCTAAAATAATGCAAGAAATGAACTATGGTTGTGGATCTACAGTGCATGCGCGCGATTTAACTAACAACCCTAAAATGCTCTACGTTGGTGTTGGAGGAGGTATGGAATTATTACAATTCTCATATTTTAATCGTCAGAAAGGTGGTGTTGTAGGTGTCGACGTGGTAGATGAAATGCTTGAAGCATCAAGAAAAAACTTCAAAGAAGCTGAAGAACTGAATCCTTGGTTTAAAAGTGAGTTTGTAGATCTCAAAAAAGGGGATGCCTTGAATCTCCCAGTTGCCGATAATAGTATAGATGTGGCAGCTCAAAATTGTCTATTCAATATTTTTAAAGCCGATGATTTAAAGAAAGCCATTGCAGAAATGTATCGTGTCTTAAAACCTCACGGTCGTTTAGTCATGAGTGACCCGACATGTGAGCAACCAATGAATGATGCTTTGCGTAATGATGATCGCCTAAGAGCACTTTGCTTGAGTGGAAGCTTACCTATTGCTGAGTATATTAAGATGTTGACGGATGCCGGATTTGGAACTATTGAAATCCGTGCTCGAAAACCCTACAGAATTCTTGATCCAAAGAATTACGACACCGAAGAACTTATTTACATTGAATCTATCGAAGTTGCTGCTATAAAAGATCCTATGCCAGAAGATGGTCCATGTATTTTTACAGGTAAAGCTGCTATTTATTTTGGTGATGAAGACTATGTTGATGATAAAAAAGGACACATTTTAATTAAAAATCAGCCATTAGCTGTATGTGACAAAACAGCCGGAGCTCTAGCTGCATTAAATAGAGATGATATATTTATTAGCGCGTCTACTTGGCATTACGATGGTGGTGGATGTTGCTAATTAAACCGAGTAATTTTGTAAATTAACCTTTTAGTAAAACCACTAAGAGGTTTCTTTTTATATGGATAAGTATATAGACATCATTGAAAATTCCTATTCCGGTTACTGGAATTACCTCAAGTATGAGCTTATTGACCTTAACCATTGGGATAATTATTTTTATGGTCTTATTGCCATTTCAATTCTTGTTTGGATTTTAGAAATCGCTTTCCCTTGGAGAAAAGAACAAGCCTTATTTCGTAAGGATTTTTGGTTGGATACGTTTTATATGTTCTTCAATTTTTTCCTACTTAATCTTATAGTTCTTATTGCCTTATCGAATACAGTTGCCGAATTATTGAATGATGCTCTTGGTGGTATAGGATTATCGCTATCGAGCTTTCAACTCTTTGATTCTAAAGATTTACCGAAGTGGTTAGGGCTACTCATTTTTTTCTTGGTGAATGATTTTGTACAGTGGAATACGCATCGACTATTGCACCGCGTTCCTTTTCTATGGAACTTTCACAAGGTTCACCATTCTGTTAAAGAAATGGGCTTTGCAGCACATCTAAGATACCATTGGATGGAGCCTGTTATCTACAATTCTATACGATATATTCCTCTAGCCATAATCGCTAACTATAGTTCGCAAGATGTGGCCATTGTTTATTTCTTTTCTATTGCAATAGGACATCTTAATCATGCCAATTTAGGCTGGGACTATGGATTCCTTAAATACATTTTTAATAATCCTAAAATGCACATCTGGCATCATGCCAAAGAATTGCCAGAACATGTAAGGTATGGTGTAAATTTTGGACTAACATTGAGTCTATGGGACTACATTTTTAAAACCAATTATATACCACATGATGGTAGA
>Ga0189289_10402_pt1 | contig 17838 bp, 15 predicted proteins | sample UW106minimetaG_FD_130313 | JGI IMG/M metagenome (GOLD analysis project Ga0189289, IMG submission 130313) | Marine microbial communities from the Costa Rica Dome - UW106 mini metaG | ecosystem: Environmental > Aquatic > Marine > Oceanic > Photic zone | place: Costa Rica: the Eastern Pacific...
CATCATATATTATTTTGTTTTTACACCAATAGTGTTAATTTTAAATCTCTTTAATAAAAAAGAGCGTTACAAACCTTTATGGACGGATAGAAAGACGAGTATTGATTATGACAGTTTAAGCTAAATTAGAGCATGAGTAAATTAAAAACTTTTAAAGCCTTAATAAAATTCATCATCTCTCAAAAGAAGTTTTGGCTACTCCCAATAGTTGTTGTTTTAGTGATTTTAACTTCACTTATACTTTTTAGTGAAAACTCTGTAATAGGACCTTTTATTTATTCGTTGTTTTAATCTATTGGGTCTTTCATTATAGAAATGATGGCGCCTTCAATGTCGGTTGAAATTTGCTTTGCAATGATTTCATTTCCTTTTTCTGTGGTATGGCAAAAGTCTGTAAAAACACTGGTTTTGGTATTATCAAATACGGTAGAGATATCGCTGTATGAGGCTAAATTATTTAAAATAGAATCCTTCTTTAAATAGACATAGGTGTTTTTATAAATAGCCCTTAAATTCAATTGCTTGGGATCTAATTTTTTTTCATAACTAGAAAGTGATTCTTTACTAAACATGGTAGGTTGTATAAAGTTAAATACTCTAATATTATGAGTGTCTTCGTAATATTTAGAAGACATAGCAAAAAAACGATAGTTTTCAGCAATTTTTAATGAGAGACTATCTGTATTAATAGTAGTCGATGGAGATCGTAACTTCTTTTTTACATATTTAATAAACCGGTTAGTATAACTAGAACGGAGAAATAATAGAAACTTCTTTTTGTAGGTTTTGGCACTATTAAACTCTAAATTTCTATTAAAAGAGTTCGTTGGGATACCAGTATCTCCATTTTGATGAGCACTCAAAACTTCATTAACTCCATCGAGAAATATTACAATGTCTGGAATGCTGCCCTTAATAATTTCATTGTCTAAAATAATATCCTCTTGCCGCCTATTTAAACCATAAATACCATAATTAACAACTTTAAAGTTCAATTCTGAGTAGCGTCTGGATAATTCTTTTGACAGCAAGGATGGTATAGTAGTGCTATCTGCAGATCCAAAACCATACATGGTTGAGCCACCAAAACAAGATATATTTATAGTATCTCTAGCTGTTCTATTAACAAATTGACTCGTTTTTCGTCTTCCATTAGCATCAATAGTGTTGTATTTACCTTGATAAGCCTTGTGGGCATAATGAATATAAGGTTTCCATTGCATTTCCAAATCAACAAACTCATGATACATATCACGAATTTCATCATCTGACATTCCATCATGAATCTTGGCTTCGATTTTTAAGTCTATGGTATCGTCATAGACTTTATTGTCCTTATAGTTGTAAATAATTGCAAAAACTATTTCCAATATAAAAAATACAATAAGCACATTTCTAAATAGAACCCAACTATGTTTTAACGCTTTAGTCATCTTTGGAAATTCTAAAAATATAATTTTGTTCTAAGAGCTTCGTTTGTTCTTGCTCTATTGTTAAATGCAAGGACCACTGTTTTGCAATATGCTTTATGTGCATAATATCGCAATCTTGGGATAAAATCATTAAAATAGTGTGGTCGGTTCTAGTTGTAAGTTCTTCAAAAAGCTTTTGAAAATACTCAAAATTTTCACCACAAAACCAAGCCTGTTCTTTTATGTTTTTAGGTTGCTTTGCATAGTAGGGTGGGTTGATAATTATATAATCAAAACGCTGCTGTTTTATGTTTTGAAATAAATCTGACTCTACGATTTCAATGTCCAAGCCATTTTGACTGCTATTTTCTTTCAGAGCTGTAAGTGCAATAGTATTAATATCTGAAGCTGTAACTTTTGCACCTTTTGATGCTGCATATAGTGCAATAATTCCTGATCCAGAACCTAATTCTAATAGTGTTTTTTCGTTTAAGTCTAAGGGTTTTAAATACTCTAAGAGTATTTTAGTGCTCAATGTACAATGTGGAGGAAATACCTCTGGCATTACCTTAACTTTAATTCCCTCAAAGCCATAGATACGAGGTTTACTAAAGTACTTTTGACTCGTATACTTTAAGAATGGATGTGTTATTTTTTTTAGAATAGCCCTCATTACTCCGAGTAGAATCCTTGAATTTCAGGTTGTCTATATTTCCATAATTTATGAAGTGCTTTAATTTCATAAGGGAATTTATAAATGCCAGTCTTATAGCGGAACTTAGAAATAGAGCGCAACACTGTTTTCTTAAAGCCTTTAATTCGAAAGTCAGATGCTGTTGGGTAATAACCGTTTAAAACCGTTTCAAAGTTCATAATTCGATCTACCATTTTTGGGGTTAACCAAGGTGTTAAAGGGTTTTTACGCAAATCAAAATTCTCCCATGCTGGGTCTAACCAATCATCTAATTTTTTAGGAAAACTAAAACCTGCCTGTTGTATTTGCTCGTATAATTCTGAGCCTTCTGTGGCCACAGGACTATACAGATAAATGATAATCTCTGCGTCTGGATTAATCTCCTTAATTTCCTTTATAAAATTAATGTCCCAGTCAATTTGTGCCATCACTTGTTCTGGAGTATCGGCCGGCATACCAAGAACAAATGAGAATTCTGGGATAATACCTATAGGATATAAACGTGCTGCAAAGTCTTTAATACCTTGTCCCGTTTGTGTACCGCCTTTATTCATTTGTTTTAGAATATCATCATTACCCGTTTCAGCACCTAGGAAGATCATCTTGCAACCAGCATCTTTCATAAGTTTTAAATCGTCATCTGAGTATTTATTAATAGTGTCGATACGACCTTCGCCCCACCAAGTAATACCATCATCTTTAATCAATTCTGAAAATTCTATAACACGCTTTCTTGATGTAAAGAAGTTATTGTCATGAAATTCGATAGCATCAATATCGTAATTGTCTTTAAAGTATTTGACATCATTATATACGGTTTGTGCTGATTTGGCTTTCCATCGGCCTTCATAAATAGGTACTACAGCACAGAACGAGCAGGTAAATGGACAACCTAAGCTAGAATGGTAGGAGAAGGTCTTACTACCTAAAAAAGTACGGCTTAAATAATTCTCGAGCTTGTAAAAGGAGTTAAGATATGCGTAGGGTAATTGAGGTAAACTATCCTGATTGAGTAGCTTTTCTTTTTTAGTGCGCACTACAGTACCATTCTCATCTTTATAGATGAGGTTCATAATGTTGGGTAAGTCATTTAGCTGACCAGATTCTAAGGTTTTTAGAAGTTCAGGAAATGTCACATCGCCAGGACCGTTAACAATATAGTCTACATACGGAGCTTCAATAGAGACCTTATATTGGTTGGAGGCAAAATAACCACCCCAAATGGTTACTGTTTCTGGAAACTGCTCTTTTATTTTTTTGGTGAACGGAATGGCTTGCTTTAATTGAGGTCCAGGCATTACTGTACTACAGAAATATTTGTATTCTCCTGTTTTAAAGTAAGTCTGAATTTTTCCCCAAGGGTCTTTTTCTAAATTGCCATCAACAAAAGTAAAATCATAATGCCCGTAAATAGAAGCACCAACTTGTAAAATAGAATTTGGAATTCTATGTTTGGCATCAGCACTGCGAGGATTAAATATGATAATTTTATGGGCCATATTTAAGATAATTTTTGAGGCATAAAAAATTGCTTCAATTTCCTTTCAAATGGAAAAATATAAAAGCTGTTTTCAATTCTCCAATATGCAATTTTTTGAAGAAAGAATAATAAAGCCGATGATTTTCGATAAGCGATTTTTTGATAAAACTTAAAATTTTCTACTAAAGAGATCATATTATCATACATCCATTCACTTTTCTTACTATCTACGTAATCAAAATTACTCCAAGCTTCTGGGGTGTTGTAAAACTCATAGCCTTTCTCCTTTAGCTCATCCGCAATTTTATTTCCTGGGTACGGTTTAAAATAAAAAATACCCATGTGAAAATCGCTACTCATTTTTCTGAGGTTTTTAACTATTTCAATGGTTTTTAGGATACTTTCTTTTGGTTCATCTGGAAAGCCCACAATAACACTAAAGTTAATGGCTATGTTGTAGCTTAGACATTTTTCTGCAACTTCATATATCTGTTCGACTTTAATATCTTTTTGCATCCAGTCTAGCATTTCTTGTGACCCAGCCTCTATGCCTATCATAACTTTTTTTAAGCCCGATTTTTTACAAAGTTCCCATACGTCTTCTGGTAATCTTGTGCCTTGGTCTGCTCTCATGGTTCCAAACCATGTAATGGGTAGTTTTCTATTTATTAGCTCTAAAGCAAATTCTTTGACTCTAGACTTGTTTGTAAAAAATGTTTCGTCCTGAAAATGGACATGATTAAATTTATATTTTTTCCATAAATGATAAATCTCATCGACCATTCTTTCGGGTGTATATCCAAACCATCCTCTGTTATACATAAAAGGGTCTGCACAGAAGGAACATCTAAATCTACAACCTTGTGATGAAATATAATCTAGTTGTTTTGTACCACTTAAATTCATGTAGGCATTGACATCAATTAGATCATAGTTTAAAGGCGGAAATGTATTAATATTTGCCATGGCTCGTTCCTTATTTTCAAGAATGACTCCATTTGATTTAAAGCAAATTCCTTTTATATCTTTTAACGAGTTTTTATGTTCTAGCTGATTAATAACTTCGGCGAAAGTAACCTCTCCTTGCCCTTTAACTACTATATCAACTGCTGAGTCTTTTAAGGTGTCTTCTGGAAATAATGAGGGATGCCATCCGCCCCAAATAACAGGTAGATCAGGTAGCTCTTTTTTAACTGCTCTAGAAATTTTGAGAGCGTCTTTTATAGGGTTACCTGTTAAAACTGTGGTTGCAAAACAAATTGGGCTTTTTTGGAGAAGTGTTTTTATTTTAATCATAGGGTCCTTTTCCAAGCGCCCGTCAACAATAACAATATTATATTTTTTTGAATCTAAATAAGATCCAATGGCCAGTAAGGCTAATGGCATTGTATAGAATACCGCCTTTGGGTTATATAGAATTATTGTTTTTTTGTTTTCCATGGCTTAGAAACTCCAGATACGTATTGAAACTTACTATTATTTTTTGAGTCGTCGTATATTACGAGGACTTTAATTATTAATTAAAGGCACTACAGCATCTACTGCAAGCGGGTAGAAAACCTCCATTCTTAGAAACGGTTGACCTAAATTGCTTTATAATTTTACCATGCCAAATATCTTTTAAGCTCTTTTCGTAAATATTTCCTATATCGATATTATAGCATCGACCATGAGCTGGTATCACTGAGCCATCAGATTTAATCATAATATTAGAAAATATATCATTACACATTCTTCCTATAATCTGCTCTGGTTTATGATAAAACGCATTCAATTTGTCTAGAGAACTTATTTCTGGTGAGAATGTAATTGGGTAATTGGAGCTCTTGTTTTTAATAGTCTCAATTTCATTCCATAGTAGTTCTAAATCAAAATTATCAATGTTAACTTCATCTATATTAGATGCTGTAGCAGGATATGAATGCGCCCAAATTTCGTTATGCTTATCCGCAATGTGCTGCGGAGTAAAGTTAGTGTGCATAAACCCTATTTGTTCTAGCGGATATGTTTTAAAAACCTCTAAAAACTCATTTAAATAACCAATGTTCCACTCGGTAATGACACAAAAAATAGAAATTTTAGGAGGGTTCGGGTATTTTAATAATTCCTCAATACCTTCTAAGGCCTTTTGAAAAGATGTTTTATGACCTCTTATTTCGTTATGAATATCTTGAGGTCCATCTAGAGAAATATACAACTCATTTAGTCCAACGTCAACTAATTGTTTAGCTTTTTGTTTCAATGTTAAAGCATTGGTAGTGATGGAAGTAAATAGATGCTTTGTGTTAGCGTAATCTAATGATTCTATTAAGGATGGATATACAAGAGGTTCGGTAAATCCATATCCTATTTTAGTCTTGGGATAATATTTTGCTGTCTGATCAATAATTTTTTTTATGAGATCTAAGGGCATGTTAATGGGATGAGTGCCAATAAGATTCTGAGCAAAATTGCTTTCTAAATTCTTAGTGCCAACATCGCACATTTTACAATGTAAATTACAAACATTGTTAACACCAAGGACAATCCAACTTGGCGCAAAAATATAATGTTCGGGCAGGTATTTTTTATTTAAATATTTAAGCATTAATTTTTATGTTTAAATAATAATACATACCTAAGATTTGGGCTGCTGCATTAGCTAAAAGCACTCCAGTTATATCAAAATCTAAAGCCAATAATACTAGTGATAGCACAAAATTGAGGCTCAAACAATATATACTAATTTGTACAACTTTACGTTCCATTTTTTGCTTGAAAAGATAAAACACGTGCATAGAATAGATATAGGGTGGAAGCCCAACGAAAAATCCTATGATTGCTTGCGTTAAAGTTAGTTTAATATCAAATAAAAGAAGCAGTATATAATATATAAAAATTGTAATTGTAAGATTTATTAAAATACCATAGGTAATAGTCGTCTTTTTTATCTTTAAAATCGTCTTATTCTGCATTCGGTAAATATTCTTTAAGTAAGGAAACATAATGACCGTTACTAGAGATTGAGAAAAAATAAAGAATCCAGAAATAATCTGGTACTCACCCAACAACTTACCATCGTAGAAAATGTTAAAGGCATAAACATCAATTTTAGATTGCAAAAACCCTGAGATAGCAAGCAGAAAAAAAGGTAATCCCAACTTGAGTACATTAAAGTTGAATTTCACTTCTTTAAAATGTATAAATCTGTGGTAATATATAATCGACATCATTACTTTAATAACAATGCTAATGGCATAACTCCTTATTAATACATCTAAATTTATCCTGTCATTTAAAAAATAGAGTTGGGCAACTAATATGACAAAGCCAACAACTTCAATACTAATTGATTTTATATAATCACGATTATAGTAGATAATGACTAAAAATGAATTATAAATAAATGAGCTCAATAACCACAGAATTAAATAAACTATCAGATGACATGGATATAGAAATAGTATTGGAATAACAAAGATTCCACAAAGCCATACTCTTGCTAAAAAGAACTCTTGCCAATCAATTATTATGTTTTTAGGGTTTTGACTAAAAGCACGCATTAAATAGGTTTTGTTTCCCCAACTTGTCACTATTGAAGCAATGAAGAAAAACAGCATGTACTCTACAAAGTTTCCCCATAATTCTTTTGAAAAATATCTTACAACTACAAATGAGAAGCCAATTGCAAGCAATGGGTTTAGAATTGTTCTAAAACCATTTAGTGCGACAGGATATAATCGCAAAGCAGATTTTTTTAGTTGTTGATTTGTCACCTAAGTATTCACTCTATAACAAAAGTTACAATTTAAGTTATTTCTATGTGAGTTTAATATATATCAGTGATTAATATTACTTTTATCGAAAGTGATGAAGGATTTTCTAAAACAAAATAAAGAGACCCTTATGTGTTTTATGCCATTAGTTCTGTTAATGGTTTATTTTTTTTGGAAATCACTATCTTTTCCTTTGCACGATTTTTCTAATAGTTATTTTCCAGCCCATATTGCAAATTATGGTACAGAACCTGAGCAAACTTTGTTCGATATCTATGCTTACAATAAGTATATATGGGCTCAAGGTTATGAAGATGTACTTGCAGATTTCTACTTGAATAGTCCTTTTAATAGCACCTTTTTTTACCCCTTTGCATTAATTTCAAATGCATACGTTTCAAAAGTCTTATTTAATGGCTTGAGTATCCTTTTGTTTCTATTGGCCATATATATATTGCTCAGAAGGTTTGGTAAACCCACTAAATGGTTATTAGTTCTTGCACCTCTGTTGTGTTTTGTGTCTTTGCGTAATCAAATTCTATTTGGCCAGACCTATTTCTTAATATTTGCCTTGGTGGTGTTGAGTTTTTATGTTTTCGAAAAGCAGAAACATAGTCTTGGTGCTAGTTTCTTAGCCTTTGCAGCTTTGCTCAAGATTTTTCCTGTATTGTATGGTCTGCCTTTAATGTTTAAGAAGAATTGGAAAGGGATTGGGATAGCTATCTCTATAGGCATCCTATTATTAGTTATGTCCTTATTCATTACTGGAACCTCAATATGGGAAACCTATATTTTTGAGGTGATGCCTAATGCGATTAAAAATAAAAGTACGGTGAATTTTCAATACAATGCTCAGTCTATGGATGTGTTTTTAAAAACACTTTTTGTGAAAGATATGTATTATAATCCTGAGGCATATTTTAATAATGAACAGCTGTATTTTGCTCTAAAGTGGCTTTACAAATCGATAGTCTTAGGTATAGCTGTTTCATTAAGTTTTACAAAAAAGACTAGCTACTTTGCACTATTGTCCATTTGGGTGGTCACCTTGTTTTTAATACAATCCAGAACCGCTACCTATGCCCAGATACTGTGGTTAATTCCTGTATTTTATGTGATGTCAATATCCGTTTCAGGATTAAAAAAAATAGCAATATTAGGGCTTCTATTTTTGATTTGTAACCTCCCTGTTTCCAACCTAGAATTGATGCCTTTACTACTTAAATTTTCAAGGTTATGGTTCAGTATTGTTTTAGCAATACTTGTGTATTCAAGCCTTTCAAGAAGCGTCAATTACAAGTATATTGGATTAGTGGCGCTACTGTTATTACCCTTGCACTTCGATATGTTTTCTCAACCAAAAAGTGATCACTCTACCTACGTCTTAGATCAACAAGAATACTTCATGATTTTTGATTTTAATGTTGAAAACAATGTCTTGGGTTATAATGCACTCGGGAAAAATGGAAATGAAGTTGTTTTAACAGAGATACCTATCCACAATTTTAATGAAAATGCGTGTCAAATCGTTAATAACCAAATTATAATGAATGGTAAGCAATTGACAAATTCGCCAGATTTAAAGAAAAAACCTGTTTTGGTTAATGGTTGTGAGGTATTTTATCTCAGTGATGCAAATTCGCGAAGAGGCGCTTTTACCATTAAGAAGATAAATAGCTGTAATACGTTTTGAAAGCATTTTTAAAATATTACCTCTATGACGGATTTGTTTTAGCTAAGAGCTATTTGAAATTATTAATTTGGAAAAAACAACGTCCCATTATCATCCATACCATGGCAAAGGTAGGGTCCTTAAGTGTATATAACTCTTTAAAAAGAACTTTGCCAACAACGGCTATATATCACACACATATTCTTGATATTGATAAAGCGAAAGCTGATATTCAGGAATGCTTTGATCATGGGATTTATCCGGGTAGTCGTAGCCCTGTTGTATTAATTCAAAATCAAATTATTTTCAAAAAGAGACCGTTTAAGGTGATTAGTCTATTTAGAGATCCAATTGACCGCAATATTTCGGCGTTTTTTGATGCTTTCCAATTGTATGTTGGGGTAAAACCGCAGGCTTATATTGGAAGTTTAGAAGATTTAGAAGCACTTTTTCATAAACATTTGCCATATACCTATCCCTTAAATTGGTTTGAGACTATCTTTTTAAAGGATTTTGATATTGATGTGTATGCATTCCCTTTTGACGTCGAGAAGGGCTATGCAACTATTGAGAAAGATGGCAAAGTCGTATTACTAATGAATTGTTATGTTGAGGATGTTATTAAAGAACAGCAAATTGCAGAATTTTGTGACCTAGATAACTTTAAACTTACTAATTCAAATATTACTGATCATAAGTCCTCAAGGGATTTATATAGAGCGTTCAAGGATTTTATTAGGTTCGATAGATCATATCTCGAAGCGCATTACAACTCAAAATACGCCAGGCATTTTTTTACAGAAACACATAGAAATGAAGCGATGAAACGTTGGCTAAAATTGGAATAACTTAAATTTAGCCAACTTTGATTTTTGCAATGCAAACATAAAGGAGACTTTCAATACACCTAAACCATAAATAACGCTGCGTTTAAAATTAATAGATGATGAATCCTTCTCATATCTGGCAGGACATGATATCTCACCCATAACAAGTCCTTTGTAGCAAAGTTGACCTAAAATCTCATTGTCAAATACAAAGTCATTGGAGTTATTTTGGTAAGGAATCGATTTTAGAACTTCAGCATTAAAAGCGCGATAACCTGTGTGATATTCGGATAATTTCTGGTTCATCAAGAGATTCTGAGTAAAAGTTAATATTCTATTAGCAATGTATTTATATACTGGCATACCACCCGAAAGTGCACTTTTCCCCAAAATGCGAGATGCTAAAACGACATCATAGACCTCATTCGCTATTAAGTCAGCCATGGCAGGAATCAGTTTGGGATTGTATTGATAGTCGGGATGCAACATAATGACTACATCAGCTCCGAGCTCAATAGCCTTGTCATAACAGCTTTTTTGGTTGGCGCCATAGCCGAGGTTTTTGTCATGCTCAATAATGTGCTTTATACCAATACGTTTGGCAACTTCAACTGTATTGTCATTGCTAAAATCATCGGTAAGCACTACATCGTCGACAATGCTTAATGGAATTTCTCTATACGTTTGCTCTAATGTTTTAGAGGCATTATATGCTGGGAGAATGACGACTATTTTTTTATTATAAAGCATTTAGTCGATAAGGCTTTTGACGTTATTTGATGGTTCTCTTATGCTCTCAACAACTCCGAGCACTTTTAATGGAGATAAGGCATCTACGTCTTTTCTATGGTATAATTTACCCAAAAATGGAAATTCTTCATGGACATGTGTTTCTAGGTGAGCTAGTTTTTGTTTTACCTCTTCTATAGGCATTTGCCATTCCCTGGATATACGCCTAGCTGAAGGCTCCATAAAAGCAATATAAACTAATTCTAATTCTGTATGCAGTTTTTTGTTCGTTAGCGTTTTATCTACCCACTGCGAATCCTGAAATTTTCGAACTTTTTGATTAAAATAGGTTAATGTGTCATCTAGTTTAAAATAGTCTAAATAACCGTTGTAGTTTTGTTGTGGTTTAAAAAGTGGCTGTATACCAACCTCATGACACCAAATGCATTTTGCTGGTGTTCCTGCTCTGGTGAATTTAGGACTAGCAGCATCTTTCAGTAGTCCATTGGTATCGTAGATACCAAATTTTAATAGGCCATTGGGCATGATTTCGGCCGTTTCATATTCTAAAGTATCACGGGTTATAGAGTCTATTTCAATAGACACAAAGGCCTGTTTATGGACTTTTTTTTCAGAGAATAAAATAATACGGTGCACCATAGAGACACTAGAATTATTAACATAACCTTTCGTGTCTGAAAACTTGTAATTGTCATTATAATAATTGTAAAACTTAGAAACATCTGTTATGGAATAATAGTGTTTAGGATTGCCAAAGGTCATTGCAATGTATCTACCCAAATCATAACTATTATTTTGTTTGTAGGACTCGGTTTGTTGAAATTGATATTGTAGACGTGCCAATTTTGATTCAGCTTCATCAGAAAACCCTAAGGCCTTTATATCAATAATTATAATAGAATCTTTAGCATTGAATTTTAAAATAGTGGAGTCATTTGCTACTGTAGAGCCCAAGTAAGACAATGCCCATTTTAAACCAGTAATGCTGCGCTCAAAACTATCTTTGGCGTATGCTTTATTCCATTTTAGATTAATAGTATAAGCCTCTTTTTTACTGCAAGATGTAAAAGCAATAAATAGTACAGACATGAATAAATAAACGATATGTTTCATAATTACCGCGATAGTTTCATTAGTGTACCTGCTAAAGTAGATTTTAGCTTGTAGCGCATAATCTTTTTAAAATTCTTACCCTCTTGCTTTTCTTTATGATAGTTAACTTCATTAACCACTTTTCTTACGGCATAATCATAAAACTTACGAGAATAGGTTCTGGCAAAATCTATATCGCGATCTGTTGAGGTTTCCCAATTGGGATGGACGGTAATTTTATCTTCAATTTCGTTATACAAAGAGGTGCCCTTAATAGGATAGGCTACGGTAATTGTAAAATGTGTTGGATTAGCTGCTTTGAGATATGTAATGGTTTGTTTAATATCATTTTCGTCCTCACCAGGATAGCCAAGCATAATAAAAGTGCCGGTTTCGATTCCTAAATTATTAGTTTTTTGAATAGCTGTTTTTACCACATCAACATCCACACGCCTATCCATAGCGTCAATAATTTTTTGAGAACCACTTTCTGCACCAATCCAAATGCGATAACATCCAGCTTCTTTTAATAATTTAAGCACCTTATCATTTAAGCGTTCCGCTCTTGTAATACACTCAAACGGAATAATGGCCTCTTGCTCTATGACTTCTTTATGAAACTGTTTTATCCATTTATGACTCACGGTAAAGACATCATCCACGAACCAAATACTATCAGGCTTATAAGTTGCTTTTAATTGTTTTAATTCATTGGCCACCATGTCTGCTGGTCGCCTTCTGTAACTTTGGCCATATACTGCGGTACTGCACCATTTACAAGTGTAAGGACAACCACGTTGTGTACTTACTGTCATGGAACTCATTCCATGATTGTTCTTCCAAGTCTGTAAATATTTTTCTACTGGAATTGCTGATCGGTTAGGTAGTGGTAATTCCGAAAGGTCTTTCATTTTTAACCGTGGTGATGTTTTTATCAGCTTTTTATCATCTAAATAAGCAATGCCTGCTATATCCTTATAATCACCCCCATCATTCATAATGGCGTTATAAAGCTCTAAAGCGGTTTGTTCACCTTCTCCAATAATTAAAAAGTCAGCACCAGTTTTAAGGTAGTTCTCACAATTGTAAGTAATATCAGGACCACCAAGAATAATTTTAGGGAATCCATATTGTTGATCGCTTTTCAGTATTTTAATTAATGTAATAACGTTAATCTTGGTCATTAAATTAGCATAAATGGCAACCACTTTTGGCTGTTGCTCTTTTATGGTATTGAGCTGTTTTTCTCTAGAATAAAAGGTAGAATCAAAGACACAATTCTCAATATTATGTTCGTTGAGATAAGCAGATATATAGAGTAAGCCAAGAGGAGCATAAGGTTTCATAATCGACTGCTCCTTAACATCTTCATAAATATAATAAGTATGTGTCAATAGAATACTCATTTAGGATGTCTTAGTCAATTCAATTAAAAAGTGATCGGCATATTCAGACCAAAATTCATGCGTTAAAAGATAGTCAATTCCTAAATAAATAGATATAAACAGACGATTGGCAAAAATAGAACTTTCGAGATAAGACGGAGGTATACTCAACCCAATAGGACGTATCTGTTCTGGGATAAAATTTGAGGTAGATGCTGACACAATGGTATCCGGATTATGATACCAGGTATCTACCTTTATACCTTCGACATTTGCCACGATACTGGTGTTAGTGCGTCGACGATTGGCCTTATTTAGTTGACCTTTTAATGTAAAATAAAGGCATTCCCATAAACTCTTTTTTGGCATAATTACCAATATAATTTTGCCTTTGGGTTTTAATAGTTGAGGAGCGGTCTCAAAAAAGTCTTGAATTTGTTGATGTGATAAACAATTAAAACCTCCAAAATTTGAGAAAATAATATCAAATTTTGTTTTAAAAATGGCCCGATCTAGGGTATTAATATCTTGAATTTTAAAGGCTAAGTTTTTAGAATGCGATTTGGCTTTAGCAACATTAATCATGCCCTCCGAAATGTCAGTAGCTAATACATGATGACCTAATTGTGCGAATCGAATGGCATCCTCACCAGTACCACAGTTTAATTCTAAAATGGAAAGCTTCTGCCTTTGGGTTAAAATAGGATTGAGATATTTAAATACCATTTTACGCTGGGCTTTACCAATTTTTGAAAATGTAAAAGCTGTATCGTACTGCGCTGATGCGATGTCAAAATCCTCAGTCATTATTGTGCTGCATGGTTTTTAAAAGTATTTTATCTAAGAATGCTGAAGGCAGATAATACCCTAACAAAGCTAAAGACTTATATTGACGCCTTGACAGCTTAAATGGATTTGCTAAAAAGGATTTTAAGTTACTGTAAGCTTGACTTATACGAAATTCTTTGTGTACGTAACGTTGTAACTTACGGTAAAACTTTGTACTGTATGTACCTTTAAACATCATAGCTAAATCATCAGAATCGATCCAATTGGCCTTTAGTTTAAGATCGTCTTTGACTTTATCATAAAACTTAGTACCAGGCAAAGGGTAAGATACAGATACCCCAATATTGTCTGGGATTAATTCTTTAACCATTGAGATGGTCTTGGCAATATCCTCTTTAGTTTCTCCCAAATATCCGAATTGAATAAAAAATGCTACGCGTATATTTTTTTGCTTTAAGAGTTGTGTAGCTTCATATATCTGTTCTACAGTTGTTTCTTTATCCATAGCATCTAATATGGCTTGAGAACCACTTTCTGCACCGACCCAAACTTCTTCTAACCCACTTTCTGCTAGGGCATCAATAGTATCTTCTTTTAATAATAAATCGACTCGACTCTGGATATAATATTTGATGTTTAGATTTTCTTTTTTTAGAGTTTTGTTAAAATGCTGCACCCAGTTTGGCTTAAGCCCAAAAATATCATCACACATCCAAAATCGATTGACATTATAAGTTTTGGACAAATATTTGATATGAGCGGTAATATATTCTGGTGAATGTGAATTATAGCGATTGCCATAAATAGGTTTTGCACACCAATTGCATTTAAAAGGACAGCCTCTGGTCGTTGCTATATTTAGGGTAAATTCTTGACCACTTTCCTTCCAAATTTTGCGGTAAGGTTCAATATCAATAAGATCCCACGCAGGCATTGGTAAGTCATCCAAGTTTCTCAAAACAGAGCGTTTAGGATTTTTTATAATGTTGTTTTGATGTCTATAAACTAATCCTTTAATAGCCGTATAATCTATATTTGCTGTTAAGGCATCTGTCAATTCTTTTAGGGAAATTTCTCCTTCTCCCTGAATAATGAAGTCTGCACCTGCATTGAGATATTTCTCATAGTGGTCTGTAGAATCCGAACTACACACGATGACCTTAGATTGTAAAGACTTTGCAATTTTTATCATTTCAAATGCAGCTTCTCGCATTGTCGTGAGACACATTTTAGTGAGATAATTAAATCCGTCATCATAAATAACAAATAGCCGCGGTTTATACGTTTCTAAATAGGGCTTAATTTTTAAAGGGCTATCCAGAAGATTAGCATCAAAAACACCAACCTTATAGTTGTTATCACGTAAATAGGACGCAGCATATAGTGTGCCTAAGGGAGGATATGGAGTTTTATTGCGCCACTGCTTAGCGTCAAATTTATAATAATATGAATGTGAAAAAACAACATCAAGCATTTTCTAAAACTAGATTAAGATTGTATGCTTTATTTGTAGAATCACAGCGTTCATTTAATCTACAAATTACTTTACTCTGAAAATCTTTTGGGTGATGTTTAGAAACATCATTTGTAGATTTCATTGCTATTTCAAAATCACTTTTCTTGAGATGTTTAAACTTAGATTTCCATTTATTGAGTGTTATTTTCTTAAAATAGAGATCTATTTTTCTGCCAAGCCCATTACTGAACATAAACTCCACAATTTTACTCCAAATCGGTTTCCTTAGAGTATCTAATAAGTATATATCATTTACATTCTTATTTGGATAAATATCATTTGCCCAGACATTACACTTTAAAAATTTATAAAATGTTCTTTTACCATATACAGGAATTAAAGTCTTTAATTCTGTAGCTGTAAATGTGTTCTTTTCTGCGATTTCTAGTCTGTCTGAACTTATAAAATAATTGACACAAAAGTATTTTCGAGAATTAAATAAAAATAATTTTTTATATGCTATTAAGAGTGTTCTGGCTAACCACAAATATTTCGGTTTAGTGATAATAAAGAAGTCAATATCACCATCATTATCATAATAATTCTTAGATAATGCACCTGATATCGAAACAGATTCTATAAACGGAAAAGACATAATGAGTTTTGCTCGCTTTAAGGCTTTGGGCATAATATTCTTTGCCATTTTATTACCTTTTAATCTTCTATCTACCAAGGATTCATCATCAATATCTGAATAAAACTCTCCATACCTAAATATTATTTTTTTACTCTCCAATTCATTCAATTCGCACTCAATATCCTGTATGATTTTGGCGGAAGAAAATGAGTAAATTTCTTCTTTTTTTAGTGGGTACCTAAATATTGAAAAGTAGATAATAACTTTTAAAGCATTCATTGGACTTTAGTGGTAGATTTCTATAAAATTAAACTATATATTAATTAAAATGAAGCACTTGGCTAATAATTAATTCAGACTTTATTAAGAACCTTTTTATATAGAACAAATCTACTTTAAAAACTACTGATAAAAATTCAAAAAAAATGAAAAGTAATATTTCATTGTAAAATCAAAAGCGCAAGTGAATCACCTGCGCTATTATTCTCCCTTCTTCTAAAAATTAGAATAAATTATTTAATCGATTCTTAAACCAACTTTTAGGTTGTGCTTCAGCTTCTTTCTTAGCTTTATTCTCTGAGACTCTATTTTCGTTTGCTTGTACTTTTCTTTTCTTCTTTACTCGAGATAGTACATTATCCACGAAGTTTATAAAGTCATCATTCAAGGCTAATTGCCTTGCTTTTTTAAGGACTTCCTCAGCATCTTCATACTTAGCTAAACTTTCAAAAAGTTGCCCTTGAGTTAAAGCAATACCTGCTTTATCTACACCTTTGATAGTATTAGCAAATTCGATAAGCTTTTGCGCTTCTTCATAATCCTCATTATTAATCAATAGTCTGATATAATCTGGATATATCTCTCTAGCTTCAATATTGCTTGCTAAAGCACTTTCAAAATAAAGCTTAGCCATTTCGTAATCACCTAATTGTTCGTAATGAACTTTTGCCATAAGGTGCAACGCCTTAACATTTTCTGGGTCATAAGCCAAAGCATAGTTCAATGCCTCAACAGCTTTTTCTAATTCCCAAGGGTAAGCTTCAATTGCCCTAAACAAATAAATATTTTGTAAATTATTTTCCATGATATTTTAAATTCAATACGTTAATAATGCTTTAATTACATCGTATAATTGATGCTGTTAAAACTGTTTAAATTTTAATATTCTAAGATTTCTGGAATAAAAAAACCCGAAACAGTTGGTTTGCTTCGGATTCTTATTTGGAAAGTAATTCTACAAATAATACCGAAGCCTCATAAATGACTCGAGGTCATAACTTAAATTCTTAAATGCTATTTGTCTTAGCATGGCTTCTTGTTTTTGTTATTAATAAAAATCAAAATTCGTTAACAAATTCTGCTCCGCAAATATAAAGTAGAATATTTTAAACTTCCAAATAAAATTAATTTTAATGTGTTGATTATCAATTGATTGTGTGGGTTTTTAAGCAATAGAATTCCTGTCCGCATTATGCAGATAGTTGGAGGGTTGCGGCAAGAGTCTGTCTCCCAATTGCTTATTCTTCAGCACCGTTTATTTTAGTTTTTTAAATCTAACGTCAATTTTTCAAATTTTTTTTTTAATCTAACATGAAGTGTGTTTTTGACATAAAAAAAGCGTCCAACATTTTGGACGCTTCTATATCTAGGTTTCGATTTTTTAACTAATTCATGCTAAAAAACATAATTAAAAATAGATACATAAGGTCCTCTATCGTTGAAATATTTTAAAACTATTTCTACGATAATCACACTGTGCAATCAGCGAGCCAAGCGTTTTTATGTACTATTGCATTTCTCATTAATGATACAAATATGGTATAATTAGGAGGTAAATTCCAAATATTGAGCCAAATCTGTCTTGTTTTTAATTCAAATTAGATTAATTA
>Ga0189289_10403_pt1 | contig 17825 bp, 14 predicted proteins | sample UW106minimetaG_FD_130313 | JGI IMG/M metagenome (GOLD analysis project Ga0189289, IMG submission 130313) | Marine microbial communities from the Costa Rica Dome - UW106 mini metaG | ecosystem: Environmental > Aquatic > Marine > Oceanic > Photic zone | place: Costa Rica: the Eastern Pacific...
ATTGTCACAGGTAACCACTACAAATCTAATTATTATAGTGTTACAGAGCTTGAGAACATTTTAAAATCTAAAGGTTTAAAAGCCTTTAAAAAAGAAAAACGCAAGCTTTACAAACGCTATAAAAACAAACTCGAAAGCATATATGCACTAAATACTTACGCACATATCTTATATACAACTGACAGACAAGACGAAGCTATTGCTGTATTAAAATTAAATACTGAATTGTTTCCTAAAGATTCTTATACCTACTTAAGCCTTGCTTCGAAACTGTTGTACAGCGGTGATACCAAAAAATCTCTAAAAAATTTCAAAAAAGCTCTAAAATTAGATCCTGAAAATGAGCAAATTCAAAAAAGTATTGAGGCTATTAAATCAAATTAAAAAGCTATTCTTCAATTCTATCAAATAATGTAATTTTGCATTTCTAAATAAACCAGAATGCAACTTTCAGAACAAGAATTAGTAAGACGCGAAAAGTTAGACAGATTAAGAACTTTAGGAATTAATCCTTATCCAGCTGATTTATTTCCGGTAAATCATACTTCTAAACAAATCAAATCGGATTATGAAGAGGGAAAACAGGTAATTATTGCTGGTCGACTAATGGCGATTAATATTCAGGGAAAAGCGTCCTTTGCGCAACTACAGGATAGTGAAGGTCGTATTCAAGTTTATTTTAATAGAGACGAAATCTGTACTGGGGAAGATAAAACCTTATACAATGAGATTTTCAAAAAACTAATTGACCTTGGAGATTTTATAGGTATTGAAGGTAAACTTTTCACCACTAAGGTTGGCGAAAAAACTGTAATGGTGAAAGCTTTTAAACTTTTGAGTAAGGCCTTAAAACCGCTACCTATTCCTAAGCAAAAAGATGGCGTAACTTATGATGCCTTTACTGACCCTGAGCAACGTTACAGACAGCGCTATGCAGACTTAGCAGTGAACCCACATGTTAAAGACGTTTTTATAAAACGCACTAAGCTTTTTAATGCCATGCGTCAATTCTTTAATGATGCAGGTTATTTTGAGGTAGAAACTCCTGTTTTACAACCGATAGCAGGAGGTGCTGCGGCACGTCCTTTTGTTACACATCATAATAGTTTAGATATTCCACTTTACATGCGTATTGCTAATGAGCTGTACCTGAAAAGACTTATCGTTGGTGGTTTTGATGGCGTATATGAGTTCTCGAAAAACTTCAGAAACGAAGGTATGGACAGAACCCACAATCCTGAATTTACAGCGATGGAGATTTATGTCGCTTACAAGGACTACAACTGGATGATGGATTTCTGTGAAAAGCTATTAGAGCATTGTGCAATAACTGTTAACGGGACTACTAAAGCGACTTTTGGTGACTATGAAGTGGACTTTAAAGCCCCTTACAAGCGTATTTCAATGCGCGATTCTATATTAGAATTCACAGGATTTGATATCTACGGAAAATCAGAATCTGAAATTAGAACCGCTGCCAAAAGTATGAACATCGAGGTAGATGATAGCATGGGTAAAGGTAAACTCATCGATGAGATTTTTGGCGAAAAATGCGAGGGTAATTATATCCAACCAACGTTTATAACTGACTATCCAAAAGAGATGAGTCCGTTATGCAAAGAACATAGACAAAACCCAGAATTAACAGAACGTTTTGAGCTTATGGTTTGCGGTAAAGAAATTGCAAATGCCTATTCAGAACTTAATGATCCGATTGATCAACGCGAACGTTTTGAGCATCAATTAGAATTGGCTAAAAAAGGTGATGATGAAGCCACTGGAACTATTGATTATGACTTTTTGAGGGCCTTAGAATACGGTATGCCTCCTACTTCAGGAATGGGAATTGGCATGGATCGCTTAATTATGTTTTTAACTAATAATCAGAGCATACAAGAGGTTCTATTTTTCCCACAAATGCGTCCAGAGAAAAAACAAGTTACTTTAAGTGATAATGAAAAAGCCATATTCGAAATCTTAAAGACGCAAAAACGTATGGATTTAAGTGAGTTAAAATCACAATCTGGTCTTAGTAATAAGGGATGGGATAAAGGCATTAAAGGATTAGCTAAACATGGTCTTACTAAGGTTGATAAGACTGAAGAGGGGCTCTTTGTGGAAATTCTATAAGTAGATATACTTAATTTTTAGTTAAGGTTAACTGAAGCCTAAATGTGGTGTGCCTTGTTATTTCTTTCATTTTTAGTATTTTCACGATGCTATATAAGAAATCAATCGCCCAAAAATGAAAAAATATCTTAGTCTCCTACTTATTATTGGATTATATTCTTGTAGTAAAGATGATTCGATGACAACAGCTGAAGATCCATTAGTTGTTGCAGAATTTAAGACCAACCTTTCTGAATTAAACCTTTATAAGGGGAATTTAAGCGCCCTTAATATTACCTCTAGAGCATTTGAATATGAAATAAACACACCTTTATTCTCCGACTATTCACACAAACAGCGCTTTATTGCTTTACCAGAGGGCAAATCGTTGGAGTATGATGGCAATGGCCTCCCTATTTTCCCAGAGAATACGGTTATTGCTAAAACATTTTTCTACAATATCGATGAGCGTGATGAATCCATAGGGAAAACCATTATAGAAACACGAATTCTTATTAAGATCAACGGTTTATGGGAAAGTGGAGATTATAAATGGAATAGTGACCAATCTGATGCTATTTTAGACCTAAATGGAAGTACGGTACCTATCACATGGATCAATGCTAATGGACAAAGCAAAAGTATTGATTATGAGATTCCATCTAATACTGATTGCTTTACATGTCATCAAACCTTTGATAATCTCACTCCTATAGGCCCAAAGCTTCGTAATTTAAACTTTACAATCGATGGCACCAACCAACTTGACCAATTTATTAATGCTGGCTATTTAACTGGCATCACTAACAGTACTGAGGCTAGCAATGTGGTAAATTGGCTTGACAGTAGTGCTTCTCTAGAAAATAGAGCACGCGCCTACTTTGATATCAATTGCGCGCATTGTCATGTTCCAGGTGGGCACTGCGCTGACCAATCGAGTTTGAATTTAGACTACGAAACACTGTTCACTGATTCACAAATTTTTGAACGCCGTTTCAGTATTTCAATCAGAATTTCTGATCATGTCGAAGGCTTTAGTATGCCATTCATTGGAACGACAATGACTCATATTGAAGGTGTAGACTTGTTGCAAGAATTTCTTGACACCCTTTAAGAATCACGTTAAATAAATACTAAAGTCGACCTTGCCTTTGAAAGATTCTCAGTAGAATCCGTATTTTCATGCAAATTTTTTAAAACCGACACAAAGTGAAACGACAATCCATTAAGCTACTTTTTGTAGTTTCAGCTTTTTTAGTTCTTGCGTCATGTAAAACTGCCGAAAAAGCGAGTAAATCAAAAAAAGGAAGTGCAACTACTGCAATGGCGCCTCCCCCTGCAAAAAAACCTAACAAAAACGATCCTAAGCCTTACAACAAAGTCATAACTAAAGATGCAAAAAGTGATGCAGGATTATTTACAGTTCATACTTTAAACGATAAATTTTTCTATGAGATTCCAGATTCTCTTTTTGATAGAGAAATGTTGATGGTCACTCGTATTGCCAAAACTGCCAGTGGACTTGGTTTCGGTGGAGGAAAGCAAAATGAACAAGTCCTGAGATGGGAAAGAAAAGGTAAAAAAGTTGTTCTTAGGGTTGTATCGTACAACGTTACAGCGGCTGATTCTTTACCCGTAAATGAAGCTGTTAAAAATTCAAATTTTGAGCCAGTACTTTACACCTTCCCAATTAAAGCATACAGCAAAGATTCTACAAGTACGGTAATCGATGTTACACCTTTATTTGATAAAGATGTAAAATCACTAGGATTACCACAATTTAGAAGAACCCCATATAGAGTTACCCGTTTAGAGGCTGACAAATCTTTTATTGAAAGTGTTAAGAGTTACCCAAGAAATATTGAAGCACGTCATGTGAAAACTTACGCAGCAGGACGTCCACCTTCTAACTCTAGTACTGGAAGTATTTCTATTGAGATTAATAACTCCATGATTTTGTTACCAGATAATCCAATGAAGCGTCGTTATTTTGATGAGCGTGTTGGTTGGTTTACTAGCAGTACAACGGATTACGGATTAGGAGATCAAAGAAGTAAAACTTTAACTTATCTTGACAGATGGAGATTAGAGGTTAAAGATGAAGACATTGAGAAATTTAAGCGTGGAGAACTTGTAATTCCGAAAAAACAAATTGTTTATTACATCGACCGTGCTACACCAGAAAAGTGGAGGAAATATATAAAGCAAGGTATTGAAGACTGGCAAGTTGCCTTTGAAGCTGCTGGCTTTAAAGAAGCTATCATTGCTAAAGATCCACCAAGCGTTGAGGAAGATCCTGAATGGACACCAGAAGATGTAAGATATTCTGTTGTACGTTACTTAGCGTCACCAATTCCAAACGCTAATGGACCTCACGTAAGTGACCCAAGAACAGGTGAAATCTTAGAGAGTGATATTAATTGGTACCACAACGTAATGTCTTTGTTGAGAGGGTGGTTCTTTGTACAAACGGCAGCCATCAATCCCGAAGCACAAAGTCCTGAGTTTAAAGATGAAGTTATGGGACGATTAATCCGTTTTGTATCTGCACATGAGGTAGGGCACACGTTAGGATTACCACATAACATGGGAAGTAGCGTTGCTTATCCTGTCGAAAAATTAAGAGATGCAGAATTTACTCAAAAGAATGGTACTGCACCTTCAATAATGGATTATGCACGTTTTAATTATGTGGCACAACCAGGTGACGAAGGCGTGGCATTAATGCCTAACATTGGACCTTACGACAAATATTCTATTGAATGGGGTTACAGACCTATCCTAGATAAATCTTCAGAGGATGAAAAAGCCACCTTAAACAAATGGATCACAGACAAAGCTGGTGATCCGGTTTATCGATTTGGACATCAGCAAGTTGGTGACATCCATGATCCTAGCTCGCAAACTGAAGACCTTGGTGATGATGCCATGTTAGCAAGTGACTACGGAATTAAGAACTTAAAGCGTATTGTTCCAAACTTAATTGAATGGTCAACTAAGGCTGGCGAAGACTACGCTGATTTACAAGAAATGTATGGCCATGTAGTGTCGCAATTTAACCGTTACATGGGACATGTCGCCAACAATATCGGTGGTGTTTATGAACACTATAAGGCCGCAGGGCAAGAAGGCGTTGTTTATACTCCTGTAGCCAAAGACCACCAAAAACGTGCTATGGATTTCTTACAAAAACAATTATTTGAAACTCCAGAATGGTTACTTGATAAAGATATTTTTGATCGCATTGAATATTCAGGATCTGTAGATAGAATTAGAGGTATTCAAGCACGAGCCCTTAATACAGTTGTGAGCTTAGGTAAGATGCAACGATTAACTGAAGCACATACCTATGACAGCAATGCCTATGCCTTAACGGACATGATGAGAGACTTACGTCGCGGAATTTGGAGTGAATTACGCACAGGTAAAAAAATAGACACCTACCGCCGTAATTTACAACGTGCTCATATTGATCGTTTAGAATATTTAATGACGGCTAAAAATCAAAGTGGAAGAACATTCAGCCCATATGTAAAAGCCACTGCTGTTAATACAAGTCAATCTGATATTAGAGCGGTTGTAAGAGCAGAATTAAAAACATTACGTTCACAATTACGTAATGCTCGTGGTGGAGATGCAATGAGTCGCATTCACATTGCAGATGCGATAGAGCGTGTTAATAATATTTTGGATCCTAAATAATCCATACTTAATAGATTAAATAAAGGCTTCAATTCTTATTGAAGCCTTTTTTGATTTCTATTTATTTAAGACATTCTTGAATGTTTGTTCTAAACATTTCATAATGGATTAGATCATTATGCTTTCCGCCTTCTACAGTTACAAAATTTAAATTATCAAGATTTAAATCGAAGAGTTTTCTACCTGAAGCATAAGGCACCAAATTATCACCAGTTCCATGAATAATGGTTATTAGACAACTTACATTTGGTAAATATTGATGCGTCGGGAAACGGTATTTCAATAAGCGCTTTACTGGAAACAACGGAAATCGATGTTGCGCCACATCGGCGATACTATAATAGGGAGTTTCAAGAATTAATTGCTGTGGCTTATTTTTAGAAGCTAAAAAAGCCGCTATTCCCGTCCCTAATGATCTTCCATAAAGTACTATTTTGTCTTCTGGATATTGTTTTAAGAGGTAGTCATAACAATATTGAGCATCACTATAAAGTGCAGCTTCACTTAAAGGTCCTTTACTTTTGCCAAAAGTTCTGTAATCCATAACCAAAACATCATAATCCTGATCAACGAAAAACTCGGTGATTTTTCCCCATCGACTTAAATCGCCCGCATTCCCATGAAAATAAAGTAGTACTCCTTTAGCGTTTTTAGCTTTAAAATGAAGGGCGTTAATTTCCGTATTAACATCTGTCTTAAAAAATAATTCTTCAAATGGATGATTGAATGAATACTGATAGTCTCGCTCTAAGATTGTTGGCAAAAACATCATTTTTTCCTGAAAGAAGTAAAGTGCAGATCCTATCATAACATACAAACCTATGAGAATAACAAACATCCTCTTAAGCCTTTTTCTTAGATTTTTTTGAAGAGTGAATGACATTTATACTTGTAGTTTCTAGATCAATTGTTTTGGGCTCTCTATTTAAAATATCATCCAACATTTTATGATAGGATTCAAAATTATTTAGGTTTTTATGACCACCGCCTATAACAGTGTATAACTTAGTTAGTTTAGGTTTTATTTGAGAAAGTTTTACGCTTGTTTTATAGGGAATTAACTTATCATCTGTCCCATGAATAATATGAATTGGACATTGCACATACTTTAACCATTTGTAAGTTGGTAAAGGATATTTTAATAAAAGTGATAAAGGCATAAAAGGAGCATATCGTGCCGTTACCTTTGTTAAACTATAATAAGGTGCGTCTAAAATGAGCATTTTAGGATTATTAAGCGACGCTAATTTAGCAGCAAATCCAGAACCTAAAGATCGGCCATATAGCACAATGCGGTCTTCGGTTGTTTGTTCCTTGATTTTATTATAAACCAATTGTAAATCGCGTTTAATGGCTTTTTGAGAACGTTTTCCTGTACTTTTACCAAAGCCTCTATAATCTATCATCAAAACATTGTAGCCATGCCTTGTAAAGTCTACAGCAAATTTCCCCCACCCCTTGATACTTTTAGAATTTCCTTTTAAATAGAGTACGACACCTTTACTCCCCCCTTTTGGAAAAAAACGCAACCCATTAATTATGGCGCCGTCTCTGGTTTCAAGGTTGTATTCTTTGGTTTCTTGATTTTTATAATCGAATTGAAAATCCTCTGGAAGTTTCTCTGGTTTAAACAGCATATAATCTTGCAAATAGTATAAGGCAATACTTATCCCTATATAAATTGCAAGGACGCATAAGACGACCGAAACCCAGTATGTCATAATCGAAGGTTATTTATACAATATACAAATTATTATTAGGGAAATAGGATTGCATTACAATGGGATGAATAAAACCCAAACATTCTTTAGATTTGTGATTTATTGCTCTAGAATGACAAATCGGCTACTATTTTCAATTGCGTTGCTTTTTATACTCCATTGGAGTCATACCCAAGAAGAACCAAATCAGGTAACCGCAAAATACATTTCAGAAGACATTCTACTCGATGGTGAACTTAACGAAGCAGTTTGGTTATCTTCAGAAAAACACACCAACTTTTGGCAATATTTCCCGACAGATAGCTTAAGAGCTAAGTATCAAACCATCATTCAATTTGCCTATAACGAAACCACATTATTTGTAGCAATAAAAGCCGAAGCTATTGACAATAATTTTGTTGTCTCGTCACTTAGACGTGATTTTAGCGGAATACGTAATGACAACGTTTCAATCTTATTCGACACCTTTAATGATGGGACCAATGCTTTTGGGTTCGGTATTACTCCTTACGGAGTTAGACGGGAGTTTTTAGTCTCTTCTGGTGGTGCTTCTTTCGAAAATTACAATTTTGCTTGGGATATAAAATGGAAAGGAGAAAGTAGAATTTACGACACCTATTTCACTGCTGAAATGGCCATACCTTTGACATCCTTAAAATTTGAAGAAGGGGCTAAAAAATGGCGTATACGTCCTTATCGCTTTAATATTCAATCTAATGAAACGAGCACCTTAGCAAGAGTTCCACAAACTCAGTTGCTCGGCTCACTAGCATTTGGCGATGAACTAATTTTTGAAAAACCACTCGGAAAATCACGCACACCATTAGCCATAATTCCGTATATCAACGGACTGACTCAAAAAGATTTTGAGTCCGACAGAGAAGATACTAAATTTACTTTTGGAGGTGATGCCAAAGTTGCCATTGGAGATGGACTTAATCTAGATCTGACTGTTAATCCTGACTTTTCGAATGTTGAAGTCGATAATATCTTTACCAATTTAACACGGTTTGAATTGCGTTTACCAGAACGACGTCAGTTTTTTATTGATAATAGTGACCTATTCGGATCTTTTGGTAATTTCTTTAATGAAGCTAGACCTTTTTTCTCGCGAAGAATAGGACTGGCTAGAGATATCGATGACAATCTTATACAAAACGACATTATCGCTGGTACTAGATTAAGCGGTAAACTCAATGAAGATTGGCGACTTGGTGTATTGAATATTCAAACAGCTGCCGATGAGGCTAATGAAATAGCATCAAATAATAACACCATGATTGCTATTCAAAAAAAAGTAGGTAACCGTTCGAATATTGGAGCATTTATCGTTAATCGAGAGCGCTTCGAAAATTATAGTTTTTCTAATCCAAATGACCGCTATAACCGTGTTTTTGGTATAGATTATAATTTAGCTACAGAAGACAATACATGGTCTGGGCGTTATTACATCCACAAATCAGTGAATCCAAATGACAAAGGTGGAAACCTATCTGCACAAGCAATAACAAGATACAACAAAAACAACTGGGTGATTACTAATGATTGGGTCTACGTTGATAAAGATTTTACTGCAGATTTAGGTTTTGTACCAAGAACTGATATTTTTAAAATGGGCAATTCTATTCAACATTTCTTTTTTCCAAAAAATAGAGAAGTCGTTAATAGAAATAATCTACGACTATTATTTATTAACTATTTTAGACCAGAACTTAATTTTAAACTAACGGATTATACCTTAAGAGCTTCTTGGGAAACCGAATTTAGGAGTAATTCTAGTATAACTTTGAATGCCTTTAATCAGTACATCTTTTTAACTGACGATTTTGATCCTACAAAAACAGATAATGGCACTCCCCTACCAGGAAATAAAGCTTACAATTTTAGCTCTGTGCAGTTAGAGTTCTCTTCGAATAATACCAACCTAATTACCTATTCGATTAATACAACCCTTGGCCAGTTTTTTAATGGAAATCGCTATTCCTTCGGAGGAAGAATTGGATACCGTTTACAGCCCTATGCTCAATTTAACCTGATTATCAATTACGATGGTATTAAATTACCAGAACCTTATGAAAGCGCCAAGTATTGGTTAATCACACCGCGTATGGACCTTACTTTCAGCAAATCTATATTTTTTACTGCCTTAGCACAATACAGTAACCAACGTAATAACTTTGGTATTAATGCACGATTGCAGTGGAGATTTGCTCCCTTATCTGATTTGTTTTTAGTCTATAATGATAACTATTCTACAGATAGTTTTGCACCACGCTTTAGATCTATTAATCTAAAAATGACCTACTGGTTGAATTTATAGAAAAGTACTGCTTGGTACCTAAACAATTATTCTTTAATCATATTATCAACAAATTCTTTTATAGATTCTTCATTAATAAGTACATCCTTTAACACTGCTTCACCGTCTTTTACGGCGACCAAAGCATAGGTTGTGTTTATGCTATCATTGCGTTGATTATTTTTTATGTAAAATTCCTCAGCCGTTTTTGCTTTGTATTCATCCATGTAGTACCGGTCAAAATCTAAATCGAAATGAAGCATCTCATTTCTTTTATTATACCAATTAACTTTAGCTGTTATATAATCTAAATCAGAATACTGCTCTTCTCGACTTATGGCGTGTACTTTTGCATATCCATTACTATCATTTAAAAAATAGACTAAAACTTTTTCCCCTCTTTTCCAGGTTGAATCGGTCGTTTTAAACTCATCCAAATCATAATTTAGGGCAATGTACTTACCTCTAAAAGGATCATTAGGGTCGATAGGTCTTGTTCTAAACTTATACAATTTCCCTGTAGTTAGTATATCCTCTTTACCAAGTATCATTTTAACAGGCACAAATAGTTGCAATCCTGCAATGACAATAAATATTACAAATATGTGAACTGATTTCATAATCGTTAGATTTAAGATTGATTAGTTAAACACTTTTGTCTTTTTAACATTAAATAATTGGCTATAAAGAATCCTATACCGACCAAAACAAACAATATACCCCGCAGTACAAAACTCATATTAGTATCAAAAAATCTGCAAATTATAACTGTACTAATAATGAGTAAACCGAAATTTAGAACACTAAATCGCATACTATCTGCACCTATTTTTAATGCAAATAAACCCAATGCTACAATCAAAATATTACTCAAGACTACCCCTAACCCTTCTAAGGTTCCACCAATAACAAATATGAAGGCGAATATCAGAAAGGCGAATTGAAAAAGATTAAACTTGTTGTTTTTCTTATGTCTGATAGAATTAAATAGTAGTAGAAGCGCTATAATGAACAAAAGCATAGAAATGTACCATTCCTGAGATAGGACTAAAATCTGCTCTCTAAAAATTTCTTTCCACACTACATTAAAAGTTAATATCATAAGTAAAACGACTATTCCTAGTGAACCAATTATTGAGAAGCTATTTCTTCTTAATTGTAAAGCTTCATAAGGTTTTGTTTTCCCGAGATTATAAAAGATTCCAAACAACATGGCATACATCATAAAAACTAAAGGCCAGTTATTATCAATAAAGGTCGCTAAAACAATGGCTAAACTAATTGCATATAACCAATTAAGTACCGTTGAAATATTCCCTGATGCGTCTGCCTTAAACTGTTTAACATAATATGGTATGGTCCCAATCAAAAGTACTAAATACCACCATGGTGGATTAGATCCATCTCCAAAACTATAGCCAACAACACATGCATAATAGGTTGCAAAAACAATGGAAAGCACTGCAATAGTATTAGAATTGAGCACATAAATTAACGGAAGCCCAAGAAGTATCCAAGTTAAGAGATAATTACCTAAATCCCCAGGAATATTGTAGATCTGACTCACAATAGCCATACACGCACCAAAAGCAAAAAATATAAACGTTCCTGAGGATTCTTTCCAACTTTGATTCTTCGATTTTAATATGGAATAACCTGCAATGGCTTGACCTATAACCAAAGGCAGAAAAGCAAACATGGTCTTTAAACCTTTTGAAAAATTATCCCAATTGTGCGCTAGAATTAAAATTATTCCGAGACCAACCAAGGCTGATCCTAAAACACCAAAAACGGTTAGCAAGCGATTGGGTTGGTGCTCTTGTTTTTGTTGATAATACTGTTTTATAATATCAGCTGTATTATTGGTAATTACATTACGCTCTACTAATTCTGACAAATCGTTTAATATAGATTTCATTTGTTCAAATTTTTATAAAAATCAATTGGTAATTGATTTAATTATTTCGACTGGTGTTAACTATTGCCTACCAAATGCCCATTATGGGTTTTTATAACAATTGATTTACAACTTTTAAAAATACGTCGGCAAAAGGATCTTGATTTACTACAGTGTAATAAAATATAGCGCCTAACCAGCCGTGAACTATACCTAAGGCATAAATATTCTTTACTTTTAGATAGATATAACCATAGAACAAAGCCAAAACAAAGGTTCCTGCCATAAGCCATCCAACCGGATAATGAATAATTGAAAAGAACACCGCTGTTATAAAAATAATAAGTGTTTTATTAATTTTTGCAGCCTTTAAATCTTTTAAATTCCCTGCCAAAAGGGCTATTGTCAAAAACTGCTGGATACTGCCCCAAATGGGATAGGTAATTAACAAGGGTATTATATGCCAGGTTAAGTTAATTGTACCTTGTAAATAACCAATAACCCAAAATAAGATCATTGAGATGACAACAAAGGGAAGTAAGAATTTACTGATACTTTTAAAATTATCGGTTCTAAAACCCCAATCTTTTAAGGCATGCTTATCTTTCTTAAAACGGAAAAACACATATGCAGACCATAAAATTATAGTGACAAAAACAAAAGAGAGTCTCCAATTTAGATAATCGACAAAGACAAACTTTCCGGTTCCTGTAAGTACCACTCCAAATATTTCCAAGCATCTTACTTTATCAGAGATGGGTCTTGTTAATTTCAAATTCGAGAATTCCGTTAAATATTTTATGAGATTATTTTTCATATTGACACTTATTTAAAATCTCGCAGCTCTAAACCAATCTGCGAGGTTTTGGGATACTAACGAACCATCAATAAAACTAATTTAGTCTTGTTTAGTTTCAATCTCCTTATCAATATATGCCACATCTCTAGTGTTCTTTTGTACCGCAATAGCCGCGAAAAGACTCAAGGTAAATGACATACCGTAAAATCCTTTTTCACTTAATTCTAAATCGGCATTCCATAAACCAATAATCAATAGTAAGATAGAAACCACCGTCGTAAACCAGCTAATACCATAATACATCTCGGTGACTTGAATCTCTTCTAATTTATCTCTTACCGCTTTTTGAACAGAGATAACTGAGAACAAACCAAATAGAAGAATGGTGAAATAATACCCTTTTTCATTGAGCTCCATCGAAGCATTCCAAAGTCCTACACAATAGGAAATCATTCCAATAAATAAAGCAGTCCATGAAGCTCCAATAAAAGCAGGCGTTGGTTTTTGATTATAGATTTTCTTTTCTTTCTTTTTCTTTTTTACGTTTTCATTATCCTTTAAGGATACTGTTGTCTGATAATTCATAACATTCTGTTTCAACGATTACAGGACAAATTTGAAACAAACATGAACCATACCAAAGCCAAAAATTAGATAATACTGACGATATTTTTTATTTATAAATATCTTTTTTTACTTAATTTTATACTTTATACTATAATTTAATGACGATATAATGTTGGCACTAAAAGCAATTATTGAAACTTACAATACAGAAGAACAGCAACTATTTATCAACTATCTAAAATCAAAAAACAAACGTTCGGAAACCAAAAACATTCAGCTATTTCAACTTTTAGCACAACCAGAATTAGACTCAAAGTCTATTTGCAGAAGTCTTTACAAGGTTGATAATTGTAATGCTTACCACGCTTTAAGAAAGCGCCTTTTTCAGTCATTAATAGAATTTACAGCTAACAGGAACTTAGAAGATGAAAATTCAATAGACATTCAAATTATTAAGTATGTGCTCGCATCTAGGTCTTACTTAATTAAGAAGAATTATGATATCGCATTCAAAATTTTAAATAAAGCAGAACGACTTGCAGAGGATCACATGTTATTTCCTATACTCAATGAAATCTATCACACTAAAATTCAATATGCACCTAATTACACCAAGGTAGATTTAGACGTCTTAATTAAAAAGCAAAAAGAGAATCAGAAAAAATATTACTTAGAAGATCAGCTAAACATTGTATATGCAAAACTCAAGACTGTTCTAAATTCCATTGCTTACGAAGGTAAAGTTGTAGATTTTGAATCTGAACTTAAAACCATACTTAAAAACTACGATATTCAACTTGATGATTCGCTCTCATTTAAATCTCTGTATCAAATTTTAGCTATAGCAAATATTTCAGCCTTTATAACAAACACTTATTACGAGATTGAAGGTTTCGTTTTAAAAAGTTACAACCTACTGAAAGAAAAAAAAGAAACTAACAAGCAATTATTCTATCAAATCCATATTGTTTATATCATCGCGAACACCCTATTCAGAAATAAAAAATTTGAAGATTCTTTAAGATATATTAAAGAGATGAAAGACTTAATGCAAATCAATAAAAGATACTACTTTAAAGAGTTTATCTTAAAAAAAACACTTGTAGAAGCTCTTAATTACAACTATTTAGATCACCAAGACAAAGCCATAGAACTTATCTTATCAGTAGTCTCTAAAAAACACAAGGATATTGAATCTTTATTAGATCTAAATCTATCTCTTGTAATGTTCTATTTCCAAAAAGGAGATTTAGAAAGCGCCAAATCCACATTGGCAAAATTTTACCATACAGATCATTACTACATTGAAAAAGCAGGGATTGATTGGGTTTTAAAGAAAAATTTAGCTGAAATATTACTTTACATGGAAATTAAAGACGATGACTTATTAGACTCTCGACTTCGAAGTTTCAAGCGACGCTACAAGGGCTATCTTAGAGAGATTAACCAAGATAGAATTTTAATATTTCTTGATTATTCAGAGAAACTTTATAAAAATTCAAATCTCATAAACGAAAAGAAGTTTACTCAAAAACTTAAATCGACTTTAGAACATACTTCACATAAAAATGAGGATATTTTTGTTATTAGCTTTTATGCTTGGTTAAAAAGTAAACTAACCAAAACTAACCTCTACCAGACCACCTTAAATATGCTCAAAGAATAAATAACTTTCACCACAAAAGGAATTTTATTATTTTTAAAACTCTAAATGTATTCCTATGAAATATCTTACATTAATTATGGTTCTTTTGATGTCGTTGACTATTAGTGCACAAGAATCTGCTAAAATCAAAAAAGTTAATAAAGTTAATTTAAAAAGCAATTCTCCTAAATCATTGGCGAGTACCAAAACAAAAAGCCTGAATAAAGCACTCGACTTAGATAAAGAACAACAGGTAAGTGTTTATAACATTTTTTTAGAGTATTTTTCAAAGAATGCGAAAACTAAAGACAAACTCTCTCAGGAACTCAACACTGACAAAAAAATCAATAAAGAGAAGATGAAAAAGCGACTGGTTGAACATAAATCTGAGTCGAATAAAGCATTAGATGAAGCCCTAAAAGGGGTATTATCGTCTGATCAGTATAGCAGGTACGATAAAATGAAGTTAAAGTCTAAGAACTATTAAGAAAATTAATTTTCTAGTAGCGCGACTGACAAGACATCTATTATTAAATAAAATTACTATTTTAGTAACCTTAATTAACTAAATAATCCAGAATGAAAAAGGTACTGACGCTATGTTTATTTGTGTTTGCTATGTTTTTAGGAACAGAATCTGTTGCAGCACAAAACAATAAATTAGAGGTTAACGCTCAAGCATCTGAGCAAACTGAAGCTTTAAGAAAATATATCAAATTTGATAATCAACAGCGTGATAAGGTTTATTTAGCTGTAAAAGAATACACTCAGGCAACTATGGATTTAAAAAAGGCTAAAGTTGTTAAAGAAGGTGCTGAAAAAAAGATTAAAGATTTACTTGACACTAAAATGCAAGAAATTTTGACTGACGAGCAGTTTGAACGTTACCTTAGTTTCTTAGAGCAAGACATTTAATTTCATATATTATAACAAAAAAAGCTTCACGAGTCGTGAAGCTTTTTTTTTGTTATAATTTCTTTGCAACTTCTTCAACAGCAGCAATAGTTTCATTTAAATCTTGATAGGTAAGTGCATCAGTAATAAACCAAGATTCAAAAGCACTTGGAGCAATATAAATACCCTTGTTTAACATACCATGAAAAAAAGATTTAAAGGTCTCGTTATTACCTTTAGCTGCCGAATCAAAGTCTGTTACGGATTCTTCTGAAAAGTGTACAGATATCATAGAACCAATTCTATTTATTGTATGAACGATTCCATTTTTATTTAAGGCTTCACCAATTCCCGTATGAAGGTATTTTGTTTTCTCCTCCAATCTATTCATAAGACCTTTATCCGTTTTAATCGCTTTTAGCATTTGCAAACCTGCAACCATAGCCAAAGGATTACCACTTAGGGTACCTGCCTGATAAACTGGACCTAATGGAGCAAGTTGATTCATAATGTCATTTCGTGCTGCAAAAGCACCAACTGGCAAACCACCTCCAACAACTTTTCCAAAACAGACTATATCAGCATCCACACCTTTTAACTCCTGAACCCCTCCGTTAGCCAATCTAAAACCTGTCATCACTTCATCGAAGATCAATAAGATATCATGGTCTTTACAAAGTTGCCGAAGCCCCTCTAAAAAGCCATTAACTGGTGGAATACAACCCATATTACCTGCTACAGGTTCTATGATAATCGCCGCTATTTCATTTGCATTAGCTGCTACAAGAGCTTGCACATTTTCGAGATCATTATATCTTGCCAACAAGGTGTCCTTTGCAGTACCTGGAGTAACACCTGGGCTATTGGGTGTACCAAAAGTAATAGCACCACTTCCAGCAGCAATTAAAAAGGAATCGCTATGACCATGATAACAACCAGCAAATTTTATGATCTTTTCTTTTTTAGTATAACCTCGGGCCAGCCTTATAGCACTCATACAGGCCTCTGTACCAGAATTTACAAACCGTATTTTATCAATATTTGGTACCATGTCTACTGCCAATTCTGCGATTTCAGTTTCCAGAGCTGTTGGCATACCATAGGAGGTGCCGTTTTTGGCTTGGTTAATAACAGCTTCAACAACTGGTGGATAAGCATGACCTAATAGCATAGGGCCCCATGAATTAATATAATCTATGAATCGATTCCCATCTTCATCATAAACATAGGCACCCTGAGCAGATTTTGCAAAAATTGGTGTACCACCAACTGCTTTAAATGCTCTAACTGGAGAGTTGACACCCCCAGGAATTACGTTTTGTGCCTCTCTAAACAAAGCACTACTTCTTTGATATAGCATAATCTAATTTGGGATCATTATCTCTTGACCGATGGCCAAATCATTAGAGTTTAAATTATTTAAGTCTTTAATAGCACTCACCGTAGTATTGTAACGCTTAGCTAATGAATATAAAGTATCACCTTTCTCAACAATGTATCTCATTATACCCTGATCAATAGGAGTCCTCCTAGTCCTACTCTGATTGCCTACTACTTGAGCGTCATATTCATAGAGTTTATAGCGTTCTATAAGACTGATTAATTTTTGAGGATATTGTCTATCTGTTGCATATCCTGCCTTCTTTAATCCTCGTGCCCATCCTCTATAATCATCTTGATCTAAATTAAATAGGAAAGCATAACGTTTTCGACTAGTTAAAAACTCAGAATGATCTTCATAGGAGGACGCTGCTTTTTTATATTTCCTGAAACATTCTTGAGACCTATCATCATCATGATAAATTTTCGCACCCTTCCATCCGTGACATTTAATACCAAAATGATTATTCGCCTTAACTGCTAATCGTCCTTTACCTGACCCTGATTCTAAAATACCTTGTGCTAATGTTATACTGGCTGGAATTTTTGATTTACGCATTTCCGACTGTGCTATATCAACATATCTTTGGATATATCTTTCAACAGCTGTGAGAGGTTTGGTTGTGACTTCGGAATGAAATGTCTCTTGTGCTGTTTTTGAACTATCCACTTTTTCGGCATTGCTCTTCTCTTCACTTTTTTTAGTGATAATTCCTTTTTTAGGACCACATCCTGCCACAAAAATTACGAAGAGAATTAATATATACTTTAAGCTAATTTTCATTCTATTAATGACCAACCTTTCTTTTTTA